>RCMY010005083.1_pt1 | contig 11219 bp, 9 predicted proteins | sample 2041341 | NCBI WGS metagenome assembly RCMY01 (sample SAMN09708234, study PRJNA481090) | Marine sediment metagenome, whole genome shotgun sequencing project.
GCTGCGCCGGTGGCGGGGGGAGTGCGCCGCCCTGCCCCGCAGGCCTGCCGCGCGCCGCGGCCTTAATCGCGCCCAGATCCACATGCTCGCGCAGGAACGCGGCATAGCCCGCGATAGCGGCCTCCAGATCGGGATGCTCGACCGCTTGTATCAGGCCCAGATGCCGCTCGGGCAGGGACAGATCGCCGCGCCGAGGCAAGGCGCCCAGCACTTTCAGCCCCGCCTTTTCCATGCCCATTGCCGTAAGTCTTTCATGCCGGGGCGACGCGACGCGGTTCAGGATCACGCCGGCAAAGGGCAGATCGGGGTTATACATCCGAAACCCCAGCGCCGCCGCCGCCGCCGATTGCGCCTGCCCGCTGACATCGACAACCAGCACCACGGGCCAGCCCATGCGCAACGCCGTTTCGGCGCTGGTGCCAAAGCCGCTCTGCCCGCGGGTGGCGACACCATCGTATAGCCCCATCGACCCTTCGGCGACGCAAATCTGCGCCCCTTCGGCCTGCGCCGCGATGGCGTTCAGCAGGCGATCGCCCATCGCCCAAGTATCCAGATTGAAGGACGCGCGCCCGGCAGCGGCCAGATGAAACGCCGGGTCGATATAATCCGGCCCCGATTTGAACGGCTGCACCCGCATCCCGTCCTCTGCCAGCGCCCGCAGAAGGCCCAGCATCACGGTGGTCTTGCCGGTCCCCGATGCGGGCGCCGATATCATGATCCCCGGTGCATCAATCATCTTTGTCACTCCAATTGACCCAAGGACTACCCGCGCTTTGCGGCCTGTAGCGCCGGTCATAATCCTTGGAATAAAGGCAGCTTTCGGCAAATCCCTCCCCGCCCAAGGCAGGACCGACAAGGATCAGCGCGGTGCGCGTGATGCCCGAATCCATTTGCCCCCCGATATCGCCCAGCGTGCCGCGAATGATCCGCTGATCGGGCCAAGAGGCGCGGAACACGATGGCGACAGGGCAATCTGCGCCATAAGCGGGCGTCAGGCTGCCTGTTACATGGCCCAGATTCTGGATCGACAGGTGAATGGCCAGCGTCGCACCGGTGGCGGCGAAATTCGCCAGCGTCTCGCCCACAGGCATCGAGGACGCGCGCCCCGGCGTGCGGGTCAGCACCACAGATTGCGCAAGGCCCGGCAGCGTCAGCTCCGCGCCCAGCGCGGCAGCAGCGGCCGCAAAGGACGGCACGCCCGGCGTGACCGAAACCGGGATATTCAGGGCGCGCAAGCGGCGCATCTGCTCGCCCATCGCGGACCAGACCGACAGATCGCCGGAATGCAGCCGCGCCACATCCTGCCCGGCGGCGTGCGCGCGCTGCATTTCGGCAATGATCGCGTCCAGATCCATCGGCGCGGTGTTGACGATATGCGCGCCTTCTGGGCAATGGCTCAGGATTTCTTCAGGTACCAGCGATCCGGCATAAAGGCAGACCGGGCTGGCCGCGATCAGATCGCGTCCCCGCAGCGTCAACAGATCCGGCGCGCCGGGGCCTGCGCCGATGAAATGAATGGTCAATGTCCGTTTCCTTCTGCCATGGCACAGGTGGCCATGCGATCGGGTGAAATCTGCCGGGGCGCGATCAGCCGCGCGCCGGGACCGGCCGCCGCCAGCGCTGCCGCCTCGGCCACGCTGCCGGTGCCGTAAGCGGCTTGTGACGCCCGCGACTGCGCCAGAGTTGTCTGAAGTTTCAGGCGCTCGGCGGGAATGGAATGGATACCAAGACCCATCTCATCCGCCAGCGCCTGCAATATTGCGCTATTCTCCTTGCCCGCCGCCGTTGCCAGCAGGTCCGGCACCGCCCCTCCACTTGCCAGCCGCAGCGCCGCGCGCAGGCTGCCCAGACCGGCGCCTGCGCGGAATCCGAACCCCGCCACAATCATAATGCCGCGCTCCACTGCACCACCGGGTAGCTGGACTTCCAGCCGCGCCGTGCCCCCAGCGGCCCGGCCTGCGCCAGCTCAATCCGCAGCAGATCGCCGCCCAGCCGCGCCTGAGCCTGCGTCAGCAAGCTTTCGGTTTCCAGCGTCACGGCATTGGCGACGATTCTTGTGCCACCGGGCAAATACGCCTCCAGCCAGTCCAGCAGCGCTTGCGTCAGCCCGCCGCCCACAAACACCGCATCGGGCACTGGCAGACCCGCCAGCACCTCCGGCGCCGCGCCCTGCACGACGGTCAGGCGGTCCACGCCCAGGCGCGCCGCGTTCTGCGCGATCCGCGCCGCGCGGTCCTCCCTCGGCTCAATCGTAGTGGCGACAAGACTGGGATGCGACAGCAACCATTCAATCCCGACAGAGCCGGAGCCGCCACCAATATCCCACAGATGCTCGAACGGGCGCGGCGCCAGCGCCGACAGGGTCAGCGCCCGAACGGGGCGCTTGGTCATCTGGCCGTCGCTGTCAAACCACGTATCAGGCCGCCCGCCGGCCAGCGGCAGTGCCTCGCCCGCGCCGCACACCTGAACAGCCGCGCAGACCGGGTGCGCAAACTCCATATCCGGTAAATCCGCGGCCTTGGCATCGGTGCACCGCTCGCGCGGGCCGCCGACCGCCTCATGAATGGCCAGATCGGACGCGCCGAACCCGGCTTGGCAAAGGTAATCGGCCAGGTCCTGCACCGCCGCACCGTCGCGCAGCAGCACAAGCAACCGAACGCCATTCGCAAGCGCGGGCCGCAGCCGTGCCAGCGGCGCGGCGTGCAGACCGACGCACTCCGTGCGCTCCAGCGGCCAACCCATCCGCGCGGCCACCAGCGAGAATGTGGATGGGCCGGGCACGGCTGTCCATTCGCCCGGTGCCAAGTGCCGCGCGATGCTGCTGCCCGCGCCGAACCAGAACGGATTGTTTGAGACCAGCACCACAACACGCCGCCCGCGCAGCGATAATAGCTGTGCGATCCCGTCTGCAAATGGCACTGGCCACGCGATCCGCTCCGCCGTGACCTTCGGCAGCAGCCCCAGATGCCTTGGCGGACCAATGACGATTTCCGCCGCCTCCAGCGCGGCAAGGCTTGTGCGCGACAGACCATCCGGCGCATCTTCACCTATTCCAACTATGGTCAGCCACGGAGCGTCAGCCATGGAAAATAACCTTCTGGTTCTGGGCGGCACGACCGAGGCAACCGCGCTGTGTCAAAGCCTGAGCGCGGCAGGGATACGCGGAACCGTCTCCCTTGCCGGCCGGGTTTTGCGCCCTGTACGACAGCCGCTGCCACAGCGCGTCGGCGGTTTTGGCGGGGCGCAGGGGCTGGCGCGCTACCTGACGGATCACGCGATCAGCCACGTGGTCGATGCCACCCACCCCTTCGCCGCGCAGATGAGCTCCAATGCCGTGGCCGCCTGCGCCGACGCCAACGTGCCGCTGATCGCGCTGACGCGCCCGCCATGGCAGGCCGAACCGGGCGATGATTGGACGCATGTGTCGGATATTCCCGGCGCAGTCGCGGCGCTGGACCGTCCGGCCATGCGCGTCATGCTGGCCGTCGGACGCATGCATCTGGCCGAGTTTGCACCTAATCCACAGCATTTCTACCTGCTGCGCCTGATTGATCAGCCAGACGCGCCGCTGCCCTTTCCCGATTACGAGATCGTGCAAGATCGCGGCCCGTTCCGCATCGCAAGCGATCTGGCGCTGATGCGCGCGCATCTCATTCATCTGGTCGTATCCAAGAATTCCGGCGGCACCGGCGCCCATGCCAAAATCGCCGCCGCGCGTCAGTTGCACGTGCCAATCATAATGATCGACCGCCCCGCCATTCCGGCGCGGCGCGAGGCCCACTCGGTGGCCGAGGTGCTGGCGTGGCTGGCTCATACCGGCACCGACCGGGGGGTGTAGACGAAAGGCGCGCCATCCCGCTCGATCACGCGCGTGGCCGATGTACCGACCAGTACCATGGTGCGCATGTCGGCCATTTCGGGGCGGGCATCCGACAAGGGCACGATGCGGATCACTTCATCTGCGGTCGAAACCGCGCGGGCAAAGATCACCGGGCGGGCATCGCGGCACGCGTCATTTAGTATCTCCAGAACACGGGCAAACCCTTCTGGGCGGGCCTTGGACCGGGGATTGTAGAACGCCATGGCAAAATCCGCCTCGGCGGCAAGGCGCAGGCGTTTTTCGATCAGCGCCCAGGGCTTCAGATTGTCGCTGAGGTTGATGGTGCAAAAATCATGGCCCAAAGGCGCACCGACGCGCGCGGCGGCCGCCAGCATGGCTGTGATCCCCGGCAGCACCTCAATGTCCAGCGCGCGCCATGCGGGCGGCCCGGATTCGACCGCTTCGAACACCGCCGCCGCCATGGCGAAAACCCCCGGATCTCCCGATGATACCACAACAACGTGCCGGCCAGCGACGGCCATTTCCAGCGCATGGCGCGCCCGGTCAAGCTCGACCCGATTGTCGCTCGGATGCAGCGTTAGACCCGCACGAGGCGCAATGCGCGCGACATACGGAATGTAGCCGACCACATCCGTCGCGCGGCCCAGCGCGGCAGTAACCTGCGGCGTCACCAGATCGTCTGCCCCCGGCCCCAGCCCTGCGATGACCAGTGAGCCGCTCATGGCCGCCGCCCGTTACCATGCACCAGCACGATCGTGAAATAGGGTGTGGTGCGGCCCTCAGCCTGCGACAGTTTTTGGACGGTCTGGCCTTCCATGCTGGCATATTCTACCAGCCAAGCGGCGTCATATTTACCCGCGCGGCGCAAAGCGCGGCGCACCTTGTCAATGTTGCGCCCGACCTTCATCAAAACCAGCGCATCGGCGGCGGCCATGTGGCGGGTCAGAACATCCTCGGGCAGGGTCGCCATGAGAACGCTGAGAACGTCGTCCCCCCAAGTCATAGGCTGGCCCGAGGCTGTCCACGCCGCCGACATACCGGTAGTTGCGGGAACCACCTGCACCGGGACCTGCCCGCTCAGCCGCGTATAAAGATGCATGAACGAGCCGTAGAAAAACGGGTCGCCCTCGCACAGCACAACGACATCCTCACCGCTTTCGACCAAGCTGCGCAGATGGGTGGTGCAGTCTGTATAGAACTCCGAAAGGGCGGCGTTGTAGTCAGGATGCGCTACCGGAATTTCCGTGGTGACGGGATATTCCATGGCAAACTCCACGGTGCCTGCGGGCAGCATCCCCTCGACCATGCTGCGCGCGCGTCCCGCCCGCCCCTTCTTGCGAAAGAACGCGACATGCTGGGCACCCGTCACAAGGCGGTGGGCGCGCACGCTCATCAGGTCGGGATCGCCGGGACCAAGGCCGACGCCGTGGATCGTGCCCGTTGGCCGTGATGCAATGCTCATTCCGCGCGGCTTGCGATAGCGTTGATCGCGGCGACGGTGATGGCACTGCCGCCCAGACGCCCCTCGACAATACAGCATGGTGTCGGCTGATCCGCCCACAGCGCGTCCTTGCTCTCGCGCGCGCCGACAAAGCCGACAGGGCAGCCGATGATCGCGGCGGGGCGCGGGCAGGACGGATCCTGCAACATGTTCAGCAGGTGGAACAGGGCGGTCGGCGCGTTGCCGATCGCCACCAGCGCACCCGCCAGATGCGGGCGCCACAGCTCCAGCGCGGCGGCGGAGCGGGTGTTCGACATCTCGCGGGCAAGCTCCGGCACGCCGGGATCGCGCAGGGTGCAGATGACCGCGTTACCCGCCGGAAGGCGCGTGCGGGTGACGCCCTCGCTGACCATATGCGCATCGCACAGAATCGGCGCGCCAGCGGCCAGTGCAGCGCGGGCGGCGCGGGCGAAATCTGGTGACAGGCGGATATGCTGCTCCAACCCCACCATCCCGGCGGCATGGATCATACGCACGGCAATCGGCTCCTCATCGGGGCTGAAGCGGTCCAGATCAGCCTCGGCGCGGATCATGGCAAAGGATTGCGCGTAGATCGCGGCGCCATCAGTCTGGTAGGTATAGCTCATTTTGTTCCGCTCACTTCGGCCAGAATGTCATCGGGGTTTAGCGCGTATCGCTCAGGGTTGTCGCCTGCGCAGCCATGGCGCAGCATGTCAAACCGGCCCTCCCGCCCAATCAGCGTCACGTCCGCAGGCCGCTGGCGCGCGCAGCCCTTGGCGCAGCCGGAGACGTGCAGCGTGCCACCGCCATAAGGCGCAAGACGGCGCGCAACGGCGCGCGTCTCGACGCTGGCAGAGGGGCAAAAGGGCGCGCCGGGGCAGGCATCGACACGCATCAACGGATCGTGCGGATCGGTGACGAAAGCAGGTTCCTCGGGGGGCATTCCGCCCTCCAGAAACAGCATCCGCCATGGGGTCACGCGAATGGCGGCCAGCCCCTGCGCGCGGATCACCCGCACGAGTGCTGCAGCATCTACATGGCCAAACGCGGCGCCGATCAATGCACCGCCCTGTCGCGCGCCGATCAGCGGCTGCGGCGCGGGCTGCAAAAGCGGCGTATCGCACCAGTGCGGCGGCAAAGGCGCCTCAGCGAGGGTGCGCGCCATGCGTCGGCGGTCCGGCGTGATATTGTCGGCCAGCCAGTGCGCCATTTCGATCAGCGCCGGGATAGCACTATCCTCGGTAATTGCGCGTCCCGCCGCTGCACCATCCGCGCGCAGGATCAGGCCGGATGCAGCGCGCTCAATGCGGAAATCCGCACTGTCGTTTGTCAACAAAGGGCGCGCGCCGCAATCCACCGCAAAGCCAACCTTGGCGGGCAGGTCCGGCAGATCCCCAAGCCGCGCCAGCAAGGCCAGCGTGACGCGGTGAACAATATCCTCTTCCTGCCAGAACGGCGCAGCCAGAATGTTGCGCCGCCCCTCCAGCGCGGGGTCCGCATCGAGGAGCTCCAGATCGCCCAAGCTGTGCAACAGCGCGTCATGATCACCCATCGCCACCCCGCGAATTTGCAGATTGGCGCGGCTGGTCAGGTCCAGATACCCATGCCCATATCGCTGCGCCAGATCGCACAGGCCCAGCGCTTGCACCCCCGTCAGCCGCGCCAGTCGCGGGCGGATGCGCACGACCAGCCCGTCAGCGGCCATCATCGGGCGATAGGCGCCGGGGCACCAGCCCTTGACCACGGGCACGCTCATCGCGTGGCCGCCAGACCGGCCATCACCGAATTGCGCCGCGTCTGCCACAGCCCCGCCTCCAGCAGCGCGGCAAACCGCGCCTGCATCGCACGATGCGCCTCGGGGTTGGCGTCCTGCAGGAAGCCGTCGGTTTCGGGATCACCCAGCGTCGCGTCGTGGTAGAGGTCAAACAGATGCGGCGGCACCGCACCCGCCAGATGCGCGAAGCTGGCCATGTGATCCAGCGTCGCCGCAATCTCGGCGGCGCCGCGAAAGCCGTGCTGCTTCATACCGTCAATCCAGCCGCTGTTGGCGGCGCGGGCGCGCACGACGCGGGCAATTTCCTCAGCGAGGGTGCGCGTTCGCGGTCGGTCGGGATCGGTATTGTCCAGATGATACAGCGCCGCCTTGCCGCCCGTTACCGCCTGCGCTGCGGCAAAGCCCGCCTCATGCGCCGCGTAATCGCCAGCCAGCAGCAGATCCGTTTCAGGCAGGTCCTGCGGATGCACAAAACTGTCCGCCTGCGCAACGCGGGCGCGAATACCGGTCGCATCGCGCACCGCCGCCTCACCGTCCAGCGCCCAGGCGCTGGCGTTTAGCCATGCCTGCCCCGCCTTTTCGCGGCCCGCATCGCTATAATCCTCCAGCGCCGCGCCCATGCCGAGGCCGAGGCCGAAGGACCCCGGCGCCGGGCCATAGACGCGTGCCAAGTCCTCGCGTCCGGCATAGGGGTTCCATTCGGGGGCCTCGTCGCGGGCGGCCAGCGCGCGCACCGCTTGGGCAAAAAGCGCCGATAGAGTCGGGAACACGTCGCGGAAAAGGCCCGAGACGCGCAAGGTCACGTCGATGCGCGGGCGGTCCATTTCGGCCAGTGGCAGCACCTCGATGCCCGACACCCGCTCGGACCCTTCATCCCAGACGGGCCGCACGCCCAGTAAATGCAGCGCCATGGCGAATTCCTCGCCCGCCGTGCGCATGGTGGCCGAGCCCCACAGATCGACGATCAGGCCGCGCGGCCAGTCGCCTTCGTCCTGCAAATGGCGGCGGATCAACTCATCGGCCAGCCGCACGCCTTGCGCATAGGCGGCCCGCGTTGGAACAGCGCGCGGATCGGTGGTGAACAGGTTCCGCCCCGTCGGCAGCACGTCGCGCCGCCCGCGATAGGGCGACCCGGACGGCCCCGGAGCAATGCGTCGGCCCGCCAGCGCATCCAGCAGCGACTGCCGCTCGCCCGCGACCGACTGCGCCGTGGCAAAGGGCGTATCGCCCTGCGGCGCGCGGCCCCAGATATGCAAGCCCTCGCCGAACTGGCTTTCCTTGATGTCGCAAACGAAACGATCAATCCGGCCGATTGCCTCGGCGCTGCATCCGGCGCGATCAAGGCCCAGATCCTCCTCCAGCCCCTGCGCCTGTGCCTCGATGCGAATATCGGCCTGAAGCCGGTCGCGGCGGCGCGGATCAAGGCCGTCGGCGCCCGAAAACTCGTCCAGCAGCGCCTCCAGCCGGGCCAGCCGCTCGGGCGTGCCGCTGATGCGCATCGGTGGCGGGATGTGGCCCAGCGTGACCGCGCCGATGCGCCGCTTGGCCTGCGCGGCCTCGCCGGGATCGTTGACGATGAACGGGTAAATGACGGGCAGCCCGCCGGTCAGAACCTCAGGCCAGCAGGTATCGGACAAGGCCACCGATTTGCCGGGCAGCCATTCCAGCGTGCCATGCGCGCCGATATGTACCAACGCGTCGGCATGGCTTTGCAGCCAGAGGTAGAAGGCGACATAGGCATGGCGCGGCGTGCGGGCCAGATCGTGATAGCTGTCTTCGCGGCCTTTGGGCGTATCGCGTTCGGGTTGAAGCGCGATCCATGCATTGCCGCGCTGAATGGCGGCAAAGTGAAAGGCGCCGTCGCGGGCATCGGAGTCCTCCTCGGGATCGCCCCAGACCTCGGCCAGCGTATTGCGCAAGACTTCGGGCAGCCGCGCCCGCGCGATTTGGTAGTCCGCCAGCGGCCAAGCAGTTTTGCGCTGCAAAAGTGCCTCCTGTAAGGGCGCACCGCCAGCGCCGGTGTCATAGCCCGCGCCTTGCAGGTCGCCCAGGATCGCCGCTGCCGATTGCGGCGCGTCCAGGCCGACGGCGTGGCCCATGTTCCAGTCCTTGCCGGGATAGGTGGACAGGATCAGCGCCACGCGGCGCTGCGCTGCAGGCGTGGCGGCCAGCCGGGTCCAGCCCTGCACGCGGTCTGCAATCGCTGCGACCCGGCCCGCATCGGCGCGGTGAGCGAAGCGGGAATATTGCAGATGCGTATCGCGCCTGCCCGGATCCTTGAAGCTGGCGACGCCGCCCATGATGCGGCCGTCCACCTCGGGCAAGACCACATGCATGGCAAGGTCAGCAGGCGACAGGCCCCGCTCGGCCTCGGCCCAAGCCTTGCGGGTGGAGGTTGCCAGCGCGATCTGGAACACCGGCACGCCTGCGGCATCGAGCGGGGAGGTGCCGTCCTCGCCCTTGCCGGAAAACGCCGTGGCGTTGACGATAGCGGCAGGGGCCAGCGCAATGATCTGCCGACGCAGCCAGCCCGCCGCCTCGGGCGCCTTGAGAGAAGGCGCGAATAGCGCGATGACGTCAAAGCTCCGCGCGCGGAAGGCCTCGAACAGTGCGGTGATCGGCGCAAGGTCGGCGGCGACCAGATAGGAGCGGTAGAACACCAGCAAGATGCGCGGCTGGCCAGCCAGCGCCGGAGACGAGCTCAGCGCCAGAACTGGGCAGCAGGCGCTCTCCTCCGGCGTCCAAGCGCCGACCTGCGGCAGGGATTTCGCACCGGACACCGGCCCGGCATAAAGCCCCGCCGCCAGCGCCAATTGCGCCAGCGCCGCCTGCGCCCCTATAGCCCCGCCGGTGTCGCATAGCTGCGCCAACCGCCGCAACGTGGATTTTGGCACGGTGGAGAGTTCGTCCAGTCGCGCATCGGGGCGGCCATCGGCAGGCAACACGGCCAGCGCGATGCCCTTTTCCTGCGCCAATGCGCGGATCTGTTGCAGCCCGTAGGGCCAGTAGGGCACGCCTCCGATCAGGCGGATAAGTATCCCCTTCGCCCCGCTCAACGTCTGCTCCACATAAGTATCAACGGACAGGGGGTGTTTCAGCGCGACGATATTGGCCAGCCGCAACGTGGGCAGCCGCCCCTCCGGCCCGCCGCCGCGATGCCAGCCTTCCGCAAAAGCGCCAAGGTCGGAATCCGAGAGCGACAGCACCACCAGATCAGCGGCGTCCTGGCCCAGATCCATCGGTGTCTCGGTCTCTTCCAGCCCGTGGCTTTCGCGGAAAACGACATGCATGGCGTTACTCTGCCGCCTCAGCGCGGGCGGCACCCAGCGCGGTGCGGATCACGCCCGCGTTGATATCGTGATGCTCGGCGATGACGACCAGCCGCCCGGCGCGCGCCTCATCCGGTTTCCAAGGGCGGTCGAACTGGTGCCGCACACGCGCGCCCACGGCCTGCACCAGCAGGCGCATCGGTTTGCCCGCAACGGCAGCGTAGCCCTTGATGCGCAGGATGTTGTGATCATTGGCCAGCCCTTCGATCACGCGGACCAGATCGGCGGGATCGGTGACTTCGGGGATGTCCACGACGATGCTTTCGAAATCGTCATGTTCGTGGTCATCCGCCCCGTCGTGATGCGAAGGGCGCGCACCAATGTCATCCTCTGCCGCGGCCTCCAGCCCCAGAATAATGCGCGGGTCAATGACACCCTCGGCCACTTCGACCACTGGGATCGCGCGGTGGGATTGTGCGGCGATAACCTCCTTTGCTCGGGCCACGCCCTCCGGTCCGGCAAGGTCCGGTTTGGTCAACAGAATGATATCGGCGCAGGAAATCTGATCCTCGAACACCTCCGACAGGGGCGTTTCGTGGTCAATGCTCTCGTCTGCCAGACGCTGGGCATCGACGCGCGCCACATCGGGGGCAAAACGGCCCACCGCGACAGCCTCGGCATCGGCCAGCGCGATCACGCCGTCGATGGTGATTTTCGAGCGGATATCAGGCCAGTCGAACGCCTTCAGCAGCGGTTTGGGCAGCGCCAGCCCGGAGGTTTCGATCAGAATGTGATCGGGGCGCGGATCCAGCGCCATCAGCGCCTCGATCGTCGGGATGAAATCATCGGCCACGGTGCAGCAGATGCAGCCAT
>RCMY010005084.1_pt1 | contig 11219 bp, 12 predicted proteins | sample 2041341 | NCBI WGS metagenome assembly RCMY01 (sample SAMN09708234, study PRJNA481090) | Marine sediment metagenome, whole genome shotgun sequencing project.
CGCTCATAACGCGCTAGCGGCCTGGAGGGCAGACCCGCTCTGTAACGGCACATTTGAGCGGGTCCGCTCGCTACCGAATGACCCAGCGCATAATCGCGCTCACCTACGCACACCGATCACCCACATAAGGGTCATATACCGCTGAGGCTCAAATCCTCATCAGGTTGCCAACGAGTTCGATGTTCTCCCGCATGGCTGCAAGGTTGACACATCGTCCTCGCACGGCTCGAAGCACGATCCAATGGGCTGGGCGTCAGGCCTTGGGCGAAGGCGTCGCGAGCCGAGCTCGCGTGAGGAACGCCGTGTGCGCCACCATGCGGTGGTCGGGCCTTACTGCTTGGCCTTCGATGTACCAGCCGCGATGGAGGACCTCGATGGTCTTCACTTCGATGAAGTACGTCGTCTCGAGCACTTCACGGAACCGCACCGCTTGGGTGATCGATGGCGTGTACGCGACGATGATGCCACCAGGGCGGAGTGCCTTCTCGGCGTGCGGGATGACCTGCCACGGCTCGGGGATGTCGAGCATGACGCGGTCGTATTCGCCGTCGATGCCCTCGTAAGCCGAACGAATCTCGATGCTGTAGCGATCGCTCACGTCACCGAGGAAGGCATTGATGTTCTTGCGAGCTCGGCTGGCGAAGTCCTCGCGGATCTCATAGCCGGTGACCGTTGCGCCTGCCCGAAGCAGTGCCATCGACAAAGCGCCGGAACCAATACCTGACTCGAAGACTTCGACACCGGGGCCGATGTCGCCCAGGGTCAGCATCGGCGCCAAGTCTTTCGGATAGATGACCTGTGCGCCGCGAGGCATCTCGAGGACGTACTCCTCGAAGGTTGGGCGGAAAGCCCGGAATCGCTGGCCCTTGGTCGACGAGACCTCGAGCCCCTCAGGCTGCCCGATGAAAAGCGAGTGCGCCGTGATGCCAGCGTGGGAATGGAACTCCCCGCCTTCTTCGAGCGTGATCAGATAGCGCCGTTTGCGCCCGTCGGTGAGCAGCACCATGTCACCGACGTGGAAGTCTCCAGATGCCAAAGTGCGTTGACCGTCAGCCCTTGCGGGCTCGGCGCAGCTCCTTCTTCAGTTGCTTGGCTCGGACCTTGTCGGCCTTGACACTGCGCTTCTCGGTTTTCTTCTCACCCTTGAACTGCTTGATCTGCTGTTTGTGGGTGATGTCCAGGTGCTCGATGATGATCTTGTCGCCAGGCTTGGTGGCGGAGAGATCAAGGGTCTGTCGCCGACCGGTCTTCCCCCTGGCGAATCGGAACAACGCCATGAAGCCAGACGTGAAGATCCATGACCGGGCGGGGCCGCCGATTCCCTTCTGGATCGCGAGCTTGACGAGTCTGCTCAGCACTAGAGGCGGCGGATCTCGAGGACGGTGCTCTTCTTCTTGCCAGCGTTGCGGCCCATCACATAGATGATCAGAAGCAAGATGACGGCAAAGGCTGTGCCTGCGACCGCTGCCTTCTTCTTTGAGTCTTGGGCAACGGTGTCGACCTGACCTTGGATGTCTCGAAACTTGTTTTCGAGGTCGGAGGGGGTGATCTTGGTTTCTTCGGTCATGACACGGCTTTCTTGGCGCGGAGGAGCGAGAGGACGAGCAGGGCGATCATGAGGCCGAGCACTGCGAGAGTGATGCCGTACGGAGCGAGCGAGCCCCACCCGTTACCTTCGAAGGTGCTGACTTCGGTCTGGAAGAATCGCAGGGTGCCGAAACCGGTGAACATGATCCCGAGGAACATGAAGATGGAGCCAACGATGCCCTTGCCCAGATAGCCACCGAGCGTCTTGAGCGGCTCGACGGTCTCTTGCTTCGCGTAGGTCACCAGCATCTGCTGGAGTTCCTTCGCTTCATCCAATGGATTCGGCTTTGCCACCCGTGACTCCTGTCGCTCTTCCTCGGTCGGTGAGTGTAGGGCCGGACCGGCGAGAGTTCAGCCCCGAGGCTCACGGGAATAGTCGAGAGCGCTTTGCTCGGCAGCTATTCGTTGGACTCAGTGGTGTCTCTCCCAGCGGATTCCACCGAACTGCTCACGGCCTCAGGTCTCCGGATCTTCGTCGGTGGTGAGCTCGAATTGGAACATCTCGAGTGCGCCAGTGAGGGCTTCGTGGATGAGCGGAAGGCGCTCCTCCGGGCCATCGGCACAAAGGAATCCCTGGCGATCGAGCTGTGAGACCGGAGCGAGTGCGGTGAGCTGGGCAATACCGACCTCGGGCTGAGCATCGATGTCGGGAATCAGCCCGACGTCGTAGCCGGCCTCGGCTGCCGTCGCCATCACCCGCTTGAAAAGTCTGACCGCGTCGGCAAGGTCGAGGCCAAGGTCTCGCGTGGCCGGCGCGTCTGGCCAGTCCTCGACCTCGGCGCGGGGGTAGGGATGATCATCGAGCCAATCGAGCACTCGGTATCGCCGGGTGCCGACGGTGGTGATCACCCAGCGGCCGTCGTCGAGGTGCTGATGCTCGATGATGCGAGCAACGGTCCCGACCGAGCTGCGGACGTCGTCGCCGCCGACCTCGAAGCCGCGCTCGATCAGCGGTATGCCGAATTCCTTGGTCGGCTCGTCCGGCCCGTGGCCGAAGACCACGTCGTGCATCAGCGTGCGGTAGCGGTCTTCGAAGATGTGGAGGGGCAGCACCATTGATGGAAAGAGCACGGTTCCCAGAGGAAACTGAGGAAGGATCGTCATCGCTGGGCACCGACCATGGGGCCGACGCTAGCTGAGCGGTATTGGCTCCAACGGATCCAGCACATCAGTGGGCGGCGCCTCGGGATAGTCCACGAGATGCTCGAGGAACGGCTCCTGTACATCTCGAACCGTCGCCGCAACAAGCTCAGCATTCGAAATGTAGGCGAACGTCAGGACCGTGTCGGGCTCGTCGGCGGAGACCACGAAGCCACTGAGAGCGGTGCTTGGGTTGAGGGTGCCGGTCTTGGCGAAGACGTTGCCGTCGGCGTCGGTGTCGACGTGGCGGAATGCCAGGCTCCCGCGCTCGCCGCCGATGCTCAGCGACTGGGCCAGGGGCGAGTCGATGCCGGAGGCGATGAGGATCTCATTGAGCAGCCCACAGGTCAGCCGGTCGGCTTCGGAGAGCCCGGAGCCGTCCTCGATCACGACGCCATCGAGGACGAAGTCTGGATTGCGTTGGAGGATTGCGATGACCGAACGGGCCCCCGCAGCCGTTGACCCTTCGCCCTCGATGACCAACCCGATGTGTTTGAGCAAGATCTCGGCGCCGTAGTTGTTGCTCCACGAATTGACGTGGGTGACGACATCGGCGAGCGGAGCTGACTGCACCGACCCAACGTCGACCGTGCCGATTGGCTCTCGACCAACGATGGTCCCAGCGACGGTGATACCTCGATCGGCGAGCAGTTGGCTGAGCACGTCTGCGGAATGCAGCGCCGGGTCGGTGGCAGCAGTCCGAGCCGAGAAGGTCGGGGAATCGTCAGCCCAATCGACGAAGCCTTCGTTCACCGCAAGGGCGGTCAAAGGGCCTGATTGGTTCTGCAGGACGAGCCGCTCGGCCCACGGCCCTGACCGATTCGTGTCGAACAGCGACTCGTCGGCCACGATCGACCCGGTGACTGATCTGAGACCCGTCGCCGCGATCTGATCAGCAAGGTCCTCGAGGCGAGTCCACGAGCGCTCGTAGATCGAATCGATCTCGTTGCCATCCTCGTCGCGCTCGATGTATTGGGTCCGCCAGGTATCGGTGACGAGGAACGGATCGCCGCCGCCGACGAAGTAGAGGTCGCCATCGAGGATGCCATCGGTGATTTCTCCGACGCGGCTGACTCGGGTGGTGAACCGGGTCTCTGGCGGCAGTGCCTCGAGTGCTGCAAAGGTCGTGACAAGCTTTTGGTTGGACGCTGGAATCAGCGCCAGGTTGGCGCCTTCGTTCGCCAGGACACGGCCGTCGACTTCGACGATCAGGCACGTCTGGAGATCCGGCTGGGCCGCTTGGAGTTCCGAGATGAACATGCGAATCGCTGGATCGACGGCATCGTCGGCGATCGGGGCTTGCAGCGTCTCAGGGATGCGTCGAGCTGAGAGCAGCGGTGTGCCGAGCTCGTTGTCGTACGCAATGGGTGTCACGCTGGCTTCGTCGGTGTCCGCCGCCTGGGACGCGCCCCACGCTCCGAACGCGAGGATGACCAAGATCACCAGCGGGAGCCAGCGACGCATGAGAGCGGGAACAGAGATCGAAGCCGAGCGGTCCGAAGCCATTCCCGGCGACGGTAGTGGGTCGGCGCCTACAGATCGCGGCGCTGCCGGAAGTCTGCATAGCTCCAGAGGTGTCCGAGTGCAGTGACGGCCCGGTTCGCCGAGGCGTAGCAAAGCCTGCCGCTCGCCCTGACCGCTGCGGGCCCTGCGTTGTCCGGGTCAGAGGTTCCGAGTTCGGTTGCCGTCAGGATGGGTTTGCCGGTGGCAGCGGAGATCTCTGCTGCCGCACTGGCGAAGCGTTCGTCCTGGCGCTTGTGATACGCAACGATCCGTTCGAGCCCGTGATCTGGGTAGAACGAACCGTCTTGCATCATCTTGGCTTGGTTCGACTGGATGCCGAGTCCGAGGTAGACGATGGCATCGACTGACTCGTGGGAGGCGATCATCTCCATCACTTCAGGGATGGTGTCTCTGGTCTCGCCGCCGGCGAGATCGACCGGGTTGTTGCGGCTCCAGCGCGGCGGCAGCTTGGTGTCGATCTGGGCGAGGAGGTCTTCAGGCAGGGCCAGCAGTTCGAGGTTGCTTTCGTGGATCGCGTCAGCCGTGACGACACCCCAACCGCCGGCCGTGGTCATGACCACGGTGCGGTTGCCCTTCGGCAGCGGCTGAGTGGCGAACGTGGCAGCGGCTTCGAACGCTTCTTCGACCGTCGCTGCTCGAACAACACCGGCCTGGCGCATGGCGCCGTCGAAGACTCGGTCGTCCGAGGCGAGCGAACCGGTGTGACTTGCAGCAGCTCGCGCTCCCCCAGCGGTTGCTCCGCCCTTGACGAGGACGAGGGGCTTGCGAGCGGCGATCGACTGCACGGATTCGAAGAACGAACGGCCGTCGGCGATGCCTTCGACGTACGCGAGGCCCACCTTGGTTTCCGGATCGTCGGCATAGAAGTCGAGGTAGTCAGCGATGCCGACAGCCGCCGCATTGCCGGCGGACACGGCGCGGCTGATGCCGACACCGGTCTGGACCGACCAGTTGAGGAACGAGCTGACGAAGTTTCCAGACTGGCTCGCCACGCCGATGCCGCCGGAGGGTGGGTACGGGGCAACGATCTGGGCACAGAGCTTCGCAGGCGTGCTGACGACGCCCTGACCGTTGGGCCCGGCGAGCAGCATGCCGAGCTCCTCGCCCAGGGCGACGAGCTCGGCTTGGGCCTTGATGCCTTCCTCGCCGGCCTCGCCGTAACCAGCGCTGGTGATGAACGCAGCCTTGATGCCCTTGGCTGCGCACTGCCGAAGCAACGCGTTGTTGGCACCTGCCGGCGTGCACACGAAGACGAGATCGATCTCACCGGCAGGCAGATCGTCGATGTCCTTGGCGCAAGTGATGCCGAGGACTTCTGAGCCGTCGCGGTTCGTGGCGAAGACCTTGCCTTCGTAGCCGGAGGCCAAGATGTTGTGGAGGCTGACGAAGCCGAACTTGCCCGGGTGAGTGGAAGCTCCAGCGACCACGACTCCGCGGGGCGAGAAGAGTGCGTTGAATTGTTCAGTGGTTGTCATGCGGAGACCTCGCTGGGAGCGGCGGATGGTGCGGCGCCGGGCTCGTGTACCTCGACAAGTGCATCGACAGCGACAGGCGCGCCGTTGTGGATCAGGACAGGGTTGAGATCGATCGACGCAATCTCAGCGGTCTCGGTTATGGCAGCCGACAACGCCATGAGGGTGTCGACGAGACCGGACCGGTCGATGGCATCTTCGCCGCGGAACGCCCCGAGCAGGTCTTGGGTCCGGAGTTGGTCGATCATCTCTTCAGCATCGATCCGAGCGATCGGTGCCAGACGGATCGACACGTCAGCGATCGCCTCGGCCAAGATTCCTCCAACCCCGAGCAGGACGGTCGGTCCGAACTGCTCGTCGGTGGACGCTCCACAGATGAACTCGCGGTTCGACGCAATCATCGGAGCGACCAGGAGTGAGACCTCGCCGTCTTCAGCTGTTGCAGCAGCGAGTAATTCGTTGGCTGCAGCCTCGACAGCGTCGGCTGAGCCGACATTCAGCCGCACAAGACCGCGCTCGGTCTTGTGGGCGATCGCGTCGCCGTTCAGTTTCAGTACGACTGGCATGCCGAGTTCGGTGGCCGCTGCGACGGCGCCGGTGCTGTCTGGCACCGTGCGTTCGTCCAAAAAGGGCACGCCAAAGGGTGCCAAGAGGGCTTTGGAGGCTTCTTCAGAGAGGGTTCCCATAGAGCCGAGGACCCTACTTCACGGCTCCAGAGCAGCGCGAATGAAGTCGCTCATGTGGGCGAAACGGCGTTCCAGCGCCTTCTGGCTGAACGGGTCCTCCTCGAGGAGACCTTCGAGCATGGCCCCATCGCTGAAGTAGGTGAGGAGCGCTCCGTACCCGGTCAGGACCAGGTGCTCGGCGTCGTGGCGGCGGAAGGTGCCAGCCGCCATCTCTCGCTCGAAGAACGCAACGGCTCGCAAGTAGAAGGGCCGAAGTGCGCTGCCGAGGTTGAACCCGAGATGTCCTTGATCGCTGAGCGCTTCCCGTCGAACGATGCGGACCACGTCGGGATTGGTTCGGAAGAAGTCGAAGCTCGTCTCGAGCACGGTGTCGACAAGGTCCCATCCGGTGAGGTCGTCGGTTCGGGCTTCCTCGATTCGGACACCCCAGTTGCCGAGCGCGCTCACCATGACCTCTCGATACATCGCCTCCTTGGAGTCGAAGTAGTGCAAGAGGCTCGGTCGTCGGATGCCGACACCGGCAGCGATGTCGTTGAGGGAGGTGCCCTCGAAGCCCTGATTGGCGAAGCACGACCGCGCCTCGCGCAAGATGTTGTCCCGAGTGGACTCGTCAGCCATGAGGCAGAGGGTAAGGACTGCAGCCGATAGCGAGAGCACGCCGTGAGAAAAGCCGCCAATCCAAGGAACTGGCACGGAACGAAGCGCCCTCCTTCCTTCTCGTCTGTGCGCCCCGGTTGTAGCTTGGCTCGATGGAAATCATCGCAGCTCTCTTCATGGACGACATCGAGCTGCGCTCGGTTCCGGGCCCGTCGACTCGGATCGACCTCGGTGGTATCCAGTTCTCCGCCCCAGCGCCGAGCCCCGTGCCAGTGACGATCGCTCCGCACCTGGTGGTGCTCATCTGGTGCCCTGCTGACGCCAAGAACGTGGCGGGTCTGCAAGTTGAATTCCGCATGGAGGGCGCCGCCGAGGACTCCGAGCCGATGGCCCGCAACGTCCAGGCGCTCGAGATCGAGCCAGGCAAGTTCAACTACCGGCTCGTCCGAGCCGACCTCGAGATGGAGGAGTACGGCACCGTCATCGCCCATTGTCGGCTGGATCAGGGTCCGCTGAGCGTGGTGCCATACACGCTGCTACCGCCCGTCGGCTGAGCAATACGGTTGTCGAATGAGTGGTCCGACCACACAGCGCCCGTTCGCTGCAGCCATGAGTATCGACGCCGACCCGGGCAGCGCGGCCGGCGAGGTCATTGGCTCGGTGCTTGAACAGCTCGGTGGCGCAAGCCCAGACCTTGCCGTCCTGTTCGTGGCTGGCAGCCATGTCGAGCATCTCGCTGAGCTGGTGTCGGCGGTCCAAGCGACGCTCGAGCCCGGTGTCGCTCTTGCGGTGAGCGCTGTCGGAATCCTGGGTGGAGCGAGAGAGGCCGAGCGAGGACCTGGATTGTCGCTGTGGGCTGGGGTGACGGGCCCGGTGAGGCCCGTGCGCATGGAAGCGTTCGATCGGTCGACGATGCTCGGTGTTCCCGACGATTTCGTCGACGGCGAGACGATGCTGTTGTTGGCCGATCCGTTCTCGTTTTCCGTCGATGCGCTGTTCGGTCTCGTCCCGAGCTCGGTGGCAGTGGTTGGGGGGCTGGTGTCAGCTGCTGGCGAACCGGGTGGCAATCGGCTTTGGATCGATGGCGTCGAGCACCGCAACGGCGCCATCGGTGTGCGGTTCCCGGCCGGTGTAGCGGTGCCAGTCGTCAGCCAGGGGTGTCGCCCAATTGGCGAGCCGTGGGTCGTGACACGGTCTGATCAACACCTGATCCACGAGTTGGCAGGTCGGCCCGCATCCGAGCGCCTCGACGAGCTCATCGCCTCTCTTTCCATTGGCGATCGGCTGGCGGCTTCGAAAGGCCTGCACATCGGACTCGTGGCCAATGACCACCGCGACGAATTCAGCCAGGGTGACTTCCTGATTCGCAACGTGCTTGGTATCGAACAAAGCACCAACGCGGTGGCTGTTGGGGATCTCGTCGACGTCGGGCAGGTCGTGCAGTTTCAGGTGCGCGACCCCGCGTCTGCTGGGGCTGACCTCGTCGAGATGATGAACGTGGCTGGAGCTGGCTTCGATGGAGCGCTGGTGTTCACGTGCAGCGGGCGGGGCACCCGGCTGTTCCCCGAACCGCACCATGACGCTGAGCTCATCGACGAGTTCACCGACGGAGGCGTCGCTGGCATGTTCTGCGCTGGTGAGATCGGACCAGTCGGAGGGCGAAACGCTCTGCACGGATTCACCGCCACTGTGCTTGGCTTCCGCCAGCTACGGTGACGCCGGTGACGGATCAATCGGTACAGCAGCTCGGCATCAATGTCATTCGTGGTCTCGCTATGGATGCACCGGCGAAGGCCAACAGTGGCCACCAGGGCACCGCCATGGCGCTGGCCCCGCTGGCACATGTTCTCTACACCAGGGTGATGAAGTACGACGCTTCGGCGCCAGATTGGTTCGACCGAGACCGTTTCGTTCTTTCGGCTGGCCACGCCTCGATCTTGCAGTACTCGATGCTGCACCTCGCTGGCTTTGGCCTGACCCTCGACGACCTGAAGGCGTTCCGTCAGTGGGGATCTGAAACGCCTGGTCACCCCGAGTCTCACACTCCTGGCATCGAAGTCACCACCGGGCCGCTCGGCCAGGGCTTCGGCAACGGTGTTGGTATGGCGATCGCCGAGGCCAACACTCGAGCTCGGCTCGGCGTTGATGTGTGTGACCACCACACCTTCGTCATCGCTGGTGACGGCTGCCTGTCTGAAGGCGTCAGTCATGAGGCCGCATCGCTTGCCGGCCACCTCGGTCTCGGTCGCCTCGTGGTGATCTACGACGACAACCACATCACCATTGATGGTGAAACCGATCTTTCGCTGTCCGACGATGCGGGAGCGCGGTTCCGCGCTTACGGCTGGGACGTCGATGAGATCGGCGAAGTTGCCGACGACCTCGATGCGCTCGAGGCGGCGCTGGTCAGGGCAAAGACCGTGGTCGACAAGCCCACATTGATCGTGTTGCGCAGCCATATTGGCTTTCCCTCTCCCGATCACACCGACGATCACGAGGCGCATGGGCTGGCCTTCGATGCGGCCGACATCACCCGGACCAAAGAGGTCATGGGTATTCCTGATGAACCTTTCTACGTTCCCGACGATGTGGTGGCCTTCTATCGCGAAGCCGGAAGCCGCGGCGCCGCCGTTCGGTCCGATTGGGAAGATCGCAATCCTGCCGGCGCCCCGTCTGCCTCATCGGATGGCTGGGTCGACTCGCTGCCGACCTTCGAAGCCGGCGCTTCCATCGCCACTCGCAAGTCGTCCCAGGCCTGCGTCACGGCCCTCTCCGATTCGTGGCCTGGCCTCATCGGCGGCGCTGCAGATCTGACCGGCAACACCGGCACCAAGATCGGTGACGGTGCCCAATTCGCCGCAGCAACCCCGGAGGGACGACAGGTCTACTTCGGTGTGCGCGAGCACGCCATGGGGTCGATCCTCGTTGGTGCAGCCCATCACGGCGGCGTGCTCCCCATCGGTGGCACTTTCCTCGTCTTCGCTGACTACATGCGCCCAGCAATTCGGATGGCCGCGATCTCGTCGGCCAAATGCGTGTTCGTCTACACCCATGACTCAGTCGGCGTGGGCGAGGACGGCCCGACGCACCAACCGGTCGAACACATCATGTCGCTCCGCGCCATCCCTGGTCTCCAGGTGATCCGCCCTGGTGATGCCACCGAGACCGCCGGTGCATGGAAGCTGGCACTCGAGACCGACGGCCCCACAGCACTGATCCTCTCCAGGCAGAACATGCCAGTCCTGGCCGACACCTCGGCCGATGCCGTCGCCAACGGTGCCTACGTCATCTCCGATGCTGCCGATGCCGTTGCGGTGTTGATCGGAACCGGTTCGGAGCTGTCGCTGTGTGTCGATGCCGCAGCGGCACTTGCCGAGCAGGGCGTACCCACCCGTGTGGTGTCGATGCCGTGCTGGAACGCCTTCGAAGCCCTTCCTTTCGACGAGCAGGATGTTGTGCTTCCTCCCGGCCTGCCGACCGTGTCGGTCGAGGCCGGGGTCACCATTGGTTGGGCTCAGCACGCCGATCTTGCTGTCGGAATCGATCGATTTGGTGCGTCGGCTCCTGGAAGCACTGTGCTGGCCGAACTTGGAATGAATGTCGAGAACGTCGTATCGGCCGTGACCGATCTCCTCGACGCCATCACTGAATAGTCATTTGTTGATCCACCACTCCCCTCACTCGAAGGAAACACCATGAGCCGCCTCCACGATCTGTACACCGAGCAGGCCCAGAGCCCATGGCTCGACAATCTTCGCCGTGGCTGGATGGCCAACGGCGAGATGCAGGCCTGGATCGATCGCGGTGTGCGAGGGCTGACTTCGAACCCCTCGATCTTTGCGAACGCAATGATCAACTCAGACGAGTACGACGCCGATCTCGAGACCTTCGTCCGAGCCGGTCAGTCTGTGGAAGAGGCTTACTGGAACCTGGCCGTCGACGACATCAAGGCGGCGCTCGCGTTGATGAAGCCCACGTTCGACGAGAGCAACGGTCTCGACGGCTACGTCTCGATCGAAGTGTCGCCGACCTTGGCCAAGGACGAGGCCGCCACTGTGGCGTCGGCCCGCGATCTCGACGATCGCATCGAAGCGCCGAACGTTTACATCAAGGTGCCGGCCACCGCCGAGGGCGTTCCCGCCATCCGCACGCTCATCGGTGAAGGACGTTCGATCAACGTCACGCTGATCTTCAGCCTCAGCCGCTACGCCGA
>RCMY010005085.1_pt1 | contig 11219 bp, 13 predicted proteins | sample 2041341 | NCBI WGS metagenome assembly RCMY01 (sample SAMN09708234, study PRJNA481090) | Marine sediment metagenome, whole genome shotgun sequencing project.
CATGTAGCACGGATGCCCCCACTTCGCCGTCTCCTCAAGCCCGAGGTCATTGCAAATGCGCCGCAACTCTTGCAGGCCGTCGTGCCACAGCTTCACTGAACATTCAGGGGTATCAAACCGCGCGCAGCGGCCACAGCCCTTGGCAAAATAGTCTTCAATATCAGTGATCATTTCGCGCGCCATTGATCGCCCTCCGTTTCCGGTAGGGAATCATAAAATCCGGCATTCACCAAACAAAAAAGGCGGCCCAACCGGACCGCCCTTTCCAAAAATATAGTCGTAAAACTTAACGCTTGGAGAACTGGAAGCTCTTACGCGCTTTGGCTTTACCGTACTTCTTACGCTCAACCACGCGGCTGTCGCGTGTGAGAAAGCCAGCAGCTTTCAGTGCGGGGCGCAGCGATGGGTCGAACAATTGCAGGGCTTTGGACACGCCATGCTTCACAGCGCCGGCCTGACCGGACAACCCGCCACCTTTGACAGTCGCGACAACGTCGAACTGGCCGGCAACGCCAGCAACCGAAAACGGCTGGGCAAGGATCATCTGCAGCACAGGGCGTGCAAAATAGGCGTTCATTTCCTTGCCGTTCACGGTGACCTTGCCGGAACCCGGCTTGATCCAGACGCGGGCAACCGCATCTTTACGCTTGCCGGTTGCATAAGAACGACCGAATTCGTCTTTCTTAGGCTCGCGGACGATTGTGGGCTCTGCCACCGGAGCGACTGCAAGGTCGAGACCTTCGGCAGCAGCACCAAGCTCTTCGAGCGAATTGATCTGATCGGCCATTATGCGGTCCTCGTGTTCTTTTTGTTCATGGATGCAACATCCAGAACTTCGGGCTTCTGGGCTTCCATGCCATGCTCGGTTCCCGCGAAAACGCGCAGGTGGGTCATTTGCAGCTTGGACAGCTTGCCTCCGGGCAGCATGCGCTGAACGGCTTTCATGACAACACGCTCGGGGTGCTTGCCTTCAAGGATCTCGGCTTTGGTCTTTTCTTTGATCCCGCCGGGGTGGCCGGTGTGCCAGTAGTATTTTTCGTCACGCTTGTTACCGGTCATCTGGATTTTCTCGCAGTTGATCACGATCACATTATCGCCCATATCCATGGACGGCGTGAAGGTTGGTTTGTGCTTGCCGCGCAAACGCATGGCGATGATTGATGCAAGACGGCCAAGAACAACGCCTTCAGCGTCGATCAGGATCCATTTTTTATCAACATCTGCCGGAGTAGCAGAAAAGGTTTTCATATCTCACCAAAAAGGTTCGGGGGCCGTTGGTGGCCCGTCATTCGGATATCCGGCTTATAAAGGTGCTGCGCACACCGTCAAGCAGAGAAGCCTCTATTTACTCGTTTGAAAACAAGGGCTTGCAATTAAGGTATTATTTTACCCCAATCAGAACGTGCCTCTTAGCTGTGTTTCGGGATCGAATAGGTTAAAGACGCCCGCGCCACGGGCGCTGCAACCCCTTCCGACCGGATCAACACATCCCCCACAGCAAGCACGCGCCCCAGCTTGTGCAGCCGCGCCTCGCCAATCAGATTAACCCCCGCCGCAGGCTTTCGCATGAAATCAATGCTGCAATTTGTTGTCACCGCCAGCCCGACAGGCCCGATCCGCGACAGCACCGCGATATACATTGCCACATCCGCCAGCGCGAACATTGCGGGCCCCGATACCGTATTGCCGGGGCGCAAATGCCGCTCTGCCACATTCAGCACCACGTTACAGCCGACATCCGTGATTTCAGCGACTGTAAAATCCCCGTCAATCTGCGGAAAGTGTTCTGCCAGAAATGTCGTGATCTCATCCACTGTCATCTTCGGTTCCATCCGGCATCTCCCTGCTCTAGTCTTCGTGGCAACACAGCACGGGAGGCACCAGATGACAATATTGGACCGCAACGATTCCGAAGCCATAGCGACGCTCACGCTCAACATGCCTGAAAAGCTGAATGCCCTGTCCGATGGCATGATCGCGGCTTTGCACAATGCGCTGGATGCGATTGCCGAAGACCGGACAATTCGCGCCGTGATTATCAAAGGGACCGGCAAGGCATTTTGCGCAGGCCATGATTTACGTGAAATGCAGGCAGCCCGTCAGGCTGGCGACGGCGGTACTGCGGCATTCAAAGATCTGTTCGACCGCTGTGCCGCGATGATGTTGCGGATCAAGTCTATTCCGCAGCCGGTCATCGCACAGGTCCACGGTATCGCCACAGCGGCCGGTTGCCAACTGGTGGCCACCTGCGATCTGGCCATCGCCGCCGATGATACAAAATTTGGCGTGAACGGCGTGAATATCGGGCTGTTCTGTTCAACGCCCATGGTCGCCCTGACCCGCAACATCCCGCGCAAGGCCGCGTTTGAAATGCTGACCACCGGGCGTTTTATTCCTGCGGGTGAGGCGCAATCGCTGGGGCTGATCAACAAGGCGGTCCCCGCAGACATCCTCGAAACCGAAACCCGCACTCTCGCCCGCACAATCGCAGCCAAACTGGCGAGCGCTGTCGGCATCGGCAAACAGGCCTTTTATGCACAGGCGCAACTGCCCGTCGCTGAGGCTTACAGCTATACCGGCGATGTTATGGCACAGAATATGTCGAACACGGACACCAACGAAGGCATCACAGCGTTCCTTGAAAAGCGTGCACCGGACTGGTCGGACAGGTAACCACGCTTCCTTTATTCATTTGGCCCCTAAACTCTGCCGGGTTCGGGATGCAAAATCCCGATTGGCCGGAACGGCCAAACATCAAAATGTGATGCGGCGCAGCCGCTCCGTTGGATCAGGTCAGGTCACAACCCGTAAATTCCGCCGAATTTGGCCTCAAGATACGCCAGCAACGGCGCTTCGGTCGGCGCTTCCCCCGTTGCCCGCGTAATCGTCTCACGCGGCGTGAACCGCCCGCCATGCCGTTGCACGTTTTCGCGCAACCACGCCGTGGCAGAGGTGGCATCACCAAGCGCCAGATCTCGATCCAGATCAGGCAGCGCGGCGCGGAGGGTCTCGTGCAGGCACCCCGCATAGACGTTGCCCAGCGTATAGGTCGCAAAATACCCGAACAGCCCTTCGGACCAATGCACATCCTGCAACAGCCCGTTTGAGGGCTTGTCGACCGCGTAGCCGAAATCAGCCTTGAACCGGTCATTCCACGCCGGTTCCAGATCACCAACGGCCAGATCGCCCGCCATCAAGGCGCGTTCCAGATCGAACCGCAACAGGACATGCAGGTTGTATTGCACCTCGTCCGCTTCGGTCCGGATAAAACCGTTGCTGACACTGTTCACTGTTGCATAAAACGCCTCTTCGTCCGCAATCCCGAAATCGCCGAACTGGTCACGCATCTGCCCGTAAAGCCAGCCGGTAAAGGCGCGACTGCGACCAAGCTGGTTCTCATAAATCCGGCTTTGGCTTTCATGTACTCCCATTGACACGCCGCGTCCCAGCGGCGTCAGCAAATAGTCTCGGTTTATCCCCTGCTCATAGCCCGCATGCCCGACCTCGTGGATTGTCGAATAGAAGCAATTGAACGGATCCAGTGGGTTGCACCGGGTCGTAATCCGCACATCAAGGCCCGACCCGCTGGAAAACGGATGCACGGCCTGATCGATACGGCCATGATTCAGGTCATAGCCAAACGCTGCCGCGAGTTTATGTGTCAGGACCATTTGTCCGGCTTCGTCAAACGCCTGTGACAACGGGGCCGGTGCTGGTTTTGCCAGTACTGCCTCGCGCAGGGCAACCAGTCTGGGCCGTAATGCGGCGAACATCGCACCAAGTGCGGCACCAGTCATGCCGGGCTCGTAATCATCAAGCAAGGCATCATAGGGATCGGAATCGCCAGCCAGTGCTGCGGCCTTTTCGCGCATCAGTGCGACCACTTGCGCCAATACCGGCAGAAACGCCGCCACGTCCTCGTCGGCGCGCGCAGTCGCCCAGACACGGTGCGCAAGTGAGGTGGTTCTGGCAATTTCGGCGGCCAGATCGGCAGGCACCCTTGCGGTCTTTTCAAATTCGCGGCGGATCAGACGCAGGTTTGCCGCCGCCACGTCATCGGCCGCTTCAGCCTTTTCGAGCCATTCTCCGACACGGCTGTCGATCCTGCGGGCGTGCAGGACGCGCGACATTGCCGCGTGTTCTTCTGCCCGCTGCGGGGCCGCGCCGTCCGGCATCATGGTTTCCTGATCCCAGCCCAAACGCCCCGCGATTTCGCCAAGGGCTTCGGTCTCGCGCTGGAATTGCATCAGTTCGTCATAAGCGCTCATGCGGATTTTCCTCGAACCGATTGCGGATATGGATAGCGGGCCAGAAACCGTGCCCGCAGAATCAGCACCCAAAGCACTACAGCACCCACCTGATGCAGGATCGCCGCTTGCCAAGGCGCGGAATACATCAAGGTCACAATCCCCAACAGCATTTGCAGTACCAGCATCGCCATCATGGCGTTGAACGCAAACCGGGTCCGGTCATGGGCGTTGCGCTGTCCGTTCCGCCAGACCACAAAACCGAAGGCGAACAGGAAATACCCCATCATCCGGTGCATGAATTGCACAAGCCCTTCGTCCTCGAAGAAATTGCGCCAGACGGGCTGCAGGCCGAAGGGCTCGGGTGGAAAGAATGATCCGGCCATCAGCGGCCAGTCCGGATAGGTCCTGCCCGCGTCGATCCCGGCAACCAAAGCCCCCATCAGGATTTGCACAAATGCGACGACTATCAATGCCGTCGTCAGTGTCGCCAGCCTTGCATCGCCGGATCTGCGGGCGTGTAACAAATCGCTGCCGCGGCGCGATAGCCCCAGAATGTACCATGCCAGATAGCCGAAGATCACAAAAGCCAGCCCCAGATGGATCGCCAACCTGTAAGAGGCGACGGCCAACATGCCTTCCTGTAGGCCACTATGCACCATCCACCAGCCAATGGCGCCCTGAAGCCCCCCCAATCCGCCGACGAATAGCAACCGGCCTGTCCAGCCCTTGGGGATTTTGCGTGTAAACAGAAATGCAAAAAATCCGACTGCCCAGACAAGGCCGATCACGCGGCCCAACTGGCGATGACCCCATTCCCACCAATAGATGCTCTTGAACTCGGCCAGCGTCATACCCTGATTAAGCAACTGGTATTGCGGGATTGCTTTGTACTTATCGAACTCGACCGCCCAGTCATCTGCGGACAGCGGCGGCATTGATCCTGTGACCGGCGCCCATTCGGTAATCGACAGGCCGGAGTCGGTCAGCCGTGTCAAACCACCCACGGCAATCATGATCGCAACCAGCGCGAATAGCACCATCAACCAGACACGGATCGCGCGCCGCGCACCCTGCCCGCCACGGTCAATGCCACCGGGGGCCGCCACCTGTTTTTGGGTGGTGCCAACATCTTCAAAGATACTGCGGGTTTTCTGCGCCATCGGAGTCTCCTGTTCTTGCGGCGCAACCTAAGTCCGCGCGAATATAACGGCAAGCCATACCAACTGCGCCAAAAAAGCGCTGCCGGCCATCCAGTTAGTCGCCACGTTCCTTCCAGCGCACCATCTGCCGCATGACGCCGTGCAACATCCGCACATCCGATTGCGTCAGCGGCATCCGTGACCACAAATTGCGCAGATGTAATTTCATGCTGTCGGCTTTGTGTGTGGGAAAAAAGAAACCGGCGTCATTCAGGCGGTCTTCGTAATGCTCGCCCAGCTTTTCGATCTCGGTCTGGCTGGCCCATTCACCCGCCATTTGCGTGGTCTGCGGTGCAGATTCTTGCGTGGCCCGCTGCCATTCGTAGCCGGTCAGCAAGACGCATTGCCCAAGGTTGAGCGACGCAAACAACGGATTGACCGGTACTGAAATAATCGCATTGGCGCGGGAAATATCGTCATTCTCAAGCCCTGCCCGCTCTGGTCCGAACAACACAGCGACTTTGCCGCCAGCGGCGATCCGGTCACGGGCATCGGCCATTGCCGCCTCTGGTGTGAAAACAGGTTTGGTCAGATCACGCTGTCGGGCCGTGGTGGCGTAGACGTAGGAACAATCGGCAATCGCATCGGCCGTAGTGTCACATATCAACGCCTCGTCCAGCAAACGCCCGGCACCACTGGCCATCGCGACCGCTTTTTGATTGGGCCAGCCGTCACGCGGTGCCGTGATCCGCATCCGGTCCAGACCGAAGTTCCACATCGCCCGCGCGGCCGCTCCGATGTTCTCACCCATCTGGGGACGGACAAGCACAAAGGCAGGCTGAGGTGTTTCACTTGGCATAAAGGCTTCCTTGGTATTTGCGCGGCGTGATACGCTGCCCCCTGACCCGGCGCAAGGAACACCGCAACGGCATGACGGCGACGGAAAAACCAACTTCCCTGCTGCCGAAAGTAGCCAAGCCGCGAAAACCCCGCTAAGGGGATCATAACTTTAGCGAAAGACCGGACTTCCGATGACCGATAGTGATGATACAATCCCGCAAATTTACCTGATCACGCCTGCCGAGGTCGATCTTGCGACCTTTCCCGACCAGCTTGCCGCTTGCCTGGATGCTGTGCCTGTTGGCTGCGTGCGCCTCGCGCTTGGTTTGCGCGAAGAAGACCGGATCGCCAAAATTGCCGATACCCTGCGCGAAGTGACCCACGCGCGAGATGTGGCTTTGGTGATCGAAAGCCATATCCAACTGGTTGAACGGCTTGGCCTTGATGGTGTGCATCTGACTGACAGCGCGCGGTCGGTGGCAAAGGTCCGCAAAGCGCTGGGCGATGATGCCATCGTCGGTGCCCATTGCGGCAATTCGCGCCATGACGGCATGACCGCCGGTGAACTGGGCGCCGATTACGTCAGCTTTGGACCTGCGGGGGCAAGCACCTTGGGCGATGGCACGCAGGCCGAGCTGGAATTGTTCCAGTGGTGGTCCGCCATGATCGAAGTTCCGGTAATCGCCGAAGGCGCGCTGGACGCTGATATTATCCGGATGCTGACCCCGCATGTCGATTTCTTTGGCATTGGCGACGAAATCTGGTCTCGGGATGATCCCGCAGCAGCGCTTCTGGCATTACGTCAGGTGATGGTTGATCAGGCCTGACCGAACGGTGTGTTCCACGGCGGCGGCAAGCGCTTTGCGGTTGTCAAAATCACTGACCTTTACGGGCGGGTGGTAAACCACGACGATTCTCCCCTGTCGTTGAGCCGCAAGCGTTACCAATAGATGCGGCCCAAGCGCCATATCGCCCCACCAGCCGTAAAACCGCGGATCAGCGCCTTGGGGCGCGTGGTACTGCACTGTTACCGGCTGGATCGCCAATGTGTCCCGCAAAGCCGGATCAAAGAATGCAGCAAAAAGGGTGGGCTTGAACGGCAGTACACGCAGCCCGTCCGTAGAGGTACCTTCGGGGAAAAACAACAGCTTGTGGCCCGCGTTTAATCTGGTTCGGAATACATCGATCTGTGCGCCCGCCTCGCGGGGATCACGCTTGATAAAGACAGTGCCCGTGGCCCGTGCCAACCATCCGATGCCGGGCCACGATGCGACCTCGTCTTTGGAAACGAAGTAAATCCGTTTCGCCGCGTTCAGCGCAAAAATATCCAGCCAGGACGAATGGTTCGCCACAACCGCCCCCGGACCGGCCATGACCGTTCCGCGCTTGCTGTAGCTGATTCCCATGATGCGAAAGGCGTTCCGACAGACAAACTTTGTGATGTGCGGCGTCCACGGGCGGTGAACCCCGTGAATCGGTTGCTCGACCAAGCGGATCACAAGCAGGATAAACAGGCAAACGCCGATCAGTAAAATCAAGGGAACGCCACGCAAGAGGGCCCGCAGCCAGCCCATCAGCCCGGGGCTTGGATGCTCGGGTTCGTCGTCCGAAGTCCATGCCTCTGTCATGTGGCGGGATCACCGAGATATAAGTCGCGCTGTTTTTGCGACATCTGGTCCAGATCCAGCAGCAGGCAGACATCAATCGTATTGAAGGCATGATCCACAAACGCCCCCGCGCCGACCGTTCCGCCCAATCGCAGGTACGCTTTGATCAGTGACGGCACCGCCAGCATCGCGGTTTTGCGGTTCACTGCGCCGGCTGGCATCGTGTTCATTTCCACATACGCCAGCGACGTCGGGCGCAGGTTTTCCGGTGCCAAGTGATAGTGATGCAGGTAGGCCAATGGGAGCGCCTGACGGTCCGTGTCGGTTCCCGCAAAGGACGCAACGCCAAACAGCACCTCTATATCGTTGGTGGTGACATAGGCGGCCAATGCGGACCAAAGCTGAAACATGCCCTGCCCGCCACGGTATGCGATATGCAGACACGAGCGGCCAAGCTCCAAAAGCCGCCGCCCCGACGCCGTCAAACGTGTCAGGTCAAATTCGGAAGATGAATAGAAACCGCCTGCACGCGCTGCCCCTTCCGCCGTCAAAAGCCTGTAGACCCCGACAATCTGCGTTCCCTCGGGCCGGGTCATGTCACGCAGAACCAGATGATCCGCGTGTTCGTCAAATCGGTCAATATCAAGCCCAGCCACATGATCCACCAATGGGCCATCACCGCCCATTTCTCGGATAAATACATCATAGCGCAGGCGCTGCGCTTCGACGATCTCGGCCGATGTCGCGGCAAGGCCGACTTTGAATTGTGGGGACATTCGGTTCATCGACATGACGTCTCATGATTAAGAAGCACCGGGCTAGTTAGGAACATCTTAAGCATTTAGCAACCTTTGGCAGAGATCATGGCAGGTATGATTGACACAAGGAGGCAGATACTACCATAAGTTGAAAATCTACGCATCATCCTGCACGATAACCAACATAATCCGCGCCCCGTTTATGACCAATTTGCCTTGTTCGCGAAAGTTCACAGTGATCCGATCACCAATCGCCGACTGGACTTGCCCGATCCCCCATTCGGGGTGTGCGGGGTGCCTCACCAGCATCCCCGGTTCAAGCATTGCATTCAAATCATACGACATTTATTCGTCCCGAACCAGAAAGCCCAATTGCCATGCGTACTGATCTTGCTGCCCTTGTCGGGTCACGCATTTGCCATGACCTTATCAGCCCTTTGGGCGCGATCGGCAACGGGGTTGAGCTTTTGACCCTCACTGACGGCGAAACCGGTGCGGAAATCGCTCTGATCAACGAGAGTGTCGAGAACGCAAATGCGCGAATCCGGTTTTTCCGGATTGCCTACGGTTCGGCGGGTCCGACCCAGACTGTGACGCGTAGTGAAGTTCTATCAGTTCTGGCCGCATCGGCGCGCGGTGGACGTTTCACCTACTTCTGGCAGGTTGAAACCGATCAGGCGCGCCCCGATGTCCGAATCGCATTTCTGCTCCTGCAGTGTTTTGAAACGGCATTTTTTGCTGGCGGGGATATTCACGTTGCGCGAGAAGGCGAACAATGGCGATTGACCGTGACTGGCCCACGCAGCAAGATTGAACCCGATATCTGGGAAAGCCTGACAAATCCGCGCGTGCAGTATGACCATTCACCCTCGCAGGTGCAGTTTGCGTTGCTTCCTGTCGTAATGGCCGCTGCGCGACGCACACTCACCCTTGATATTCAAGAAACACAGATCACGGCACGTTTTTAGGGTCGCACTGTTCCGTCACCGGTCACGAGATATTTGAAACTGGTCAGCTGCTCGGCCCCGACAGGGCCGCGTGCGTGCAGTTTTCCTGTCGCAATTCCAATTTCGGCACCCATTCCAAACTCGCCTCCGTCGGCGAACTGGGTTGAGGCATTGCGGATCAAAATGGCGCTGTCGAGTTGGGAAAAAAACCTGTCGGCGACGGTATCATCTTCGGCGATAATCGCATCAGTGTGGTTAGAACCATATGCGCGGATATGTGCAATCGCCCCGTCAACCCCGTTGACCTGCTTTGCAGCGATAATCATATCCAGAAATTCATGCCCAAAATCATCGGGTTGCGCGGCGATCTTGCCTTTAAATTCCAGGGTTTCATCGGCTCGCACCTCAACCCCGGCTGCGACCAGATCTGTCAGCAGCGTATCACCGTGTCTTGCCCGAAAAGCCTGATCGACCAGTACACATTCGGCAGACCCACAAATCCCCGGCCTACGCGTCTTGGAATTGAGCAACACACGGCGGGCCTTTTCGGGGTCTGCGCTTCCGTCAACGTAGACGTGGCAAATCCCTTCGAGGTGGGCAAAAACCGGTACGCGCGCCTCTTTCTGCACCAGTCCAACCAGCCCCTTGCCACCGCGCGGCACGATGACGTCGATATAGTCGGTGGCCTGCAACATCGCCGTCACAGCCATGCGATCGCGTGTCGGGACCAGCTGGATCGCTGCAGCAGGCAACCCGGACGCGACAAGCCCCTGAACCATCGCCGCATGGATCGCAGTAGCCGAATGCAGGCTTTCGGATCCGCCCCGCAAAATCACGGCATTGCCGGATTTCAAGCAGAGTGCGCCTGCGTCCGCCGTCACATTGGGGCGACTTTCATAGATCACGCCGATCACGCCAATCGGCGTACGCACACGGCGGATGTGCAGGCCATTGGGTCTGGTCCATTCATCAATCAGCGCGCCAACCGGATCATCCTGTGCCGCAACGGCGCGTAAACTATCCACAATTCCCTGAATCCGGACCTCATCCAGCATCAGCCGGTCCATCATGGCTGGCGACAGCCCTTTTTCGGCCCCGAACATGAGGTCCCTGCGGTTCGCCGCAATAATATCGGTACGATTTTTCCACATCGCATCAGCGGCGGTATCTAACGCTATTTTTTTGGCCTCTGCGCTGGCCGAGGCAAGCTGCACCGCTGCCGCGCGCGCCTTGGTGCCGATGTCGTCCATCATCGCCCCGATTGCATTATGTGTGTTCATAACGGGAGTCCTTTTACATCACCAGATCATCACGGTGGATCAATGCAGCGCGGCCTTTGTAGCCTAGTAATTCTTCGATATCTGCGGATTGCCGCCCCATTAGCTGCTGGGCTTCCGCACTGGTATAGCGGGTTAACCCAAGACCAAGCTGTGCGCCCATGCTATCCCTGATTGTCACCGGATCACCACGCCCGAACGCGCCATTTACGGCGGTAACCCCTGCTGGCAAAAGGCTTTTCCCCGATTTCAAAGCGGCAACCGCGCCTGTATCAATGGTGAATTGCCCGCGTGGTTTCATCGTCGCGATCCAACGCTTGCGGGCGGTTTGTGGGTCAACCTGAGCCGTGAACCATGTGCAGGCCGCACCATTTTCCAAGGCCTGCAAAGGGTGTAAAGGG
>RCMY010005086.1_pt1 | contig 11219 bp, 9 predicted proteins | sample 2041341 | NCBI WGS metagenome assembly RCMY01 (sample SAMN09708234, study PRJNA481090) | Marine sediment metagenome, whole genome shotgun sequencing project.
TGTCAGTAAGATAGCCCAACATCACGATCATGTAGGCTCGAAACCAGTTCGCGACGATGGGGACGACAAGCGCAACCAGCGCAAAAACGAGTCGTTTTCTGAGACTGCGGTAGTTCAGATACGCATAGAGCGTTCCGACCATGAACGAAGCGATGAGATAGCGAATGCCACTGCATGCTTCCACCACGGACCAGCGTCCATTCGGAACCACGAAATGTAGCCCTTCTTGATACACCGGCACACCAGACGCGCGCAACGCACTCACAGTAAATTCGGCCGTGTAGTGCATAAGCGACGGCACCAGAAAATCACCAAAAGGCGCCATGAACAACAGGAAAAATGCCGGAAACGCCACAGTCTTGAACGTCTCATGCCCAAGCGAAAACCAGATCGCGAGAATCAATACCAATACCACGGAGACGTGCTCGAGCGCGGCAACGCTTGTCTGCCGGCCAATCATCCACATCGCAACTGCAACCAATAGCGCAGGCAGCATGCCCCAGGCAACACGCACGGGTAGCGTGATGAAAGTCCGACGTGATGTCCACAGAAGGTAGAGGGAAATCGGCAGCACGACGAAGCCATGCGTGAAGGTTTCAGAACGAGACCAGATGGACATCATGGTGCTGAGCGAATCGCGGAAAGACACGCCCCAGATCAACAGCAACGCAACAAGCACGCCAACAACAGGCATCGATCTCTCAGCGCTGGATGCTTGCATTGCGCCAGGATTCAGATTCGTCACACTCATCCCAGATTTCGCACAATATAAGGACCAATCGTATTGGCAACACCAATTGGCAAATGTCGCCACATCGCAATAAAAGCCCGGTACTTTGGGTTCATTGGATTGTTCTGCGGCACGCTGTCCCGCTTGTACAATCGATATTCGTAGGACAACGGTTGCGGCTCGAAGCCCCAGTTTTTCTTGAAGCTGTAAGGTCCAGTACCCACCTTGCTACGCCCGTAGTCAAACAAGCGATAACCACGCTCGGCGGCACGCCGCATGAGTTCCCAATACTTGAAGTCGTTTGCGGCCGAGCCGCGGGCAGCAAGGTCGTCGCCCGCATAATACGGCAGTACTTCGTCCCGAAAATAAAAGCTGAGAACACTCGAAAGCGCCTTACCCGACGGGTCGGTTACTGTCAGCACGTCGCAATCGCTCCCAAAAACGTCCAACAACGCGTTGAAATATTTCCTCGGAAGCGTCGGCGTACCATGTCGCAAAACGTTGCGCGAATACAGCGCAAAAAAGCGCTTGGTATCTCCGTCAAACTGACTCGACAGATTGTTCTTGATTCCCTTGCGCACCATGGCGCGTTGCTTTCGCGGAATTGCGAGCATGTTAGCGTCACTGTCTGCGTCGATCGCCTTACGGAAAGTCACGTACAGATCCTGCCTCGGCCATGTGGCATGGCGCGGTTGCAGATTGCGATACTCCAAATGCTGGACGCCAGCACGCATCGCAATACGCTCGGCCTCGGCCTCAAGCGCTGCAGCGGCTTCGGTTTCCCCAACAACACCACCATAGGCACAAAATGGGAGCGAAGACAGCGAATGGCCGAACAAGCGGCTCTTGACTTCCGCCAACGGGAGCACCGCGACGATTCGGCCATTGCGATGTGCATACAGGAAATGCGTGCGATGCCCAAAAATATTTTCCATCACGCTCTGCCAGGCGGCGCGGTGGAAAAATGTGGCTTCAGGGCATGAAAAGACAAATTCATCCCACCGCGCATGCGCATCTGCTGAGAGGCGTTGCACGGTCAGGTTCGATTGCAGCATGGCAGAACCTTTGTCGATCGGGAATTCAAGCCGTGGGGAGAAATACCTCGTCCATGCGGCCCCACGAGAAATCTCTCATCAGGCGTCGCAGGCGCGCTTCAGTGCGCGAGAGGTTAATGTAATGCCGAAAGCGCGTTTTTGCTGTGGTGCCTTTCACGCGCGGCTGCTCTGGATCGATTTCCCAAGGGTGAAAATAAAACATCGCGGGACGCCGATCATCGACATTCACCTTCCGGACCAACCAGCGTGAGGCAACATAGGGCAAAAGCCGGAAATAGCCCCCGCCGCCTGCCGGGAGATTGCGGCCAAAGAAGCGCACTGTCGTAATCGGCATTTCAAGCAACCCGCTTTCCAGGCGATACGGGAAACGCGGAGCGTCTGGCATGCCATAGTGATCGTGCCTGACGGGATAAACACTCGAACTGTACTCATAGCCCGCTTCGGCAATGCAGTCGTGCGCCCAAGCGTTGCTCTCGCCGATCGAAAAGCTTGGCGCACGGTAGCCCAACACAGCGGAACCGGTTACGTCTTCGAGAACGTTCTTCGCCAGCCGGATATCGGCTAGAAACGCTTCCGGTGTCTGGTCAGTGGCGCGCTGGTGCGCATATCCGTGGCTGGCAACCTCGTGCCCCGCCGACGCGATTTGGCGAACCAGATGTGGATACCGTTCGGCGATCCACCCCAGGGTAAAAAACGTGCCTTTGGCGCCATACTCATGAAGCATGGAAAGGATCACATCGATGTTACGTTCGACCCGGCAAGGAACTGCTTCCCATTCACGACGAGGAAAGTGAGGCGCCAGCGCCGAGACCTGAAAATAATCCTCGACATCGATCGTCAACGCATTGACGATGCTCATATCGCCTCCGTGGGCGCCTTGTAAGACACGCGGGCGGCCAACCACCCTGAAAGATGCGTGGCGATACGTTCGGCCGCGTGGCCGTCCCAGAATTCAGGAATGCGGCCGCCTTTGCCTTGACCTGAAAGAATAGCCTCGACGCCGTTGAGAATTGCGTCTGCGTCTCCGCCTACCATCGTGTTGGTTCCTTGCTCAACAGTGATCGGACGTTCCGTATTTTCACGCATCGTCAGACAAGGTACGCCGAGCGCCGTCGTTTCTTCCTGCATTCCACCTGAATCCGTCAGCACGAGCGTGGCCCCTGACATCAGACCCAGCATTTCAAGGTAGCCCTGCGGCGGAAGAATGAGAAAGCCCGACGAATCCAGCAGTCCTGAAAGACCATGGGCTTCGATATTCTTTCGGGTTCGCGGATGGAGCGCAAACACGAGCGGTAATCGCTGAGAAACCCGATGCAATGTATTGATCAGCCGCCGCAGCACGATGGGATTGTCCACGTTGGACGGGCGATGCAGCGTAACGACACCGTAGCCGTTTGCGATTCGTGACGCATCTAGTCCGGCGTCTGCCAACAGTGCTTCAGCTGGCACAGCTTTGGAACGGTTGGCGACCAGGCTGTCGATCATCACGTTGCCGACAAACACAGCACGCTCGGGATCGACACCTTCGCGTGCGAGATTTTCGTGTGCCGAACGCTCTGTCGTGTACAACACGTCAGAGATCTGGTCGGTCAATACCCGGTTGATCTCCTCGGGCATGAGTCGATCTTTACTTCGCAGCCCCGCCTCGACATGAATGACAGGCACATGCCGCTTGGTAGCGACAAGTGCGCACGCCAAGGTCGAGTTGACATCGCCGACGACGAGCACGGCCTGAGCACCGTAGGAGTCGATCACTGGCTCGAACCGCTTCATCACCTCGGCAGTTTGCACAGCGTGAGACCCCGAGCCGACGCCGAGGTTGACGTCTGGGCGCGGCAGATCAAGATCTGAAAAGAGCCTGTCGTTCATTGCGGTGTCGTAATGCTGCCCCGTATGTACCAGTAATGTCGGGATAGGAGGGTTGCATTTGGCGCAAGCTCTGAGAATCGGCGCCATTTTCATGTAATTTGGTCGCGCACCTACAATACAAATAACGGGTGCCGGCCCATTGCCAAGCGTGGTCACTTGACCGCCTCCTCTTCCTCATTATCCGCCGAAGTATCGACCATCTGATTCATGAGGAACAATACCGTCGATAACGTTTGCTCAAGCTGAGACAAGCGTTCCTCTACGCGATTCGCATCAAAGCTGGCGGACAGTTGTGCAAACTGCTCAGCAATTGCCGGGCTAGCAGCAATACTCGGCACTTCCGTCAGACGGTCGCCCCGCACAACCGCATGGTCAAGGCGCAGCGGCGTGACCAAGCGCGCAGAATTTACGCTTCGGCCGCTACGTTGCTCATCCTTCATCTCGCTCACAACGTCACCCACTTCGGACTCCGTAAGCGCCAACTGTTCCGCGAGAAATCCAGCGAGCAGAAGTCGATCGCACAGTGTATTAATCCGACGAGGAATACCACCTGTGGCACGAAATATTGCTTCAAACGCATCTGCTGAGAAACTTGGTGAATCCGGCCGCCAACCGACGTGCCCGAGGCGATGTTCTATATAGGCCTTTGTTTCCTCCACGTCGAGTGGTCCAAGGTGATAGGAGGCAATGACCCGTTGACGCAACTGTTGCATGCCTGCGCCTTGCATCATGTCCCTGAATTCAGGCTGGCCAATGAGGAAACTCTGCAATAGTGCGTGGTCCTCAAGCTGAAAATTTGACAACATACGCAGCTCTTCGACTGCACCCGACGTGAGATTCTGCGCTTCATCGACGACCAGCAAAGCCCGCTTTCCCGATGCAGTCACGGTAACGAGAAAGGTCTCCAACGCGAGCAAAAGGTCCGCCTTGTCGAGATTCTTGCTTGGAATACCAAAAGCCGCAGCGACCAACCGCAAAATGTCTTCGGCGTCAATCTGGGTGCTGACCAGTTGAGCCGCGACCACTTTGGACGAATCAAGTTTCTGCAGCAAACTGCGTACGAGCGTCGTCTTTCCTGCACCGATCTCCCCGGTAATGACGATGAAACCCTCATTCTGGTGGAGGCCGTATTCAAGATAAGCCATCGCTCGTCGGTGGCCACGACTCCCAAAGAAGAATGCGGGATCGGGATTGAGCTGAAACGGTTTTCCGCTGAGTTTGAAATAGCTTTCGTACATCGTCAGAACATCATGCTGAATGAAGCGGCAACCGAGTTTTCCGTGAAATCGGAAGTGCCACTACTCGTCTGATGCCGATAAATGAGGCTACCGCTTGACTTAGGCCCCAGCGCACGATCAACACCAACGGAGATCGTCGTTCTTCGGTTATCTTGATCCACGGTGCCCTCGCCGCTGGCGCGATTGTGGGTGAGCGCGACGGTGGCGGACTGTGTCTCTGAAATTTTTCGGTTTAGCGACACCCCACCCCCAATATCGCGAATTCGATCAAAGCTCGAAAACTGGTCGCCCGCGATGGGCTTCACATCCGGCGCGAAACGGCTGCTCTCCGTGCGGTACAAGGAGAACGTCAGCGTATCGCGCACACCCGACATCGACATCTCCGCCGCCAGACGGCGTGTCACCAATTGCGTATTCGAGAAAAATCCGATCTGCGCGCCTGAGCCTGCAAGTCCGAACTGATCCAGCATATCCCGCGACCACTGCCGTGCCTCCGCTTCACGTTGGACGCTGTCCGGGATCGAAGCAACCAGGCTCTCTGATTTCAGGTTGAAAAAATAATCCTCGGCAGATCCTTCGAACAGCTCGTCGGCCGCGGAGAAATCCCGCACGTAGCTCAACCGCCATGCGCTACGTCGTGCCCGGTGCAAGAACTGAACGTCGTAACCGCGCCCGAACAGGCGTTTCTCGGAAAAAGCCGTGAGCGATGTGCGTGGCGTGGGAAACCAGTCGAACCCCAACCCATGCGTATTTCCCTCATCACGCCCGCTCAAACCGAAAGTGTTCGATTCCCGCCCGACGGAAGCACGCAAGACGAATTGTGGCGTCACCGTGTAGCTCGTCCCGACGCGGCCAACGGTACTGGAGACGTCGCGCACATCTTCAGAATACTGCGTATCACGCTTTTGATAATCAACAAACCATCCGAGCGGCCCGAAAGCGCGACCATCACTTGCGTTCGCGGACCAGGTATCAATATGTTGATCGCCGCCGCCGACGTTGTCAGCGCCGGAGAGCCATTGGCTTCTATAGCGCAACGTCGCCGCCGCCGTGTCACCGAAGCGGAACTCCAAACGCGGTGAAATCGAAAAAGTTCGAGTTTCGTCGTTGCTGCTTGTGTTGAGCGAGTCGTTCCGGCTACGACCGCTGAATACAGCAAGATTGTCGCGGCTGATCACACCCAACGCGTCTACGAAAAGCAGATCTTCGATCGCCTCGAACTGCCCTTGACCGCGAAACGCGAGAAACGATGTGTTTCGATCCGATTCATCGGCATACATGACGTTTCGAAACGCTGCATTCATCGAGCCGGCAAGCCGGCCAGCGGCACGACTGACATTGAGCGTGGGCGAAACTTCGAAAATGAAGTCGCTGTTCGCATCCTCTGATGCGCCAACATTATCGGTAAACGTGATTCGCGAACTAACACCCGCTTCGGCACGCATCACACTTTGCGCGAGTCCCTCTGAGACAAGCGATGAAAAAACGAGCGTTGTCAGTGAAAGTTTTATCCAGGCTCTAAAGGGCAAAGCCAACGCCTCAGGCCGCTTCGGCATTGTCAGCGTTCTCGTGACCATACCCATAGCCATACCCATAGCCATATCCGTAGTAGCCTGCGGGCCCCTGTGATGTCGACTTATTCAACATCATCATCTTGACGGGGCAACTTTCGATCGTCGAAAGCGCCTGACGTACTGCCGTGTGCGTGGTTCGCTGAGACTCAACCACAACCACGATTTGCCCCATGTGAGTGGCAAGGGCACGTGCTTCCGTCGTGACTAGCAGGGGTGGCGAATCAAAAATAATGATCCGATCAGCGTACCGCGTGCCCATTTCGTCAAGGAGCTGATTCATACCTTCGCTCGCAAGTACTTCTGTGGCTCGATGGCTGATCTTACCAGCTGGCAAGATGCTAAGATTTTCAACACTAGTTCTCAGTAGAACGTCTGCCAAATCGAGATCGGGATCCGTAAGTACATCCATCAACCCACGTTCAGGCGGTAGTCCAAGATATTTCAGAACAGACGGTTTTGAAACGTCCGCGTCGACGAGGAGCACGGTATGGTCCAATTCCATAGCCATACTCATCGCTAAATTGAGCGCAGTAAAACTTTTCCCCTCGCCCGGCAACGCGCTGGTCACCATAATTAGGTTCCCATTTTTCAGGCGGCTAGAACTCAAGGAGGAGGCGTTTTTAAGCAATGGCCGCTTGACGACCCGAAATTCCTCAGCTATCGCGGCCCGCGGTTGATCCGGTGTCACCATGCCAAGTGTCGCCAGCCGCTCAACATCGATATCGATCATTCGGCTTTGGCGCTCTTTAGGCTTCGCACTCTTCTGCCCACTATCCAGACTGTGTGTGGGTGCTGGTGTGCTTTGTGAAACCACCGATGCAACAGGATTGTTGTCCCGGATATCTGGCAACGGCGCGTTGGCCTTTTTTAGCTGGTCAAGGCGCTCAACGGCTTTTTCGATAAGACTCATTCCTGGATCCTTAACCTATATTCAGCACTGCAAGCGCGACCGTAAGCAGGCCGAAGACACCGACCAAACCCCCAACACCGCCCATGAAGGCCAGGTTCATCCGCTGGCGACTTCTCTTGCGCTTCGGGTCCGGTGCTTCACTCACAGTACCAAGCAAAGGCAAACCAGTTACCTCACGCAAATCACGTCCGTCAAGGAACGTCGGCCGCAATTGGCTTAACAAAAATGTCAGAGCAAATCCAGCAAGAATAGCCGCGATGCCCGCTAGCGGCATGAGCAAAACACGATTGGGCGCAGAAGGTTTGAGCGGAACACTCGGCGGATCAATCAAGCGAAATTCAGCCATTCCTGATGACGATTCCATCTCAACTGACATGTTGGCCGACTCTCTGCGAGAAACCAGCGTCTCGTAGTTCGTCTTGTTAACCTCGTAGTCACGATTCAACTGGCCCAGTTCGGCCTCCATCTGAGGCAACAAATTTACAGACTCCCGCAAGAGTTGCTGTCTCCGCTCGTACTCTTCGACACGCGCGTTCAATGAGGCAACGTTGGCTTCCGATTCGGCAAGCGCCAATTTCATCTGCTGAAAAACGGGATTTGCGTTGATATCACCGAATGCGCCACCCATACCGGCTCTCGCCTTCGCCTCTTCTCGCTTCTGCGCTTCCAACTGAGAAATGACGCGACGGACCCCGACTACGTCAGGATGCTGGTCCGTGTAACGTTGGAGCAGACCATCAAGGTTCTTCTCCAACACATCAATGCGACTATCGATCTCGGGTATTGAGATTTTTCGCTCGATCGGGGTTTCCGGCAGCAAGACAGGCTCCTCGCCAACCAGTTGCTTGCGTAACGCATTGCGCGAGTCTTCCGCTTCCCGCAAAGCGAGGCGCGCTTGCGCAAGCTGCCCTGCGACTTCGGCGACCTGTGCCACGTAGTCCTTGCCACTACCACCCATCAAATGCATATTCTTGATTTTGAAGTCTTTGAGGCGATTGTCTGCTTCGTCTAACCGTTGTTCATATGTTTTTATTTGCTCTTCGATAAAGCGGCGCGCCGAATCAGTGTCTTTGCGCTTGTCGCCTAGCCCGGACTCCACGAAAATCGAAACAAGCGACTGCACAACGCGCTTTGCACGCGCTGGCTGTGTGTCTTCGTATGCCAGCGTAAACAAATTGTCTCGCCCGGTACCACTAATCTTGAGCGTTTTCCCCAGATCAACGATCATCTCTTCTCGATCTTTCTTGTCTGTGATTGTCAGATCAAGGTCTGCCATGCGAATAAGTTTCTCGATATTCGGACGACTGATCAACGTTCGCGAAAGAATCGTGATCTGCTGATCAACGTTGGGCTGAACCGCCAAGCCAGCCATGAGTGGCTTGAGAACGGACTGCGTATCGACGTAGATTCGCGCCGATGACTCATAGCGATCCGGCATCAGGTAGATTCCACCTGCCGCAGCAGCGCCCACAAGCCATGCAGCAAAAAGCCCCCACCAGCGGTAAAGCCACATGCCGCGGAGGTAGCCGACGATTTGTCTGAGAATATCTTCCATTGACCAATCTTTTCTACAAGCCGACCGCCTCGGCGCATCGACCTGATTTGTTAATAAATCAGAACCAGCTTTGCGGGATGATCAGCACGTCACCCGGCCGCATTTCAACGTTGGCAGACACGTCACCACGCTTGAGCAGGTCAGAAAGCCGCACGCTGTACTGCTTGTTGCCCTCACCTGTACGGAGGATCGTCGCACCGTTGCCATCCGCGAAATCGGTGATGCCGCCGACGGCAATCATCACGTCGAGCAAGGTCATCTGCTGACTGTAAGGCAGTATTTTTGGTTCTGCGGCTTCGCCAACGACTCGAATCTGCTCACTGAACGGCCCGACAAACCCTGTCACGATGACAGTGACCACTGGCTCCCGGATGTATTTCTCGAGCGATTTCTCGATGTCGCGTGCAAGCGTGCTCGCATCTTTTCCCATCGCCTGGAGGTCTTCAACCAGTGGCGTCGTGATCTTTCCGTCAGGGCGCACCGGAACAGACATCGAAAGTTCCGGATTGCGCCAGACCACGATGTTAATCGCATCGCCCGGGCCGATCACGTAATTGTAGTCCGCATCAGCCGCTGCGGCCGGGGCTGGCGGATAGTTGCTTGTTGCACAACCCGACAGTGCGAGCAACGCCAGCAATACCGTCAAGCCTCCAAAGATCGACCGCATGATCTTCATTTCTAAATCCTCCAAGGTGGTTCGGCCGCTCGGTGCGACGGAGTTCCGGCGGAATCCTATCGACACGGCCGTTCGTTCAACAGGAATAATTGCACAACGTTCAACAGGAATATCTACACAAACGGTTACAGCCTTCTTCGGCGAGGTTGACTACAGTACGGGTCGGAACAAGTCATTCATGGATGGCGAAGAATGGCTTTGACATATCCTGCCAACAAGAAACCAGCCAGCCAGCAGCGAGTTCCAGCACATTGACAGAGAGTCGACTGGACAGGCAATACAACCTTTTGAAACCAAACTTTTCTGGTGACCAGACAATGAACGGAGCATATCACGCTATTTCGCGGCCTTCTGCGGCAAAAGAATCATCTCTGCTGCATTCACTCGGCATCGCGCCGGGGGATGCACAGTACAACAGGGAGTTCGTACTGTCGCGAAGCGACTTCCAGATTCGCCTCGGCAGTGGCATGGACGGCCAACGAAGCGGCGTCAGCATGCTGATTCAACGGATGTACGCGTGGAGAGGGCTCCTGACTCACGCGCCGTCCCGAATTGACGACAGGCCTAACCAGCTCACCTTGGTCGCTTCTCGGGGCACGACAATGTTCGGCACCTTGACCCTTGGTCTTGATTCGCCTGAAGGCCTGGCTGTCGATGAGCTATACCCGGAAGAGCTTGGCAAAGCGCGCGCCAGTGGAGCGCGGGTGTTTGAACTGACTCGCCTGGCGATTGATCCGGCGTTCAACTCCAAAGAAGTGCTCGCGTCGATCTTCCACCTTGCGTACATCTACTCTCGTCTCATTCACCAGATGACGGACGTGTTCATCGAGGTCAATCCTCGCCACGTGGGCTTTTACCGGCGGATGCTCGGCTTTCGTGTCGCAGGTGAGGAACGCACCTGCGCGCGGGTCGATGCTCCGGCGGTTCTGCTGCATCTCCCGCTTTCGTATATCGACGAACAAATCGGCAACCCTGACGCCGAATCGCGGAGCCTTTATTCGCACTTTTTCACCGAAAACGAGCAGGCCGGCATTATGCGCAGGCTACAAACGGATCCGGCGCTGATGGCTTCGTAGCCGAACGCTCAAAAATCGCGCCGCAACTCAACATACAACCGGTCTTTCGCGTCGAAACGGCTGAAAATTCCATCTCCGTTGCCATTGAGAATGTCGAGTCCGGCAGTCGCGCGCCAAGCGGGTGCGAACTGCCACACGACTTTCGGACGCAGCATATAGTCGTCACGATCAAGGCTGGTCACGAGCAGTATTTCAGCCTCTAGAAAATCGTCGAACTCATGGTTGACGAGCAACGTAGCACCGCGTTCGTTGCGCTTCATTCCCATCGCCGGCGAGTGGTCAAAGAACGTGCGCGCGTAATATTGCGCATTGACACGCCATGTCCCGCGTATCGGCACGTCCACGCCCACCACATAATCAACGGTGCCGGACTCCTGCAATCCAAACGATGCCGACGGATCCGCCGTGTTGAATTTTCGTCCGTGCGTGTGCACCGCCTCGCCTTTCAGCACAAAACTGCCCATATCCTTCGAAAAGGTGGCGCCGATCTGGCGGATGCGGCCATGGCGCGGCTCGAAAGTCAGCGGCGCCGCCGA
>RCMY010005087.1_pt1 | contig 11217 bp, 6 predicted proteins | sample 2041341 | NCBI WGS metagenome assembly RCMY01 (sample SAMN09708234, study PRJNA481090) | Marine sediment metagenome, whole genome shotgun sequencing project.
GATGCGAACCCTGCAGGAATTCGTCGCCGTCCACGCCTCAGTCCACAACCATTTCAACGCGGAGCGCCACCTCTACACGCGATCAAATTCCAAGTTAAACCGCGCCAGCGCCCTAGCCGAGTGGCGTCAACTTTGTTCAGCATAGGTTCCGGCGTTTGGCGGCCCACTGAGACTGGTTCGCATTCGTCTGATAGCACCCACCTGCCTGTCGGTGTTCGCCTCAAAGCAGAAATCTGTGCCGGTCTTCAGACCAGCATCAGGATAAGTATTCGATACTCGCAATAAAGCACCCTAAATGATGTCCCGAATGGGGATGGTCAAATTAGGCGAATATAGCAGGGTCAAATTCGTCAACAGACATAATTACGTCCGCTGGCACCCCTGCTCGGTCGGCAGCGCGTTTGATAGATTCCGCATCCTGCGCTTCGTAAAGACAATATGATTTGCGCTTGTCAGCGCTCAGAAATGACACGATCCAACGAACTTCTTCGTCATCGTTGATCTGTTGAATACTTGCCGTACCTTCCGCCGTCAGTTCCAATTTCTCGGCGAAATTGCGTTCAATAATAAACTTTGGCATTTTGGTCTCCAAAAGATCAATAAATCGACCTAATCGGGTCAGGTCATGCATCGAAACTTATCAGGTTTTTACTGCTGTTCGCTAACCGGAGCATACCAAATTCAGCCGCTACGTCTAGAGCTTCCTGAACCGCTGACAGGGCACGCTGACGATCCGCTGGTCGACCGCGCTTCAACAGCATTGCCGCCAGATCGTGTTTCGTCCATGCCACCCAGGGCAAAGTTCGCATGCGCTGGTTTAAATCCAATGCGGACTCAAAGTGCCGCTCAGCGCGATCCCACTCGCCCAAAGCTGTCGAAAGCATTCCAAGTTGACGCGTGGCTGCACCCAGACAAACCGTCATAACACCTGCCGTGATTGTCATCTTCTCGTAGGGGTGCAAAAGATCATAGAGACGTTCAGACAGACCCCTGTCATCGGAAATGGCTGCGACCTCGGCCAGATAGGCCAATGTGGTGCTGTACTTGGCGTCCAAAGCAAATGAGAAATCATCCTCTGCCATCTCTCGCAGCATCCGTCGCGAGGCATCTACATGCCCCAAATCGCTGGCAACAATAGCAAAACCGGGCTTCCAGGCGGCATCCGACGGGTTATCGTCCAGCATCTTTTTTATCACGGGTGCAATCTGAGCCAATCGGCCCTGTTCGCGCCGAATGGTAAACATTTGCATACCGTGCACCCCCTCCGTCGATCCGCCATATGTTTTCTGACCAAGGATGAGCGCTTCGTTGGTAAATTTTTCTGCCGACTGAAAATCACCATCCAAAATCGCTTTCATTGCCATCCCATGAGACACAATGACTTCGAAATGCATATGCTGCCTGTCTTTGCCAAAATGTGCCATCTGGTCGAGACCTTGATCCATGCGGTCGCGATCTCCCATCTCGGCGGACACAAAAACTTCAAGCGCCCGGGCCCGCGCCTGATGGCTGTCGTTAAGTTGTTTCGCGACGTCTAACATTTCGTCCAGCTTTGTGCGCCACGACCCAAGTTCGACCGCTTCCCGCACGCCAGCCGGTGTAAGAAGCTCAGAAAAATAGAGGCTGCACAATGATCCTTTGTCATCCAGTTTCCGCGCCAACGTCAGGGCTTCTGCACGATACCTTGATCCTTTTCGGCCGTCCCCCTCCATCACGCTGCCTCGCGCCAGACTGCTAAGTAGCTCGCAGCGTTGCTTCTCGTTGTCCGCAGGTGTCGCACTGAGCGCTTCTTCTAGCAGCGCGATCGATGGAGAAACCGACGATGACGACATAAACAGCGCATTGCTGAAATGGACGACCGCGTCGGCAAACCATTCGCTATTCCCAAACACTTTTGCCAGGTCCACGGTCATTTTTAAAACCTTGCAGGCCTCAAAAATCTCGCCAGAGCTTTCGAACGCACGCCCTAACAGGACACCAGTCGCTATTTTCGCGCTGGTGATATCTGCGGTATCTTCAAGCTGATCCGCAAGTGCATACGCGGCCTTGGCATGTTCGACTGCCTCGAAATCGGCTGATCGCGCCAGGGCCCGTTCAGCAGCCTTGGTCCAGTATTTTATTGCTTCACGGGGGCGCACGGCTTCGGAAAAGTGACGGGCAATCACCTCCGGCTCCCGATCAACAGCATCGCCGAGACCGGTTTCTAAATGGCGGGCAATGGAAAGGTGATGCGCCCGGCGGGTGCGTGACAGCAGCGATTGGTAAGCCGTGTCCTGAATAAGGGCGTGCCGAAACATTCGTGCTCCAGGAGCAGACCCGCTGGCCACGAGTATACGGGCACCCGCCAGTTCAACCAAGAAAACATCCAGTTCATCCGCATCCAATCCTAGAACAGCCGCCAATAAACCCGCATCAAAGTCGCGCCCGATGGCTGACGCTACCAAAGCGACGTTCCTTGCCCCACGCGACAATCTGTCAAGCCGAGCCATTAAGGACCCTTGAAGGCTCTCGGGGATGGTCGGCTCGCCATCTCCTTCGCTCCGTTCCGCCACTGACCGGGTCAATTCTTCCACAAACAACGGAACGCCACCCGCACGTTTTTCAATGTCGTCGACAAAGGCACTATCTGGTGCCTGACCTAGAATATTCGCAATCATTTCCGTCGTTTGCTCCCGGGTCAGCAACCCAAGCGGCAGCAGCGTCGCATTGTCATGATCGAGCGCCCAATCAGATGCACCTTCAGGTCTTTGCGTAACGAGAAAAAGAACCGGTAAATCAGCGACTCTAAGGGCCAATCTCTCAAGAACCTCCTGGGAGGACGGATCAATCCAGTGGGAGTCTTCCAGCACCATTAGAACCGGTTTTACTGATGCCATCGCAGCCATACGTTCGACGATTGTCTGTATCGTCAGTTCTTTGAGGTTCTGCGGCGTGAGCGTTCCAATTTCGGTACTTTCTTCGTGCCCAATTGACAAAAGTTCGGCATAAACCTCAGCCGCATGCGGAACCTGTTGTGGGGTGGCCTCAAGCATCGCTTTGATCTTGATTGCTCGGATGTCGGCAGTGTCCTCGGGTCTAATGTCGGAAGATCTTAGAATGCGTTCAGCAATTGGGTGGAATGCGCTGCTGGAATGATAAGGCGAACACTGCATGCGCATCAATTTATGCGGCGTCTGGATCACTTCGCTCATCAGCGCCTCGACAAGACGGGATTTCCCAATGCCTGCTTCACCGGAAATTATAACCACCTGGCCTCTGCCTTGAAGCGCGCTCTGCCACCGATCAAGAAGAATTTGCCGCTCGCCGACCCGCCCAACCAAACTCGCTAGGACAGTTAGCCGTTGCGTTGAAAACCGGCTCTCCACTTTATTTGCAGCAACAACGCGATGGGGTTCAACTTCGTTTTCGTAACCCTTGAGCCTCGTGGCACCCAAGGTCTCCAAGACAAATTCATTTCCACAAAGTTTACGGGTCGTGGGGCCGATTACAACTTCACCGGGCTGTGCGGCAGCCTGCAATCGGGCGGCGAGATTTGGGGTATCTCCAGCAATTGCACCGGTTTCGGTTCCACCCGTACTGACAAGATCGCCAACAACCACACGGCCGGTCGCAATGCCAACCCTGCCTGAAAGAGCCTCGCCATTTAGCCGAATTTCTTTAAGGGCGACAATAATTTCCAACCCGGCATGAACTGCGCGGCTGGCGTGATCTTCATAGGCCGTCGGCCAACCGAAATAGGTCAACGCCCCGTCGCCCAGATACTTTGCCACATAGCCGCCGTATCTGGAAACAACTCCGTTCACGGCGTCCTGAAAGCTGCGTAAGGCTTCACGCATCTGTTCGGGCTCAACCTGTTGCGACAACTCGGTTGACCCGACAATATCAGCGAATAAAACAGTTAACAGTCGGTGCTCTGCGTCATCTGCGGGGGTGATCTCCTGCGTAGGATCCGGTTCCGGCGGTTTAGTCACGATGCTCGTTTGTAGCTGAAGCGCGGAAGCCGCATCGACGATCGCAGCCATCAATATCTTGCGATGCCCCAAAGATACGCCCAGCTCCCGAAGATCCGCCTCAGACAGAAGCGGCAGGGCCCGCATATCGACGTCGTTTTCCGCCAAGATGTCTGCGTAGACACCTAACCCAATTTGATCCAGCCATTTGGTAACAGAAGACTCCATGTACAATCTTCTCAGAAAAAGGGAGGTCATGATACATGTTTCATTGACTTGAGACCTACGACCCTGACCTACATCTCGAATTAGGGCCTCACCTTAGGAGCATCAGTCCGTCTTGTCTGCATCGGGATGTCTGCTTGTGGCACTGTCAGAGCAAAACTTGTTGAGGCGGGCAGGGCGACTACTTAGCGTCGCGGGATGGCAAAACGCAGCCCCTTTCGGAACTTCAAGACGAGCCCTGAGATCACACGCCTGGCCGTGATGATGTAAGTTCGGTTTTCGCTTTCGCTTCGGAACGTGGAGGACCTTCTGAACGAACGCGGCATCGATATTGGCCACGAAACGGTTCGATTTTGGTGGAACAGATTTGGCCCGCTGTTTGCCGCAGAGATCCGCAAGAAAAGGGTCAGCCAGATGCGCGCATATTCAAATTGGCGGTGGCACTTGGACGAGGTGTTCGTGAAAATCAACGGCGAGACGCACTATCTTTGGCGGGCTGTGGATCACGAAGGGGAAGTGCTGGAAAGCTATGTGACCAAACGCCGTGATCGCAGAGCCGCATTGAAATTCCTCAGGAAAACCATGAAACGTCATGGTCGACCACATATCTTCGTCACCGACAAACTACGTTCCTACGGCGCGGCAATGAAGGTCATCGGAAATGTCGACGAACAAGAAGCCGGCCGCTGGCTCAACAATCGAGCCGAGAATTTACACCAGCCATTCAGACGAAGAGAGCGGGCGATGCTTCGATTTAGGCGGACGCAAACTTTACAGAAATCTGTCTCCGCCCACGGCTCAGTCCACAACCATTTCACCAGGAGCGCCACCTTTACAGCCGATCAAACTTCAAGCTGAACCGCGCCGCCGCCCTAGCCGAGTGGCGCGGTCTCTGGGCAGCTTGACAGATTGAGGTTGCTGAAGAACTAAGACTGGTTCGCATTCGTCTGACAGCACCGTTAGGTCTCTTTCAAAGCCTGAAATACGGCGTCGCGATCAGACAGGACCAGCAAAAGGACCAAGTCGTCAGGCTGTAATTGTTCGAGTATCAGTTTTGCACCAAGGGAAGGTGAACTGGCGGGCAAAATATTTCTGGCAGGATACCCTGCAGCAATTGCTGAAGCCCTGATAAGGTTTGATGTTTCGCCCAGCATGCGACCACGCAAATGGTCCGCGATTTCTGCAGTAACAATGAGTTCAGGTCTAAATTGAAGGGCAGCCCTAGTGACCTCATCGATAACTTGGTCGGAGTGATCACCAGGCTGGCTCAGCATGAGAAAACGTCGTTTCGCAGGCATCTGCGCCATTGCATCGCAGACCGCCGCAATCGAGTGCGCATTGTGGGCAAAATCAACGATTACGCGTGCCCCGTTGTAGTTGAATTCGTTGAATCGGCCGGGGTTGTTTTTTGGGTCAGACACAAATGTGGACAGCCCCTTTCGGATGACCTCGGGTGAGATGCCAAGAGCTGTGCAGGCACATATCGCCGCAAGCGCATTGCGGATATTATACTTTGCGGCACCAGACAGGGTTATTGGCACGTCCTTAAGGACGATTGTCCACGTCTCGGCGGTGCCTGACGAAAAAACTAACCCCTCATCTTGCAGGTAAGCGCAGGGCTGGCCAAGCGCACGCGCATGGGCAATCTGTGGCGATGTCGCATCAAGCGAAAACCAGCAAATCGTCATGGCGACGTTTTTGGCCGCATCCACTATATTCGGATCATCTGCGTTCAACACTAAAACGCCATCTGCTGACAAAGCTCTGGCGACCGCAAATTTAACCTGTGTTAAATCCGCCAGCGTTGTGATGCCATATTCGCCCAAATGATCCTTGGCGATATTTGTGACAACGGCCACACGCGCGCGACGGGTTGCCAAACCGCGGCGTAAGATGCCGCCCCGTGCAACTTCCAGACAGGCGATCTCGACGCAGCGGTCGCGTAAGGCCAAGCGTGCGCCCGCCGGACCCGAATAGTCACCACGATCTAGGATATTTTCGCCGACCTGCACCACATCTGTTGACGTCTGGCCAACAACATTCCCTGCCAAGCTCGCAATCGCGGCGCACAGTCGGGTTGTCGTCGTTTTTCCATTGGTGCCTGTAATGAATGCAAGTGGCACGTCATGCAAATCCGACCACGCTACGACTTCTGGCGCGGGGAGTTTGGTCATGCTCCAAGTTTGTGAGCCGACCCCGTGACCAATCGAGATTTCGTCATCATCAATGAGGATGTCAACGTCATGAGCCGCTGCCGCTGCTATCAAGTCCCTCAAAACTGGATTTGCTTCCTTAGCCATGACCCCCTTCAAATCACTAATCATGCGATCAAACGGCAAAGGCTCCGCACCCAAAAGGTCCGCCGCGCAGAAATGCCACGCAGTTTGGACGGCAAAAACCGCAGAGTAGAGTTGATCTTGCGGTGCGGAAATGGCCAGTGTCGCTCCGGTTTGGAACGCGCGGAAAGTCATATGTTGGTCCGGCCAACCCATCGCATCCAAGACAAGACGCGCGTGTTTTTGCCAAAGCGCCAAAAGTCGCTCTGATTGGATGCCCGTGAAATGGATATCTACCACGGCACCGCTTCGGTCCCACAACATTCCTGGCCCTGTCAACCGCCTGACGGGATCGGTGCGGATGTGGTCGGCCTGCGCCCAGCGGATATCAAGTGCGGTCTCTAGGTCTTCGATGCGGTTCATTTGGCGGCCCTTCGGTCAATCACCGTCTTCAACGTCTTCGCGGGCCAGCCTGACGCCGCGTCCATCGCGGACCATGCTAAGATCGCTGTCGCCTATATCTTCAAAGGGCGAAGGTACGACAATGCTGACAGGCTGAGATGCCTGCTCGGCCTCCTGATCTGGTGCATTGAAATAGATGATCTGTTTCCAGCAACGCGGGCTGTTGTCGCCGAAAATGATAACAAGATCGCCCTGCTGCGCCATTTCAAGACTGGCGGCAACTGCGTCTTCCTCGTTTGGGATGACGGAAATTTGATCATTGGTGACGCCATGCGAAATCAACGCCGCTTGGAAAAGTCGCGGTATTTCATCATGGCCGCGCTTGCGCCTGTTGTCGTCTGCCTTGCAGATGTAGTGGTCAAAATGTCCAGCGACAGTACGCGCCGCATCGACGACATCAACATCCCGACGGTCGCCGGGGATTGAGACCACGACAATGCGCTTACCTTTGACGTCTAGACGGTCCGCAAGACCTGCCATCGCACTCATGGCGGCTGGGTTATGACCATAGTCGAGAATTACTTTAAAGGGGTGTTCGTCGAACACGTTCATCCGGCCAGGTGCCTGAAAATAGCTGGTGTCAAAGGTGCGCAGACCGTGGCGAATATTGTCCAGATCGACGTCAAAGCTATAGGCCATGGCCGCGGCAAACATCGCGTTTTGAACGTTATGGATCGCTTTGCCCTCAAGTGTTGCGGGAATTAGATGCGACCACAAAACAGGCATGTGGAGTCCGTTGTCGTAAATTGTCAACATATCGCCACTCATACCCGGTTCGAGCACAATCGCTTTGCCGCCAGCCTTGATATGTTCCTTCACCAATACGTGGCTAGGATTCACGGTCACGTAAAAAATCGAGTCAACATCAGCATAGTCGGCCATTTTCAGGCAGTTTATGTCATCCGCGTTGAGCACAACTGTCTTTGTCGCGCTTTCAATGACCACGCGTTTAACAACCGCCAATTGCTCTACTGTCTCGATGCCGCCAAGACCAATGTGGTCGGCCGTGACATTCAAACAGGCGGCGACATCAGATTGCTGATAGCCAAGTCCACTGCGGACAAGCCCACCACGGGCGGTTTCCATGACGGCAAAATCAACGGTAGGATCACGCAGCACCATTTGCGCTGATGTCGGGCCCGTCATGTCGCCTTTGACGCTTAACTTGCCATCAACATACACACCATCGGTAGACGTCATGCCGACGATTTTTCCGCTGGTTTTCATGATATGTGCCAGCATCCGCGACGTTGTTGTCTTTCCGTTGGTCCCTGTAATCGCAGCAATTGGAATGCGGCTTTCATGCCCTTGTGGAAAGAGCATGTCGATCACATTTCCCGCGACGTCACGCGACTTGCCCTCAGATGGAGCCACGTGCATGCGAAAGCCGGGTGCCGCATTTACTTCGACAATTGCGCCACCGATTTCCTTGTAGGACTGAGCAATATTATCGATCAGGAAGTCAACGCCACCGACATCAAGACCCACAGCCATAATTGCGCGCTCCGCCATGTCACGGTTATCGGGGTGGACGACCTCTGTCAGGTCAATCGCGGTGCCACCCGTGGAAAGGTTGGCTGTCGAGCGCAAGTAAAACACTTCGCCCTTGGGCAAAACGGTGTCGACGGTATGCCCGGCGTCGGCAATCAGACGATTGGCCTGATTGTCGATTTCCAGCATGGTCAGCACCTTTTGATGCCCGATCCCCCGGCGCGGATCCAGATTTACGATATCGACCAATTCAGCAATGTTATGCGTCCCGTCACCCACAACATGGCCCGGAACACGCTTGGCGACAGCGACCAATTTGTTATTCACAACCAGCATTCGGTGATCAAAACCAGTCACAAAGCTCTCGACCAGTATGGCAGAACTTTTGGAATGAAGCTTTGCCTCGACAAAACCCGCTTCGACGTCTTCGTCCTTGGTCAAGTTGATCGACACACCGCGACCATGATTGGCATCCAAAGGTTTGACCACGACTGGGAAGCCAATCTTATGCGCAGCCTGCACCGCCTCGGTTGCGCTATAGACAATCCGTTGCTGCGGAACAGGCAGACCAAGATCGTTTAATAGGTTATGGGTATCTTCTTTATCGCACGAGATTTCCACCGCGATGTGTTTGGTCTGCGATGTGATAGTTGCCTGAATGCGTTGCTGATATTTACCATGGCCAAATTGTACGAGCGAATTTTCATTTAGCCTGATCCAAGGAATATCGCGATCTTGCGCGGCTTTTACCAAAGACCCTGTCGAGGGGCCAAACTCTTTGCGTTGCGCATGCAGCACAAAACGGCGCAACTCCGTATCCCAATCAAATTCAGCGTCGCTTTGAAATCCGGCTTTTTCCTGCAAACCATTGGGCAACAGATGCATCAACAGCCGTAAGGCAAGCTCGCCTGCTGCCAATCCGACATCCCGCTGCCGGTAAGCATAGACCATGTTGTAGTGCCCAAGCTTGCCAGTGCCTCGCGTCCGCCCAAATGTGACCTCTGTACCTGCAACGTTTTGCACCTCAATCGCGCAGTGCTCAAGAATATGGCCCATCCAAGTGCCTTCGTCTTCGCGCAAACGACGCAAGAAACCTCCTGCCTTGCCATAAGAACAACCGTGATCCGAAAGACCCGGCAAAGCCGCAATGAGGCCCTCAACGAATTCCGTCCCAATTTTCGCTGAGGGCCAATCCTCCAATACTCCCAAGTCAACGACGTGCCGAATTACAGGAAAGCTTGCCCAGACATTTGGGCCGACAAAGACATTGGTTGAGACTATTTTCAAATGGTGACCTCTTTGCATGATAATGATTTGGGTGCGCGCATTATTTTAGGTGTCTGCGTCTACACGAGACGATTGGGCCAAATGTTCAGGTGGTGGATACCCAATACGCTCCTTTAGATCATAACTGCACCCTTCGCCCAAGACGTCAAGGCGCAGCCCGATCAAGCTTAGTGCTTCACCCGGCTTTGCGTCCCACATTGACGAATGGGTCAATTTGCTGGCGTCAACCACAGTCACTGTGCCGCTTCCCACGACCTCTAAGACGTTGTCGGGGCCGATAAAGGCGGCGGTGTCTTCGTCAATACCTAGACCGATCAGAAAAGGATTGAACGATGATGCCGTCAGTAGTCGGCCCAACCGATTTCGCTGGGTAAAATGTTGATCGATAATGACGGCATTGGTCAGTCCTATGCCGGGGGCCAATGTCACGGTTCCCTCCGCAGGGGACTCGTTCCCCTGACCTCCCGCAACCATATGCTCGGACATGATTGATGCTCCAGCGGAGGTGCCCGCAACAGGAACGCCCGCAGCATTCTGCCGCCTGATCTTGGTCACCAAAAGCGTCCCACCCAGAATGGCCGACAGCCGCAATTGGTTCCCACCCGTAATAAAGATGCCCGTAGCGCGATCCAACATCTCAAAGAACGTAGGATTTTCGCAATCTAAACGGCGCGTAATGGGGAGGAAATCAACTTTTCCAGCTCCAAGGTTGGTGAAGATGCGATTGTAGTCCTCGCCTGTTTCGGTCAGCATCGAGGCCGTTGGGATCACAACAATGTAAGCGTCCGCGCCTCCAGACAGCTCCACGAACTTGCGGTGAATTTGCATTTCCTTGACGCGGTCTTCCCCGCCACCGATCGGAATAATAAATCCACGATCCTTTTTTTCGACCAAAGACGTTGGGCACATATAACTAAATCATCCTTAGATTGTATCGTTCTGAACCAAGCTTCGCGCCCGCAGATTCACATCATACGGCATAGGTCAAACGATGGTAACAGGCCAAAGACATCTGACGTCGATCATTCGTGAAATTCGGGTTGGCGAATGTCATTGGCCGATCTCGGTTGGAAATAGAGATGTCAAAACAACATCTGCTTGACCCCCTGACGAACATTGAGTTCCCAATTTAAATATGCCTGCAATCCGACGAGGCCAAAACATGGTCCGCAACCCTTAAGTAGCCAGCATACTTCAAATTAAAAATGAAGGAATCGGCTATTGAATTGGTTTTCCTGGACGGCAGCAAAGCTGCAGATCGCTGACCACGCGGCAGCAATCAAGAAGTAACCACGATAAGTGAATGTCCGGTTTGGGGGAGCAAAATAGCAATGAGGATCACACAACGATCCGCAGCTCCGAGCCGTCTAATTCTGGAACCGTTTTAAAGGTCTCCCCGAACCAGAATTTCGCCGCTGCACAGAAAATCGGTAACGTTGGGCTCACAGCCGACCTCGGATGCAGCGCAGCAATTTGTGATACTGTGCAATGTCAACGTCGGGTTGTCGATGTGGGAGGGCATGGCG
>RCMY010005088.1_pt1 | contig 11217 bp, 10 predicted proteins | sample 2041341 | NCBI WGS metagenome assembly RCMY01 (sample SAMN09708234, study PRJNA481090) | Marine sediment metagenome, whole genome shotgun sequencing project.
AAATATTAATTGATCTCGTTGCATGAATTGGTATCTTTAAGTTTTTGTTAAAATCGACCCAAAAATAACAAATTCATTTTGCATATAAATAGAAACTTCTATATTTGAACTAAATATTTTTATGATTTACTGTAATTAAAATGTTTTAATGAAAATCCCCACCATAAAAAATGAAAATAACTGCAAATGACCCAACCCGAAAATCTTGGTTAACCGTTGAGGAAGATTCTGACTTCCCCATTCAAAATATACCTTTTGGTGTATTTTTAACCAAAGACGACATTACCACCATTGGAACACGCATTGGAAATTATGCTATTGATTTAGCAGCCCTGCATCAGTTGGGCTATTTTGAAGGAATTCCTTTAACAGATGATTTGTTCATGCAAGATACCTTGAACGATTTCATCTCCGACGGAAGGATGACCTGGCGACTGGTACGAAACAGAATTGCAGATATATTTGATGCTGAAAATCCGGCATTGAGAGAGAATAAAAAAAATCGAAAAGAGGTAATTTTTAAAATGAAGGAGGTCGCGATGCTTTTACCAGTGCATATTTGCGATTATACCGATTTTTATTCCAGCAAAGAACATGCAAAAAATGTGGGAACCATGTTTAGAGACCCTGATAATGCCTTGCTACCGAACTGGTTACACTTACCTGTTGGCTATCATGGTAGAGCTTCGTCTATCGTTGTTTCAGGAACAAAAATTAGAAGACCAAACGGACAAACCTTACCGAATGGGGAAACACAACCTGTTTTCGGACCGACAAAATTATTAGATTTTGAATTGGAAATGGGGTTTATTACAACAGACGGGAACAGTTTAGGTAAACCGATTGGCATAGAAGAAACCGACGATTATATTTTTGGTATGGTTTTACTCAATGACTGGAGCGCACGAGATATTCAAAAATGGGAATATGTGCCATTGGGACCATTTTTAGCGAAGAGTTTTGCAACCACAATTTCTCCGTGGATTGTAACCATGGATGCTTTAGCTCCTTTTAAAGTAGATGGTCCAAAACAAAATCCGGAGGTTCTACCCTATCTTCAAACAGAAGGAAAACAGAGCTACAATATCAAATTGCAAGCTGCAATAAAACCAAAGAAAAGAAAAGAAACGGTTGTCAGCAATACCAATTATAAATATTTGTATTGGAATATGGGACAGCAACTGGCACACCAAACCAGCAACGGTTGCAACATTCAATCGGGTGATTTATACGGTACCGGAACCATTTCCGGATCTGCCGATGATAGTTTTGGTTCGCTACTAGAACTTACTTGGAAAGGAACGAAACCTATTACCATGAGCGATGAATCGGAAAGAACTTTTCTAAAAAATGGAGATACCGTTATTTTACGAGGATATTGTAAAAATAAGGATGTTCGTATCGGTTTTGGCGAGTGTAAAGGAAAAATTAAAAAGTCAAAATAAACGATGTTGGCAACTAGTTGAAAAAACAATCTACCAAATTTTGAAAAACTGGAACTAACACAAAGCATTTGAATCAAAAAACGCAGAAAACGGAACGAATTCACGCTTTGGATTTTTTACGCGCGATAATGATGCTTTTGGGACTTGTGCTACATTCAGCATTGACCTACAATGTGACATATCACGGAGACGCTTGGTCATTGAAAGACCCTGAAACTACACATATCTTTAGCGATTCCCTCGTGTTTTTGATTCACTCGTTTCGAATGCCGATATTTTTTCTTATAGCAGGCTTTTTTGGTGCTATGCTTTTTTATGAAAGGCAACCAATGCGAATGGTAAAAAATAGAATTTCAAGAATAGTTTTCCCTTTCGTTGTTTTTTTATTTCTTCTTTGGCCAATAACAGTATTTGCATTTGGTTATACAGGAGCAGTTTTTTCATACCAAGAAAATCCGTTAGAAATTGCTTTAGAGCCGTTTACAAGTACTTTGACTTTTTTACCGAAAACAACATTGCATTTATGGTTTTTGTATTATCTGATATTGATAACTGGAACAACTGTATTATTTGGATTATTGCTCAAAAACGCACAGGAATTGACTCAAAGAGTAACGAAAATATTTGATTGGCTCATTCAAAGACCATTAGCTAGAATTTTATTTTTTTCCGGTCTTACTTTCTTAATATTAACCATTTTGGGAACTTCGATGGTTGAGGCTTCGGTTTCTTTAATTCCTGATTTGAACACTTTCGTTTATTATTTATTTTTCTATCTGATAGGTTGGGTTTTATTCATATCAAAACATCATTTAGACACTTTTGTTCGTTATGATTGGAATTGCACCATTTTGGCGATTGTTTTGGCTACAATACAAGGTTTGACAATTCAAAACTCAGAATTAGCACCGAACGGTAATTCTGGAATTTTGATTCTCTATAGTTCGGTCGTGGTCTGTCTATTTATGTTTGGGATTACCGAACTTTTTATTCGTTATGGCAGTAAACATTCGGCAAGAATGCGTTATATATCTGATTCGTCCTATTGGGTATATTTAATTCATTTGCCAATTACCGCAATTCTTCCAGCATTTATTTGGAAATTACCATTTCCGGCGATTGCAAAATTTCTAATTGTACTTTCGGTAACGACAATAATTTGCTTTGTTAGCTATCATTATTTGGTTAGAGCTACTTTTATTGGTAAGTTTTTGAACGGTAGAAAATATCCAAGAAAAGGAATTTGGAGTCCGTAAATTTGGGCGGAGTAAAAACGTAAAAATACGATAAAACAAAAGCAGCTGGAATTAAAACTTTCGGTTGCTTTTTTTGGAACTATACAATTTAATACTTCATCTCTAAAATTGCATAATGAGAATCGTCTGCAATTACTTTTCCATTTTTGAACACTAATAATTGTGGTGATTCATGTCTGATTTTAAAGGTTTCGGCAATGGTGTTTGACAATGCACGATGTTTTATGATATCTAAAAAATAATACTCAAAATTAGCATTTTCTGATGTATTCGATTTTTCAAAACGTTTCAAAACCATACTGCTAATCCCACAACGAGAACTGTGTTTGAAAATTAGAACCTTCTTTTCATTAGATACTTCGAGTATTTTTTCAAGCTGCTTCTCTTCCGTTAAAGGAATTCGTGTAATTTTATTCAAGTTTGTGGTCTTTTTTTTTAATGGATTCTTAAACATCCTTACCTATTTTAAGCGTCTGCTGTTTGTTGTTTTAATTCAATCAAAGTGATCTCTGGACGAATTCCGGTTCTACCGGGAAAACCTAAAAATCCGAAACCTCTGTTGACATATAAAAACTGTTTTGCCTCTTCATACAAACCCGCCCATTGCGGATAAATATATTTAATCGGACTCCATTTAAATCCGGGTATTTCAACTCCGAATTGCATGCCGTGTGTATGACCAGATAAGGTAAGATCAAAATGCGTTGGATGTTCCAATACTTTTTTAGACCAATGTGTCGGGTCGTGCGATAATAAGATTTTAAACGGAACTTCTTCTAAATTTTGTAACGCAATATCTAAATCTCCTTTTTGAGGAAATGGTGGATTCCCCCAGTTTTCAACACCTACAATACCTATTTTATCTTCTCCGTTGGTCAAAGTAATGCTTTCATTTTTTAACAATTGAAAGCCCATTTTTTCTTGATAATCAAAAAGAAGATTTAAATTATCCGTCTTATCTTGTTCAGAAGCCCATTTTTTATAATCTCCATAATCATGATTTCCTAAAACAGAATACACGCCGTATTTTGGTTTTAATTTTTTAAAATCATCAACGTATTGCTCAATTTCTCTAGAATCGTTATTGACCAAATCTCCGGTAAACAAAATCACGTCGGCGTCTTGTTCGTTAATCAAATCAATTCCTTCTAAAATTGCTTCTTTACTATCGAAACTTCCCGAATGAATATCAGAAACCTGTACTATTTTAAATCCGTCAAAAGCTTTGGGTAAATTTTTAAAGGATAGACTTAAATTGTTGATTTTAAAATCGTATTTCCCTTTAGTAATTCCGTAAATCATTGAAGTAAAAGGAATTGCTGCAATAAATAATCCCGATTGACGAATAAAATTTCTTCTACCACCAATCGGAACTTTGCGTTTTCTTTGCAGAATAAGGTTTCTTAAAGTAAGAATTACAGCACTACTGATTCGAACCAAATCTTCTAAAAGAAAGAATACAATCAAAAATAATTTGAAAACGAAAAATGAAAAGAAAAATCCAATAAATAAGTTAGGTACCAAAGCGCCTTGCAAAGGTTTATCCGTAAAGTTAGAATACAAAAAATAAAACCCAATATATCCTATAATTACAGAAACAAAATAAGCAATATTAAATACTATTTTTAACCGATGTTTATGAATGCTTTTTCGCAGTGCGAGATAAACATACACATCCATCGCAACAAAAAATAGGATGGTAACAAACATATTTAATGAAATATTTCTTGTAGACATTTACAATTTTCTTCGTTTTTTTTCTGTGGAAATCAAATCCAATTCGCGATTGGTTTGTCCGGCAACAGAAGTATTTTCCTCTGCTCTTCTGATCAAGTAAGGCATGACATCTTTTACGGGACCGAATGGTAAATATTTTGCTACGTTAAAACCTGCCTCGGCTAAGTTATAACTAATATTATCGCTCATTCCGTATAGCTGGCCGAACCATAATCGATCATCGTATTTTTTGAATTTCGATTGGTTAATTAAATCCATGAAAAGGTAAGAACTATCTTCGTTATGGGTTCCGCTAAAAATTGCCATGTCGTCTAAATTATCGAACATATATTGCATCACATTATTGAAATTTGCATCGGTAGCTGCCTTATTTTCACAAATCGGATCAAGATAACCCATTTCTTTCGCTCTTTCTCTCTCTCTCTCCATATATGCTCCTCGAACAAGTTTCATGCCAACCTTAAATCCTTTTTCTTTTGCTCTAGCGTGCAACTCTTTTAAATAGTCTAAGCGATCATTTCGATATAATTGTACGGTACCAAAAACAACCACTTTTTCTTTGTTATACTTTTCCATCATTTTTTCGGTTAAATCATCGGCTGCCGTTTGCATCCAACTTTCTTCCGCATCAATCAACAATGGAATATCCTTTTCAAAAGAAGCTTTCGAAACTTTTTCATAACGAGTAACAACCCTTTTCCATTCTTCCTTTTCTTCTGGTGTTAAGGCTTTTTTCTCTGTGATATTTTGATAAAGACCAAATCTTCCAAAACCGCTTGGCTTGAAAACAGCGAATGGAATAGCATCTTTTTCTTTGGCAAAGTTGATTATTTTCAATACTTTTTCCATGGCATGGTCGAACTGATTTTCGACTTCTTTTCCTTCGACAGAATAATCTAAAACCGAATGCACTTTTTTCGTGTACATTTTATCAATGGTCGTCATACAATCTTCTTCGGTAACTCCACCACAAAAATGATCGAATACCGTTGCTCTTATCAAACCCTCTACCGGAAGATGTGATTTTAAAGCAAATTTGGTTACCGCAGTACCCATTTTAACGAGAGGTTCACTTTTAATTAATCGGAATAAAAAGTAAGCTCTTTCTAATTCTGAATCCGACTTTAAAGCAAAAGCATTTTCAGTATTATTAAATATTTTTTCCATGTTAATAAATCTTTTACACAAAGATACTCAAGCGCGTTTATTTTTTTCAAAAAATTGACCGTTATTTGCAATTGAAAAATCAATTTTATGACCTCTATTTTATCAACAAATTACTATGTTCATTTTCAAGCAAATTGTTATCTAAAATTACAAAGCTATTTGAAAGAAAATTTTCATTCAAAAATCTTTATTTTGGTTGATGAGAATACAAAAAAAAATTGCTTACCCCTATTTTTAGGTCAAATTGAAGCTGCAAAAGATTTTCTTGTCCTTGAAATAAAAGCAGGAGAAGAGCATAAAAATTTAGAGACTTGCAGCTTTATATGGAATCGTTTGACGGAATTGGGCGGTGACCGAAAAAGTTTGTTAATTAATTTAGGTGGCGGTGTTATTACGGATATCGGTGGTTTTGCTGCCTCAACTTTTAAACGTGGTATTAAATTTATCAATATTCCAACGACACTTTTAAGTATGGTTGATGCGTCGGTTGGTGGTAAGACCGGAATTGATCTAGGTGTTTTAAAAAACCAAATCGGATTGTTTAGTAATCCGGAAATGGTTTTGGTGGACACCACTTTTTTAAAAACGGTTTCTGACCGAGAAATGAGATCCGGATTAGCAGAAATAATAAAATACGGAATCACTTTTGATCAGCATATTTGGGAAAAATTACAACCTTTACAAAACATTGATTTTAAAATTATTGATGATTTGGTATATCGTTCTATCGAAATAAAAAATAATGTTATTTTACAAGATTTAAAAGAAAATAATTTGCGAAAAGCACTTAATTTCGGACATACCATCGGACATGCGATTGAATCTTATTTTTTAGAAAACACTTCAAAAAAGCCACTTACACACGGAGAAGCAATTGCTATAGGTATGGTAATTGAATTGTATTATTCATCGAAATTGTTCAATTTCCCATTGGAAAAAACAGCGGAATTGAAAGAGTTCGCAGTAAATTTCTATGGTAAAACAAGCATAGAAAAATCTGATTTTCAACCTATTATTAAATTAATGCAATACGACAAAAAAAATATCAATGGCAAAGTCAATTTTGTGCTTTTAGAAAATTTAGAAGAGTGCAAATTAGACGTTTTAGTGGATGACGCTTTATTGGTGGAAGGATTAGAATATTATTGTGCATAATTTAGCTGAGCCTAACAACAATTTTTAATTACTTTTCGATACATTTCTTCGTATTTAGGTAAAATTTTATCGATGTCAAATTTTTGAGCATAATTGTAAGCGTTTTCTTTAAATTCATCCAATCTCTTTTCATCTTCTAAAATATAAATGGCATTTTTCGCCATATCATCGGTGTCACCAACATCACTTAAAAATCCTGTTACTCCTTGAATATTTACTTCGGGTAAACCGCCTGAATTAGAAGAAATAATAGGAGTTCTTGCCGCCATTGCTTCCAAAGCCGCTAAACCAAAGCTCTCTGTTTCTGATGGCAGCAAAAATAAATCAGCGTAGCATAGAATCTTACGAACCTCATCACTTTTCCCTAAAAATAAAATCTTGTCTTTTACACCGAGTTCTTTTGCCAACATTTCTGTTTTTTCCCGATCAGGGCCGTCTCCTACCATAATTAATCGCGCTGGCATTTTATCAACTATTTTAGCAAAAACACGTATAATATCTTGCACTCTTTTTACCGGACGAAAATTACTCACATGAGCAAGAATTTTTTCATCGGGAGATGCTATGGTGCCGCGCACGCACTCTTCATCTTTCCAATGTTTTTGTTGCTTAAAATCAATAAAATTATAAATGACATGAATCGTTTTTTTAATATTGAATAACCGTAACGTATCGTTTTTTAAACTTTCAGAAACTGTTGTGACCACATCGGAATTATTGATGCTAAATTCAACTGCCGTTTTATAAACAGGATGACTGCCAACCAACGTTATATCTGTACCGTGTAATGTGGTAACTATCGGAATTTTAATGCCTTTCGCTTTTAACATTTGCTTCGCCATATACGCTGCATAGGCATGCGGAATAGCATAATGCACATGTAAAATGTCTAAATGGTACTTTTCAACTACCTCAACTAATTTACTGGAAAGAGCCAATTCATAAGGCTGGTAATGAAACAACGGATAATCTTCTATAAAAACTTCGTGAAAATGTAAATTCGGATTTAAAAAATTCAATTTTACCGGCTGATGTGAAGTTACAAAATGTACTTTATGCCCTTTATGAGCCAATGCCATTCCTAATTCCGTGGCTACTACTCCGCTACCTCCGTAGGTTGGGTAACAAACAATTCCTATATTCATACGTGTATTTTCAATTGTATTATTTAAATGACGATAAATTTACAATTACTTACTTGGAGTTGGTAAGTTTTTTAATAAAAATCGCTCGACATTTTTTCCCATTATTTTTTCGATTTCCTTTGGTTTAAAATTGAGTTTTAACAATTCTTCAACAATCAAAGGTAAACCTGTAATATCAAATGGTGTTGTTACCGAGCCGTCAAAATCGGATCCGAGTGCCACAAAATTTACTCCTACCAACTCCACAGCATATTTTATTGCTTTCGCTGTTGCCGCAGCATCCACTCCGCAAACGGCTTCTTCAAACATCGCAATACATATCAATCCGTTTGAATTTGCTATTGCTTTCAAGTGTTTATCCGATAAGTTTCTCACTCTGTCACAAGTGCCTTTCACTCCGGTATGCGACGAAATTATCGGTCGATTTGTCAGCGTAAGAATATCGTCAATAACTTTTTCAGAACAATGTGCCACATCAATAATCATGTTCAATGCAACCATTTTTTGAACGACTTTTGTACCAAATTCGGTTAAACCGGATTGACTTATACCATGAACAGAACCTCCTAATCTATTATCAAAAAAATGTGTTGCCGCCATCATTCGTACTCCGTTATCGAATAAAACTTCAACATTTTCTAATTTGCCATCCAAAGCATGACCTCCTTCAACACCTATAAATCCGGCAGTAATATTTTCGTTTATTTTTCGATCTTTAATATAGGTTTGCATTTCGGGTTTTGAAGTAATAACCCGGAAGGTTCCTGAAGATTTATCGGCGAACTCAAACAAATCTTGACATTGTAAAATCGCTCTTTTTGTCAAGCTCTTTGTTGGTCGACCTTGTACGGCATACAACAAGGTTATGTTATCAGAATCTCCAGTATTCTTATCAAAGTTCTGATCTTTAGGTGATTTGGTCACAATCGTAAAGGCCTGAATACCCACTTTTGCTATAAGCATCTTCGGAAAATCTACTTGTCCGAAATCATTATCTTTCAGTAAATTTCTTTTCCACAGAAGTGCATCACAATGCATATCAGCGATAAAATCTAAATTATCATATACATTCTGTGCTTCTTCTGTAACTTTATATGGAGCTTTATGTCTAATTTGGTTGTGTTGCTTATCGACAATCTTTGGTGCAACTTGTATGGTAATAAAATAAAGAACGGCAAGTACTAAAACACTAAAAAATATAATTTTAAAAATTCTTTTCATACCTATTCCGGTCAAAAATTAGAAAGATTATTTGTAAATTTGATTTTCGTAAAATTAAAATTTTAAATGGAATTCAAGTCCTTTTTAGCATTAATTTCAGATTTAGATTCGGTAACACTTGGCGGTTTAAACTCACAATTTAAAATGATGCCAGAAATGAGAAAGAGTTTCGATAATGCGCAGATTGCGCAACTTAAACCAAAAAAAGCAGGCGTTTTAGCTCTTTTTTATCCCAATCAATATGATGAAACTTGTTTTTTATTAACCTTAAGAGCGAATTATAAAGGTGTACATGCCGCTCAAATAAGTTTTCCTGGTGGTAAATTTGAAATCAATGATTATAGTTTAATGCACACAGCACTTCGAGAAACTTTTGAAGAAGTGGGAATTTCAAAAGAAGAGATTCGTATTAAAAAAGAATTGACAGAAACCTTTATTCCGCCAAGCAACTTTTTAGTAAGTCCGTTTATAGGAATTATGGAAAATACGCCTAAATTTGATTACAATCATGAAGTTAAAGAAATCATTGAGGTAAAATTGTCTGATTTATTAGATGAAAACTCACTAACGATCAAAAATTTAACTACCAGTTATATGACAAATATTGATGTACCATGCTATAAATTAAATAATTATACCGTTTGGGGAGCTACGGCAATGATTCTTAGTGAAATAAAAGACCTACTTACCTCTATTTAATCGTATATTTTTTTAAGTTTGTGGCGGAAATAATAGCTTATGGATTTGTTTAAACGAGATATTTTTGGAAAAAATTTATTCCTGAAAAAGACCTTGATTCGAGGTCTCGGATTGCTTTCTCATAGAAGATATCGCGGTTTTAATGAATTGCATATTGAAGGTTCTGAAATTATTCGGGATTTACCTCCGACGAACGTTCTTTTCGTTTCAAATCATCAAACCTATTTTGCTGATGTTGCTGCCATGATGCATGTTTTTAATGCTTCCCTTAGCGGAAGAGTAGATACCATAAAAGATGTTGGCTACTTATGGCAACCTAAATTGAATATCTATTTTGTTGCGGCGAAAGAAACAATGCGTTCTGGTTTATTACCGAAAATTATGGCTTATGCTGGTTCTATTTCAATTGAAAGAACCTGGAGAGAGAAGGGAAAAGATGTAAATAAACAGGTGAAATTATCTGACGTTTCAAATATCACAAGAGCTTTAGATGATGGTTGGGTAATTACCTTTCCGCAAGGAACAACCACTCCATTTAAACCAATTCGAAGAGGAACAGCACATATTATAAGAGAAAATAAGCCAATTGTAATTCCGATTGTGATTGATGGTTTTCGGCGATCTTTTGATAAAAAAGGTCTTATGATTAAAAAACGAGGCATTTTACAATCGATGGTAATAAAAAAACCTCTGGAAATTGATTACGAAAAAGATACCGTAATGGATATTGTAAATATGATAGAAGTCGCGATCGAGCAACATCCGTCATTTTTAAAAGTTACGCCTGTTCCACTGGAAGAATATCAAAAAAGCGAAAATGAACTCAATAAAAAACGAGAGTTTTGGGATATGTATTAAAAAAAAGAGGCTGTTTCGAAAAACAGCCTCTTTTTTTTGACAAAAACTCAAATCGTTATGCCAACCAAGATTTCAACATCCAAATTGTTTTTTCTTGCTCTGCAATGAAATCACTCATCATAGAGTTTGTTCCTTCATCTTCGGCATCATCCGATTGAACTAAAATAGATCGTTCAATTTGAATTAATTCAGAAATGGAAGAAACTACCAATTTAACAGCCTCTTCATCTTTAGAAATATTTTTTCCAACAGGTACTTTTGCTAATTCAATATAATCTGAAAAGGTATGTAAAGGTTTTCCTTCTAAAGTAAGAATTCGTTCTGCAATCATATCTATTTTTTCTTGAGAATCTGTATATAATTCTTCAAATTTAACATGCAACTCAAAAAAAGATTTTCCTTTGATGTTCCAGTGTAATCCTCTTAAGTTTTGATAATAAATTTGAAAATTGGCTAGAAGTTCATTTAAGCTAACATTTAATAATTCGACTTTTTCTTTGTTTAAGCCTAAAATATTGTTTTTCATAATACTAT
>RCMY010005089.1_pt1 | contig 11216 bp, 12 predicted proteins | sample 2041341 | NCBI WGS metagenome assembly RCMY01 (sample SAMN09708234, study PRJNA481090) | Marine sediment metagenome, whole genome shotgun sequencing project.
AAAGCCAGGAAATAATCTGTGATATGCGCTAACATTATTGATCCCGCCCAAAAGATTTGCGGGATAAGTTCATTCACGAAATGGTTTTCCTGAAAAAGCCAGGAAAACCATTTCTAATTCACTACAGACTCCGCGGCCGACCAAGACGTGTCATCGGCAGTAGTTCGACGCCGAGGATACTGGCGAGGATCAAGACTCCTCCGGAAAGCTGTAATAAGGATAATCGCTCGCCTAAAAAGATCATTCCGCCAATGGCGGCAAAAACAGTTTCGGAGCTGAGAATAATCGCCGCGTCAGCGGCAGGGGTAAAACGCTGTCCAACCACTTGCAGAGTAAATGCCATACCCACGGAAAAGATCCCGATATAACATATGCCCCAACCGGCGCCTATTATCTGGGCGAGACTGGGGGAATCAACAATAAAACCGAGTATACAGCCGATGCAACCGCTCACCAGAAACTGGACAACCGCCACAACCAGCGGCGCCTGGGTGCGGAAGGCGAGTATTCCAACCAGGGTGACATGGGTGGCCCAGAAAATTGTGCTTGAGATTACCCATAAATCCCCTGCCACCAGTTCAACCTGATGAGCGCCGCTCAGGATATAAGTACCGATGAAACAGCAGAGAGAGGCTGGCCAGATAGAAAAATGAACTTTTCTACGTAGAAAAATTAAGCCCAGTACCGGAACAAGCGGTACATATAACGCCGTCAGGAATCCTGAGTTGGTAACGGTCGTATGGAGGATACCATACTGTTGCAAAGCAGCAGCGATAAAAAGGACACAGCCTGTTGCAAGCAGTCCAAACCAATCGGCAGACTGAAACTTTCGCTCTTGCTGTTGCACCCGCAAAAACTGTTTGACGGCAAACGGCAGGACAACGAGAGCACCAACAAGAAAGCGGGCGCCGGTAAAGGATATGGTTCCGAGATCCCCGGTCCCAATTTGCTGCACGACGAAACTGCTGCCCCATATAATTGCCGCCAGAGTGAGCAAAAGATTTGCCTGTAAACGATTCATTTTTCACCAAACACGATTTTATTATACTCACATATTTTTCACCGAACAACACATGCATCTAACATGTATAGAGAAAGGTGCAAGTGCAATGTATCGGCAATATGCAGACAAGCGGCGGTATTTCAAGATCGGTTTGATTTTTCATGGCAACACGGAAACTATTTTCTCATCCGCACCCCTGACACTTTCGCAGGGCATTACTCTGTATCCCGAGCATCTTCCTGTTTACCGGGATGAGGGCTGAGTATTCGTTTCAATCCTTTTCTCCCATCATTTATTTTCGTATGAAATACATTTTGACTTTCACGAAACTTGGATTAGTATCCATTATCAGACGATCACACTTCGACTAACCAGAACCTTGCAGGAACTGCGTCATGGAAATTCTCTCCGAACGGCAAAACAGGATCCTTATGCTGGCAAGAGAAAACGGCAAAGTCGACGTCGAAAAACTGTCCGCCACCTTTAAAGTATCCGCCCAAACCATCCGTAAAGACCTCAACGAACTCTGCGATAAACAGTTATTGCAACGCATACACGGCGGCGCTATCGTCGGCTCCGGGATTGAAAATGTCAGTTATGAAGCCAGACGCCTGCTTGCTCCCGGTCCGAAAAAAGCCATAGGTCACGCTGCGGCGGCGTTGATCCCGGACAACAGTTCCCTGCTCATTAATATCGGCACAACGACCGAACAGGTAGCCCACGCCCTGCACAATCACCGGGGTTTGCTGGTTATCACCAATAATATCAATGCGATCGAAATCATGAAAAATTTCCTTGGCATTGAGCTAATCATCTCCGGTGGTCAGGTCCGGCGCTCCGACGGAGGAATAGTCGGGGTCGCGGCGGTTGATTTTATCAATCAGTTTAAAGTCGATTATGCGGTCATTGGCGTTTCGGCCATAGATGAAGACGGCTCGCTGCTCGATTACGATTTCAGTGAAGTACGTGTCGCCCAGGCTATTATCAAAAATGCCAGGCATGTCATCCTCGTCGCCGACACGATGAAACTCGAGCGAAATGCACCTATCAGAATTGATCATATCTCCCAGATCAATACCATAGTTATCAACGACGCACTGCCAGCAAAACTCCAGGAAATCTGTTCGAAAAACGGCGTCGAAGTAGTCATAGTCAAGGACTGATCTGGGCAGTATCATGCCTGTTGGTCAGTCATTTTACGAAATTGCTCCTATATATAAAATTGTCATTTGCTCCAAGATTTATTTTCAGTTAAGTGTGACTTACTACTGCATTCGAAAGTATTTACAGCCAGAGACGAAACTCAACTGTAAAGAAAAGTCATAGCGACCTGGGTGTATCTTTCGGGCATGACCTCCATAGCTTTGAGGTCGATTACCTTATCGCTCACGAATGGGCCCGGTGCGCCAGCGACGTGCTGTGGCGACGTACAAAGCTGGGTTTATTTCTGTCCGCCGCGGAAGCTGAAAATATTGACAGCTATATCACAACGAAAGTATCGGCGGCAGATCACGTTCCACCGATAACCGAAGAGGAGAAGTAATGCAGCTTGAGTTACGCAAGGTATCTAAAAAAGTCGGCAGGGATTTCCATATCTCCGACGTTTCGCTCACCTTTGAAGCCGGGACCTTGAATATCCTGCTCGGACCGACGCTCTCCGGCAAAACATCGCTGATGCGTCTTATGGCCGGTTTGGATCAACCAAGCTTCGGTACGGTTCATTTTGCTGGCCGGGATGTCACCGGCGTTGCCGTCCAGAAACGCAATGTGGCAATGGTCTATCAGCAGTTTATCAACTACCCGAATCTAAGCGTATTTGAAAATATTGCCTCGCCCCTGCGCATTGCGAAGGTTCCCGGTGCCGAAATCCAGAGGCGGGTCACAAAAGTTGCTGCTCTCTTAAAACTGGAAAACATGCTTTCGCGTTCGCCTCATGAGCTTTCCGGCGGACAGCAGCAGCGCACTGCCCTGGCCCGGGCCCTGATCAAAGAGGCCGATTTAGTGCTCCTTGATGAACCGCTGGCTAATCTTGATTATAAACTGCGCGAGGAGCTTCGCGAGGAACTGCCCCGGATTTTCTCGGAAACCGGCTCGATTTTTGTCTACGCCACCACCGAACCCTCCGAGGCCTTGCTTCTTGGCGGCAATACTGCATCATTGCACCAAGGCAGGATCACCCAGTTCGGCCAAACCATTGAGGTCTTTTTCCGGCCACAAAACCTCATCACCGCCCAAACTCTCTCCGACCCGCCGTTGAACATGCTGCCAGTGACCAAACTCAATAATAAGATGCTCTTTAAGGGCCATGTGGAGATCCCGCTTCTTGGACAATTACCGCGGTTGCCCGATGACGATTACACCATCGCCTTCAGACCACACCATCTCTACCTGAACAGGACTTCCGACAAAGCCATTGCGGTCAAAGCCAAGGTTGCGGTAACAGAGATAACCGGGTCAGAGAGTTATGTCCATGTCGATATTGCCGGAATACGCTGGGTACTTTTAACCTCCGGTATCCATCACTTCGATATCCACGAAACAATTGAGATATTTATGGATCCTGATCAATTTTATGTGTTCGACCGAAATGACGCCCTGGTCGTAACGCCGGAAACCGTTGCCAAGGCAGTGCAGGAGAGGACAAACTAATGGCCCACATTACTTTAAAAGATATTGCCCACTGTTATACAGGAGCATCGGAGAATCCAGACGATTACGCCCTGAAAAAGCTTAATCTCACCTGGCGCGACGGCGGTGCCTACGCCTTGCTCGGCCCTTCGGGCTGCGGCAAGACCACTCTTTTAAATATTATCTCCGGCCTATTGACTCCGACCAGGGGAGAGGTTTTTTTCAACGAAGATATAGTGACCAGGCTCCCCACCGAACAGCGCAATATCGCTCAGATCTTTCAGTTTCCGGTCATCTATGACACCATGACGGTGTTTCAGAATCTCGCTTTTCCCTTAAAAAATAGAGGACGTACTAAAGCAGAGATCGAACCAAGAGTGATTGAGCTCGCCCGGATGCTGGGCCTGGAGAAAGATCTCTACACCAAGGCCCAGCACCTGACCGCCGACGCCAAACAAAAGATTTCTCTTGGCCGGGGGTTGATCCGGCAGAACGTCAACGCCATTTTATTTGACGAACCACTCACCGTCATCGACCCGCAAATGAAATGGGAACTTCGCTCGCAGCTCAAATACCTGCATAAGCAGTTTGGTTTCACCATGATCTACGTTACTCACGATCAGACCGAAGCCTTAACTTTTGCCGACGAAGTAATCGTCATGTATGAGGGCGAAATAGTCCAGGTTGGCACTCCTGAGGCATTGTTTGAGCGGCCGGAACATACTTTCGTCGGTTATTTTATCGGTTCCCCCGGAATGAATATCACCCCCTGCGAACTCCAAGGCAACAGGATCACTATTGAAGGCCATGATATGATTCTTGACTGCCATTATCAGGAGCAGGCAGCTTCAGCAAAAATTGAAGTCGGTATCCGTCCCGAATACTTGAGTCTTGCCCAACCACAGGAAAAAGGGCTGCCGGTCAAAATAATCAAGATCGACGATATCGGTCGTCACAAGATTGCCAGGGTTGCCTTAAACGACCGCGTATTTCATGTCGTCATGCCGGAAATTTCGGCTATGACGGGAGACAAAGCCTCCCTGGTCTTTGATACCGCCCATACTAACATGTATGTCAACGACTATCTCATTGCAGGAGAACGACCATGATACAAAAACAAGTAAACCAGAAAGCATGGTTCATGGTCCTGCCGGTTTTTCTTTTGGTGGCCTTTAGTGCCGTTATTCCGCTTATGACCGTGGTCAACTACTCATTCCAGGACACCTTCGGCAGCAATAAATTTTTCTGGGTGGGAATGGACTGGTTCAGAGACTTGATGGATTCTGAACGATTCCATGATGCTTTTCTTCGACAGATTGCCTTTTCCAGTATAATTCTAGCTATAGAGATTCCCCTGGGCATAGCCATCGCTTTGGCCATGCCTAGAAAGGGCTGGGGGGTTCCGGTATGTCTCATCTCCATGTCCCTCCCACTTCTTATTCCCTGGAACGTGGTTGGAACCATCTGGCAGATCTTTGGCAGGGTTGATATTGGGTTGCTTGGGCACAGCCTTGCCTCCATGGGCATCGATTACAACTATACCCAAGATCCCATTGCTGCCTGGATTACGATTGTCGTCATGGACGTCTGGCATTGGACCAGCCTGGTTGTCCTGCTTTCTTATGCGGGCCTTTGTTCCATTCCTGATGCCTATTATCAGGCAGCAAAGATCGATGGAGCCTCGCGAATTGCGGTATTCAGGTATATCCAATTACCAAAAATGCAAGGCGTCCTTCTGATTGCCGTTCTGCTCCGCTTTATGGATAGTTTTATGATCTATACCGAGCCCTTTGTGATCACCGGTGGCGGTCCCGGTAACTCAACCACCTTTATGTCCATCGATCTGGTAAAAATGGCTATTGGCCAGTTCGACCTCGGTCCTGCTGCCGCCATGTCCCTTGTGTATTTTCTCATTATTCTCCTACTCAGCTGGGTTTTCTATACGGTGATGAGCAATGTCGGGGAAGAAAGCAAAAACGGAGGTGCCTGATATGCGCTGGAAATGGCTTATTCCTGCTATCTATATCTTTTTCCTGCTACTGCCGATCTACTGGCTCGTCAATATGAGCCTGAAGACCAACGATGAGATTCTGTCGATGTTCACTCTTTGGCCGCAAAATTTAACCTTTGCCAACTATAAAGTAATCTTCACTGACGCCTCCTGGTATTCGGGCTATATTAATTCGATGATCTATGTGTCCATTAACGTGGTCATCTCGGTCTGTTTCGCTTTGCCTGCGGCCTACGCCTTTTCACGCTATTCCTTTGTTGGTGACAAGCACCTGTTTTTCTGGCTCTTGACCAACCGTATGGCGCCCCCGGCGGTCTTTGCACTGCCATTTTTTCAGCTCTATTCGTCGATTGGTCTTTTTGACACCCATATAGCAGTGGCTTTAGCCCACTGTCTCTTCAACCTGCCATTGGCCGTATGGATCCTTGAGGGTTTTATGTCCGGCATCCCAAAAGAGATTGACGAGACTGCTTTTGTTGACGGCTATTCATGGCCCCGTTTTTTTGTGAAAATCTTCATCCCGAACATTGCCTCGGGGATCGGCGTCACAGCCTTTTTCTGTTTTATGTTTTCCTGGGTGGAACTGCTCCTTGCCAGAACTCTTACGGCGGTACATGCCAAACCGATTTCGGCCATTATGACCCGTACCGTCTCCGCCTCTGGCCTCGACTGGGGCGTGCTTGCCGCTGCCGGAGTATTAACCATCCTGCCCGGTGCGCTGGTGATCTATTTCGTCCGTAATCATATTGCTAAGGGTTTTGCTCTTGGAAGAGTTTAGTAACGTAGAAATTCTCTCGTGCCGTACCGAGAGAATTTCGTGACGGAACTTATCCCGCAAAGCTTTTAGGCGGGATCTGATCAACATACAATGAAAGGATTTCATTACGGAACTTACACCCCTCAAGGGGGTACTGAAAAGAGTACCCGTCAAGCGAGTACTAAACAGAGTACCCTCAAGGGGCATTGAACATAATCCCGCAACGCTTTTTGGCGGGATGAGATCTTCGTATAAATAAAAGTTTTTAATAACAGAATTTCTACCCCTCAAAGGGGCGCCCAGAACTAAAGGAAAAAACCATGAACCTCAAATGGATGGCCTGGACCACCCCCACCGCCGCATTTTTTATCATAATTTTCTGCATGCTGATTGCCATGACCATCTGGGAAATGAAGAGCCCCGGCGGTAACCCACGTGTTGGAATCCTTCGCTTTGAAACGACTCGAGGGGACCGTCTTTTTGTCTCCCTCTTAGGCTCGGCCTTTATTCATATTATCTGGCTGGCAATGTTTCCTGACCTGGCTTTATGGTGGGCTTTTGCAATTGCCTGCGTTTACGCGCTCTGCGTATTCAAATGGGTGTAGTGAGTTCTTTGTACCGTTGTTTCGTTCTGCCACTAAGCATCGTGGTGGCAGGAAAATCGCACAACAATAGAGGAGAATATCGATGATTAAAAGGCTCGTAACAGCAACAGCCATGGCCGCTCTCTTGATGGGAGTTGCCAGTGCACAGGCTGGAATGGATGAGGCAAAGAAGTGGGTAGAGAGTGAATTTCAGCCCTCGACTCTTTCTCAGGCCGACCAAATGAAGGAGATGGAATGGTTCGTTAAAGCTGCTGAACCGTTTAAAGGAATGGACATCAAGGTGGTATCAGAAACAATCACCACCCATGAGTATGAATCCAAAACCCTTGCCAAAGCCTTCACGGAAATCACCGGCATTAAGATCACCCACGATCTTATTGGTGAGGGCGATGTTATCGAAAAACTGCAGACCCAGATGCAGTCAAACAAGAATATTTACGACGCGTATATTAACGACTCCGACTTGATCGGCACCCATTTTCGCTACCAGCAGGCGGTTCCTCTTACCGACTGGATGAGCGGTGAAGGGAAAGACGTCACCGACCCGATGCTTGATGTCGATGACTTTATCGGTAAATCTTTCACTACCGGTCCAGATGGCAAACTCTACCAGATTCCCGATCAGCAGTTCGCCAACCTCTACTGGTTTCGTTATGACTGGTTCAAGCGTCCTGATCTGAGAGCAAAGTTTAAAGAGCTGTATGGCTATGAACTTGGGGTGCCGGTTAACTGGTCCGCCTATGAAGATATCGCTGAATTTTTCACTGATAAAGTCAAGGAAATAGACGGCAAACGAGTGTATGGCCATATGGACTACGGCAAAAAAGACCCTTCTCTTGGCTGGCGCTTCACCGATGCATGGTTTTCCATGGCGGGTGGCGGTGACAAAGGGATTCCAAACGGTCTACCGGTTGATGAATGGGGAATCAGAGTCGAAGGTTGTCGTCCTGTCGGTTCTTCCGTCTCCCGTGGTGGTGACACCAATGGCCCAGCTGCGGTGTATGCGCTGACTAAATATATCGACTGGCTGAAAAAATATGCCCCGCCGGAGGCTGCCGGCATGACCTTCTCTGAGGCCGGACCAGTTCCTGCCCAGGGCGCCATTGCCCAGCAGATTTTCTGGTACACTGCCTTCACCGCCGATATGGCCAAGCCAGGCACCCCTGTAGTTGATGAGAATGATAATCCAAAATGGCGTATGGCCCCATCGCCGCACGGCCCGTATTGGGAAGAAGGCATGAAGCTTGGGTATCAGGATGCCGGTTCCTGGACGCTTATGAAGTCCACTCCGGTTGATCGGCGTAAGGCAGCCTGGCTGTATGCTCAGTTCGTCATTTCAAAAACTGTCAGTCTGAAAAAAACCCATGTTGGTCTCACTCCGATCCGCGAAAGCGATATCTGGGATAAATCATTCACTGAACGCGCACCAAAACTTGGTGGTCTGGTTGAATTCTACCGAAGCCCTGCCCGGGTTCAGTGGACCCCGACTGGCACCAACGTCCCTGATTACCCAAAACTGGCTCAACTCTGGTGGCAGAATGTCGCCGATGCGGTAACCGGCGACAAGTCCCCACAGCAGGCATTGGATTCCCTGGCCGAGCAGCAGGACAAGGTTATGGCGCGCATTGAGCGTTCTGGTATGCAAGGTGAATGTGGACCAAAACTGAATAAAAAACAGGATCCGTCTTACTGGCTGAACCTGCCTGGTGCTCCCAAGCCAAAGCTGGCCAACGAGAAACCGGAAGGCATGACCATCGATTACGATGAACTCGTAAAGAGCTGGGCTGCAGCTAAAAAGTAAACGGAAAAAACCAGGAGTTGTAACACATTTACCCCTCACAGGGCTAGCGCAGGTACCTTGTGGGGGGTAACTTCTTGTTAAAAGCGCAGGTCATTTCTTTCTATTTTGGCGAAAATGAACGTACCTATCTTGGACCGTATCTTTTAGAACTGATCGACTGATACGAAGATAAACTGGTTCCTTTTACTTACCTTTTCATCACTGATAGTGTTCTAAAAAGCGAGATCGCCTTCGTTGTCCTCCAGGGTTCTTCGTTGCGGGTGAAGTTTTTTAGTTAGCAGTCTCTTTGGTTCACTCTCATTTTGTACGAGTTCATTATTGCTAATAAATAGTACTTGACCACTGTGCCGCTGTTTTGTACTCATATTGTCTGAATGCAATGTAAAGAGCCATATCTGGTAACGGAATAATTTTAAAAACTGTACCTCTTTTTTATAATTCTGCTTACTCATACCTTCACCTCGGTTGAACGGAATGATCATTGGACTCGATGTAGGCGGTACCCATACAGACGTCATTCTGCTGGATGGCAGGCAACTTATCCGCGAGATTAAGGTTCCCACCGACCCAGAGAATCTCTTTAAAACCCTGCTTGTCGGGCTGAATGCAGTTACAGAGGGCATTGATCCCGCATCCATTAAACGGGCCGTTCTCAGCACAACCCTGGCCACCAATCTGGTCGCCCAGCAGAAACTCCCCGAAGTCGGCATGGTGGTAGCAGGCGGCCCGGGTATTGATCCCCGCCATTTTCGCACCAATGAATTCTACTATATGGTAGATGGGGCGCAGGACCATCGCGGCCGCGAGACAAAAGCCCTTGACGATACGCAGCTGCAATGGGTCGGCGAGGAACTGCAACGCCAGGGGATTCGCTATGCTGGTGTGGTCTCCAAGTTTTCGGTCCGCAACTCCGCTCAAGAAGAAAAGATGGCCGCGCTGCTCAAGCCGTATGTCGAGCGGGTCTTTATGGGTCACTGTTTTTCCGGCAGTCTCAATTTTCCCCGGCGCATCGCCACCACCTATCTGAACTGCGCAGTCTATCCCATTCATAAGAAATTTTTTACCGCTGTTCAAGAGTCACTGGCCCAAAAAGGGTTGACTATGCCGATCCGTATTCTACGGCCCGATGGCGGCAATATGAATATCGAATCGTCGGTAGATCACCCGGCCCAGACTATTCTGTCAGGCCCCTCGGCCAGCGTCATGGGCGCCATCTCCTCGGCTCCCGCGGAAGAAACTTGCCTGGTGCTGGATATCGGCGGAACGACCACCGACATGGCAGTACTGATCGACCAGGCCCCCCTGCTTGCACCACTGGGTATCGAGATTCCCCCTTACAAAACCCTGATCCGCGCCCTGCTCACTCATTCCATCGGCATTGGCGGAGACAGCGCAGTCCGAGTGCATGAAGGTACTCTTACCATCGGTCCCGACCGGATCGGTAAAGCCATGGCCTATGGTGGTACGCAACCAACCCCGACAGATGCCTTCTATGTGCTGGGCAAAGGCGGCAGTGACGGCGGCGATGCAGCAAAGTCCAGAGCCGGCCTGCTCCCCGTGGCCGAGGCTCTGGGTTTGAGTGTGGACGAGACAGCACAGAAAATATTTACAGCCGCCTGTCGTACCATTCTTGATGCGGCCGAAGAGATGATCAAAACAATCAACAGCAAGCCGGTCTATACCGTGCATGAACTCTGGGAGGGCAGCGAGATCCGGGTCACCCGCCTACTCATTCTTGGCGGTCCGGCCCCGCAGTTTGCAAATGAAATCCAAACCATGTTTGCCGGCCAGGTAGAGGTCGTTCCCCATCATCATGTAGCCAACGCCATCGGCTGCGCCCTGGCCCGGACTACCTGTGAAGTAATTCTTTTTGCCGATACCGACCAGGGAAAAGCCACCTCGCCCAGCGAAAACTTCAGCCAGAAAATTCCCTACAATTTCAGTCTGGATGATGCCCGCGCCATGGCCCAGGATTTGCTGCGCAAAAAGGCCATCCAGAGAGGAGCTAACCCAAACGACATGCAAACCGAGGTGCTCGAGGAAAGTCAGTTCAACATGGTCCGCGGCTTTCAGACCGTCGGCAAAAATATGCGGGTGCGGATGCAGGTTAAGCCCGGACTCATCCGGCTAAAATGATGGATAAGTAAAAAATCATCATCTGCTTCGTTGCAGCAAATTTTCTATCATTGCGACGTACTCCAGTACGCCAAAATGACAGAAAATTTACGCGCTTCGCATATGAATCTTTTTACATATCCATTGTGAGATCACACATTTTACCTACCATTAACAGCATGTATTTGCTTTGAATTCGGGTAACGGCTAGATAGTGTCTGTCCATAGATGAGATATTTTGTTCTAAATAGAGGCGCTCGATGAATTTAACCACAGGCATATATGCGATATTCCGA
>RCMY010005090.1_pt1 | contig 11215 bp, 13 predicted proteins | sample 2041341 | NCBI WGS metagenome assembly RCMY01 (sample SAMN09708234, study PRJNA481090) | Marine sediment metagenome, whole genome shotgun sequencing project.
ATGGCGATGCTCTCATCGGACCAGGTCATGTCGACGTCAATGTCGTGGTAGGGGAGTGACAGCACATGATGGGTGCCGATGTCCCAGGCATCGCCCACGTCGATGGCATCGCTGAGCTTCAGGTAGTCGCTGAAGGAAACGCGCTCGAGTCGGCGAAGGTGTGCGGCATCGAGGTCGATGTGGAGGATGCCTTCCGTTTCGCGGACGAGCCAAATTGGAACGAGCCGAGCGTGCTGGTGTTTGTGGAGAGGTTTCACGACAATGTGAGTGACCGACTTCGCAACAGGGTCCACGATGATGTCGCCAAGCGCGCCGAACGCGCCATCGCTGGTGTGAACATCTTGTCCGGGTCGGAGCTTCATTTTGGTCTCGCAGGTTCGTAGGGGAGGTGCGAGAACAGTCAACACCGACCGAACCCGGCTGTCGTGACACAATCGAGTCATCGCAGAAAGTACCCAGGTTCCGCTCAGCGCGCTTGTGTTGACACGAACGTGTCTTTCCGACGCCGACCATGCTGGCCATACTCGGCGGACTGGCAGCGGACGGCCGCCTGCGACGAAGTGCAGCCGAACGACCCCGCCCGCCGATCCATTCAGGAGCATCGCTCGATGAACGACCCCGCAACTGACAACGGACCTGGGGTGAAGGTTGTCATCGTCGAGGACCACGAGATGGTGGCACAGGGACTTGCCGCCCTGCTCGAAGACGAAGCCGACATTCACATCTGTGCATCCGTGCGTACGGTCAAGGACGCCATCGATGCGGTCGAGCGCCACGGGCCTGATGTGGTCCTCATGGATTACCGCCTGCCGGACGGCACGGGAGTCGATGCAGCGCTGGCAATCCGAGACCAGCCCGATTCCCCAGGAGTCGTGATGATCACCTCGGTCGTCGATCGACGTGTCCTCAATCAAGCGCTCGACGCCGGCTGTTGCGGCTTCGTATCGAAGAACGCCGACCGACGAGACCTGATCGACGCGGTCCACGCCGGAGCACGGCGCGATTCGTACTTCACTCGAGATGTTCTCAAGCACCTCGTCCACCTGAAACGCTTCGACGCGCCAGACGGCAACGAGTTGTCGCAACGAGAGATCGAGGTGCTGCATGCCACCGCACAGGGCAAGTCCCCTGACGAGATCGCAGATGACCTCTTTCTCAGCGCTCACACCGTGAGAAATCATCTGCGACACGCCATGTCCAAGCTCGAGGCTCACACGAAGTTGGACGCCGTCGTCAAGGCCATTCGAGCCCGGATCATCTCGATCGATGACTGAGTCGGCATCAATGTCGGGCATCCCCAATCCGGTGTTCTCAGTGGTGATTGCCGACGATGACGAGCTGGTCGTCGAGGCCCTGGCCGGGCTGATTGACGACCATCCTGCTTTGCAATTGGTTGGCGCCGGGCTGAGCGGGCACGATGCGGCGCGACTCTGCGCCGTCCACCTCCCGCACCTCGTCGTTCTCGATGTTGCAATGCCGCTCGGTGGAATTGACGGAATTGCAGCGGTGCAGGACGCGTCCCCCGACTCGGTCGTGGTGTTCTACACCGCCCAAGCCGATCGGCGGACCTGCCACCGCCTCATCGACGCCGGTGCGTCAGCTGTCTTCGCGAAGGGCGCGGCGATCGATCTCGCTGGCGACCTCCACGAACTCGTTGCGGCCGAGATCGAGCAGAAGCATCAAAGACCCCCCAGCTCGAACGCACCGGCGACGACGCTGCCACCAACCGCTCCCTGACCGCACCTTCCCCGATCAGTCGAGCAGCGGAAGCTCGGCGTCATCGACCTGGTCAACCGAGAACGACACGATCTCCCAGCGGGGGAGCCCGGAGTCGTCGACGACATCGGACCAGTGTGTCAATGCACGCGAGATCGCCACAGCCGCAGAATCGGCGCTGACAACGAAATGAGCCACACAGGAACCAGGTCTCGTCGCGAGACGAACCCCGAACCCAGCTGCGGTCGACCGCGCGTGATCGGTGATCGGGACGGGGAGTTGTTCGTCCCTCCACACGACGGTCAGACGAACATGCCACGGCGGGCCATCAACCGGCGTATCGATTGGAACTGCTTGGAGGGTCATGCATCGCAGTTGTACAACCAGTTGGCCACGGAGGCGTGACACGATCGAGTCATGCTCCGGGCACAGGTGCGTCTGTGGACGCGGGTGAAGGTTGGCGATGACGCTGCGGGGCCAACTCGGCTCTTACGAGAGCGAACGCTCATGCCCAGCCGTCGTGTCTCTCTGACATCGGTCACCATCTTCGAGCAGCTTCAGCTGAGATGGCCGGTCGGCACCCAGAACTCGACGGTCGTTCCCTCACCAGGCGTGCTGTTGATTGTCCAGCGGCCTGATGCCCGTTGTGCAAGATGGCGAGAGCTGACAGTGCCAAGGTGTCCAGCACGACCGTGCAACGCCGATTCGATGTCGCAACCAACGCCGTTGTCGACGATCCGAATGTGGATGCCTTCGTCAGCGTTTTCGAGCGTCACCGTCACCTGGGTGGCCTGTGAGTGGCGCGCTACGTTCGACAGCGCCTCTCTGGTGAGCCGGTATGCCAGCGATTGCGTCGCCGCGCTCGGTTCGACTCGAAGGCGATCCTGGAGATCCCAAGCGATGTCGAGCGGATCAAGTCGTTCGTACAGGTAGAGCTCGACCGCCGAGCCAAGACCCTCGTCGTCAAGGGTCGGGGGATGGAGCTCGAACAGCATCGAACGCATTCGATCGATCGCTCCGGAAAGCGAGTGATGGATATCGGTCAGCCGCTCCCGTTGCTCTGGCGTTGCCGCCGGGAGAAGGCGCTGGACCCGCAAACTGGCGGCGGTGACAGCTTGAATCGGATCGTCGTGGAGATCCTGTGCGATCGCCCGCCTCTCATCGGCAAGGAGCTGCGAGATCGACTGTTGAAGCCGATAGCGCTCGATCACGCTGCCAGCGATTCGGGAGAAGTTGTCCATGAGCCAGACTTGACGCGGCTCTGGCGTCGCCGGTGCCGGCCAGAGCATGGTGATGACCCCGAGAAGCTGCCCGTCACTTCCGAGCAGCGGGTTGACCCAGACGGCGCGCACCTTCTCCGTCGCGCCGGTGATTTTGAGATCATCGCTCGACGGATCTTCGGATGTGTCGGTGAGGAAGACCGCTTCGCGGCGGAACGCTGCGGTGCCTGATGCCCCAGACCCTTCGGCGATGAGGATCGACCAGTCGATCTCGGTCCCCGGTGATTCACCCCGCGAGCCAACGCCGGGTATCAACCGCTTGCGCTCATCATCTGCAATGAGGATCGACACGGTCGATCCCTCCATCTGCTGCGCGAACAGGTCGCTGAGGTTGTGCAGAAAGTCGTTGAACGGGGCATTCGGCCCGAGCAGGTCGATAACGGTTGCCTGTGCCTCGACCAGCCGTCGGAGATCAGATTCGGAGGCTTGAAAGTCGGTCATTGAAATCCTGACGGTCGCCGCTGGAGCCGCAATCTACTCGGGCCGACCACCGCTCAGGTCCAAGCCATTTGCAGCCTCGAGCTGCCTCCGGCCATCGTGAACAGATCGTGCTCGAATGACTCGAGTTTGAGAATTCACACGTTTCCGTGAGGCAGCGGTCACATGATCCGGGTGTCTGCGTGTCCGGTTGCGGACATGCAGTGTCTCGAGGCGGACGATGAAGGGGGGCCGCTGTACAGGTCGAGCGTTCTTTGCCCGACACTGAAACCAATGTTCTTACGTATGCCTCACCTCACCAGGCGCGCCCTTGTTGACCTCATTGGTCTGAGCCGCCACTCCGCCCTCAGCGTCGCTCGCACGCTGTCGACCTCTCGACCGCCGTCGGTCGCTGTTCAGGCCGGTGCGCTCGCACTCGGATCTGGTCTGATCGGCGTCGCCGTCGCTCTGCTCGTGGAAGCCCGCCTCGGACTACCCCCGTATGACGTTCTGGCCTCTGGGGTCAGCGAGGGAATCGGCATCTCTCTCGGCCAAGCCGGCTGGGCACTCGCAGCCATGCTGTTCGCTGTCGCCACCGCGTTCGGCCGGCCGCCCAGTGTGTGGGGTATCACCTTCGTCTTTCTCAACGGGCTTGCGATCGACGCTGCCAGCGGCATCCTCCAACAACCCGGCTCACTGATCATTCGGTTGCTGTTCGTCTCGGCAGGAATTTTCGTCATGGCTCTCGGCATCAACGTCGTCATCCACTCGGGAACCACAGGTGGACCGTTCGAACTCCTGATGGCGGCCGGAGAAGATCGGGGCGTGAGTCGACTCAAAGTCCGCTACACCCTCGACATCGGCGTGCTGGTGCTCGGAATTCTTTTCGGCGGCGCGTACGGGCCGGCCACTCTCTTCTACGGAGCGTTCATGGGGTTGACGATCCTGGTCGTGCACCAGGCGCTGCAGGACTATCGAGACGGACGGACCATTCGTCGTTCTGAGTCGAACATCGTGTCCGCATCGGACGTGCACACGGCCGAGGTGTGGGCCACCGACGACAAGCCAGAGTTGGTGCGCGGATCGTTCTAGCGTTCAGGTGCCTGCGGTTGGTTGAATCCCCGCAACGGTGATCGTCGCCACGTCAGATTTCGGGGAGAGCTCCGGACCCCTGACTGGACGTGCTCCCAGTCGAGCGACCACCATCGCCCCATGAACGCAGTCACCGAAGCGAGCGTCGGCGAAGAGGTTGTGGCGTGGTTCGAGGCGTCGTGGGACCCCGAGCTTTCGCTGCTGGAGTGGCGAGATCGTCTGGTCGACAGCGGTTGGGCAGTGCCGTCGTGGTCAACGCAATGGTTCGGCCGTGATCTGCCTGCGTGGGCGGACCGCGTCGCTCACGCCGCCATTCGTGCCGCAGGCGGCGTGGCGGTTCCGCTCGGTGGTGGCTTTGGTTTGGCGGCGCCAACGATGTACGACCACGCATCCGATGAGCTCAAGGAAAGGTATCTACGGCGCACGCTCACCGGTGAGCTGACGTGGTGCCAGCTGTTCTCCGAGCCGGGCGCAGGCTCCGACCTCGCCGGCCTCAAGACAACAGCGGTGCGCGACGGCGACGAGTGGATCGTCAACGGGCAGAAGGTGTGGAACACCAGCGCCGACCACGCCGATATGGGCATTCTCGTGGCTCGCAGCGATTGGGATGCGGTCAAGCACGGCGGGCTGTCCTATTTCTTGATCGACATGCGCCAGCCGAACATCGAGGTTCGCCCCATCCGGCAGATGAACGACCACAGCTCGTTCAACGAGGTTTTCCTGACTGACGCTCGGGTTCCGCATTCCAACCTCGTCGGCAACGCAGGCGACGGGTGGAAGGTGGCCCGCAGCACGCTGGCCCATGAGCGGTCTTTCTCCACCAGTTTCAAGACGGAGATCCGACCTGCGCTGTCCGGGCGGGTCATCGACGAGGCCGAGGTGGAAGCAGCCGAGCATCGCAAGACCTACGAGTGGTATCCGCAACGCATGGGCAGGGCCGACCTGGTGCTCGAGCAGGCCATGAAGCGCCAACGCTCGGAGGATCCATTGCTTCGTCAGCAGATGATGGAGCTCGTCAGCTTCCGGAAAGCATCGGAGTGGACGGCGGGTCGGGCCAGCGCTGGCCGCGCGCTGGGGCGGCCGCCGGGCTCGGAGGGATCAATCGGAAAGCTGGCACTTTCCGAGGTCGCTCGTCAGTCCAACCATGTCCATACTCGCATCGTTGGCGCACACGGGATGTTGACCGGGTTCGACGATCCGGTGGATGCCGCAGTAGCTGAAGTCCTGATCTCGACGCCAGCACAATCGATCGCTGGCGGAACAGACGAGATCCAACACAACATCATCGGAGAGACCATGCTCGGACTACCCAAGGAACCAGCTGCGGACCGAGGCATGCCATTCAAAGATGTCGGGCGCGGTTCGACCGGCGAGCGTTCGCCGAGCGAGCGTTCGACCGGCGATGGAGGCAACCGATGAGCGATGCGCTGGAGTTCGGCAACGGTGCCATCGAGGTTCGGGTCGGTGACGACTTTGTTGCCGAGGTTCTGCTGTGCCGACCCCCGAACAACTTCTTCTCGCTCGACCTGATCGGGGGAGTGGCCGACGCGCTGACGCACCTCGATGACGACTCCCGCTGTCGGGCGGCTGTCTTGCGAGCTGAGGGCAAGCACTTCTGTGCCGGCGCCGACTTCTCCGGCCACAGCAACTACACCACCGAGGATCTCTACGGGGCAGCCGTGAGGATCTTCCGGACCCAGACGCCAGTGGTCGCGGCGATTCAGGGCGCCGCGATCGGCGGCGGGCTCGGGTTGGCGCTGAGTGCTGACTTCCGAGTTGCCGCCCCCGAGGCTCGATTCAGCGCCAACTTCGCACGCCTCGGGTTCCACCACGGTTTCGGTCTCGGCGTCACGCTGCCTCGCCTCGTCGGGGACCAAGCGGCGGCTGATCTGCTCTACACCGGACGCCGCGTGAAGGGCGACGAAGCTGTCGAACTGGGTTTGGCCGACCGGCTTGCCTCGATGGATGACTTGGCCTCGACCGCCCACGCACTGGCCAGAGAGATCGCCATCTCGGCACCGCTGGCCGTCCGGTCGATCCGGACCACCCTGCGGGGTGACCTCGCCGATCGGGTTGAGGCAGCAACAGCACACGAGGCAACCGAGCAGGAATGGCTGCGCAAGACCGACGATTTCGTGGAAGGCAACTCGGCAATGAGTGAGCGACGGGAGCCGAACTTCAGGGGCGGGTGAACGTCCCCTCCCGTATGTTGGTGAACCCGGCGAGCGGACCCGTGGCAGAATGGCCAGGTGACTACGCCTGACGCACTCATCGAGACCATTCGATCCTCCGTCATCGGTCGTGACGAGGCCGTCGACGGTCCGTTCGGTCCGCGGCCAGTCATCTACGCCGACTACACCGCATCAGGGCGATCGCTGTCGTTCATCGAGGATTACCTACGGCGCGCCGTACTGCCGCTCTACGCCAACACCCACACCGAATCGTCCGGTACTGGCCTGCAGACCAGTCGTTTCCGCGAGGACGCACGACGGATCATTCGTCGCTGTGTCGGAGCGACCGACGACCATGCGGTGGTGTTCGCCGGAAGCGGTTCGACCGGCGCCATCGCCAAGATGGTCGGGGTCCTTGGCATCCGGATTCCTTCGACCCTGGACGATGCATACCATCTCTCCAACGCCATCCCGGCCGAGCAGCGGCCCGTCGTGTTCATCGGGCCGTTCGAGCACCACTCGAACGAGCTCCCATGGCGCGAATCCATCGCTGACGTGGTCACCATCGCCGAGGATGCCGACGGCCACGTCGACCTCGTTGATCTCGCCGCCGCACTCGAGCGTCACGCTGATCGTCCGCTGAAGGTCGGTTCGTTCTCAGCGGCATCGAACGTCACCGGCATCGTGACCGACACGGTCGCCGTGTCGACACTGCTCCATCAGCACGGAGCGTTGGCCTTCTGGGACTACGCAGCCGCAGCCCCATACGTCGACATCTCGATGCAAGCACCCTCTGGTGCACCAGAGGGCTACCTCGACGCAATCTTCATCTCGCCGCACAAGATGATCGGCGGCCCAGGAACCCCCGGCCTGCTGGTCGCCCGTCGCGAGCTCTTCGCCAACCGGGTGCCCGTTGTTCCCGGTGGGGGCACGGTCAGCTTCGTGAATCCCGAGGAACACGGGTACCTCAATGATGCCGAACATCGCGAAGAGGGCGGAACGCCGGCGATCGTCGAATCGATCCGCGCCGGGTTGGTCTTCCAGTTGAAAGAAGCCGTCGGGATCGATGTGATTCGCGAACGGGAAGAGCACTTCGTTCGCCAGGCGATCGAGCGATGGGAGGAGCACGACAAGATCGACATCCTTGGTAGTCATGCCGCCGAGCGTTTGTCGATCGTGTCGTTCGTGATCCGCTACGACGACGGCGGCCCCGACACGCCACGCACCGAGCGCAGCTACCTCCACCACAACTTCGTCGTCGCTGTCCTCAACGACTTGTTCGGCATTCAGGCTCGAGGGGGCTGCTCGTGTGCTGGCCCTTACGGCCACCGCCTCCTCGGCATCGACCTCGATCTGTCCCATGAGTTCGAGCGTGAGATCGTGAGCGGCTGCGAAGGCATCAAGCCCGGCTGGGTTCGTGTCAACTTCAACTACTTCATCGAGCAGGAGATCGCCGACTACATCTTGGATGCTGTCGAACTGGTCGCCGAGCGAGGTGCCTCTCTGTTGCCGCACTATCGATTCGATCCTGCGTCTGGGCTCTGGGTGCATCGCGATGGCGCCCCGACCCCGCCGATGTCGCTCGACGACATCGACTACAGCTCTGGCACGATGGTGGCGGTCGAGCGTCGACTCAAGGCTGAAACCCACACATTGGCGTGCCATTTCGGGTCGTCGGTGGCCGTTCTCGATGCGCTCGATGAAACTCAGCCGTTGCCGCTTGGCCTTCCGGATACCTCCGCTGACTTCGAACACCTCCGCTGGTTCCCGTATCCAGACGAGGCGCTGGCCGCCGCTGCTGTCCCGACGTCCGGAGTGTGACTCCCTTTCTCGGAGCGGGAGCCGTCGTCAGCAACGACGACGGCGCACTGCTGCTTGTGATCGAGACCGGAGCTGCGAAGCGGGGACGATGGTCATTGCCGGCCGGCAAGGTCGAACCAGGCGAGTCGTGTGTTGCAGCGATGCGCCGTGAGGTGCATGAAGAGACCGGCGTGATCGTCGAGCCGGTTGATCTGCTCGGCACCTATCACTCGGTGAGCACCAGCGAAGGTCTCTACGGCCTCAACCTCGTCTTTCGGGCGGACGTCACGAGCGGGGAACCAACGCCGTCGAAGGAACACCCCGAGGTCCGATTCGTCGGTCGAACCGAGATAGCGGCGATGTTGGCTGATGGAGTCTTTCGGAGCGGCGAGCTCATGGAAGCGGTGCTTGCCGACCTCGACGGGGGACAATCGTTTCCGCTCGCGACCGTGCGCACGCTTGGGCGGAATGGTGAGAAGTGACAGACAACCACCGGCAGTCAGGGCATCGAAGCAACGTGGGCACACGACTGTCTGCTAAAACTTGCACATGAAACCCGGCGATCTCATCGATGAGTTCGAGCTCCAAGACCAAGATGGCAACCCCGTCACGCTTTCGGACCTCGTGGCGGACGGACCGGCTGTCTTGTACTTCTACGTCAAGGCCATGACGCCTGGTTGAACGCTTGAATCGAAGCACTTCCGGGATCTTCGCTCCGAGTTCGCAGAACACGGGGCCACGATCGTGGGAGTGAGCGCTGATCCGGTGGATCGGCAGAAGCAATTCGACGAGGAAAACGAGCTCGGATTCCCGCTGCTCTCCGACACCGACAAGCGTGTTGCCGCGCTTTTTGGCGTCAAGCGATTCGGCCCGATGCCGACCAAGCGTGCGACGTTTGTTGTTGGCAAGGACAAGACGCTCGTGGCAGCGATCACCAGCGAGACGAACATGAACAAGCACGCAGACGACGCACTCGCCGCCGTCGCCGAGCTGTAGCGGGTCGCTCACAACATCCGCTGATTTGTTGCGCAGGGTGAGGGCGACGCTCGCGATGATCAGTTCGCGCGATTGTGTCTGGCCTCAGCTGCCTTGATTGCCATTGCTCGCCCATCGGCTCGATGTTGCTCGCGTTCCTGTCGCTGTTTGTACTGCTGACCGCTCGGCGAGAAGACCAATACCGGTGCCTGCGCCCGATGCCACGGTTGCAGCTCGCTGGCCAACTGGTGGCGACCGAGCGCCGAGACGATCGAGCCACCGGTCAATGTGACCAGCGGCGCGATGACCACGAGGACGTCGAGATCATCAGGTGACGCGAGGTCGGCATTCGTGACTGACCAGACAGCACCATCGATGTGGTCGCTCCCGTCGATCTTCACTCGTTGTGAGCCGAAGGGGATGGCCGCTGATGCGGCGATCTCACGTGCTGGATCCGGCGAGCGTGCAATCTCGGCGACTCGGCGTGCTGGGGGGAATCGTCGCATCGAGCAGACCTGCGCCAGCGTGTCAGGGGCGATGTGTTCGACCCAGGTCAGGGGGTCTGGCGTGCCCTCCCGGCTGATGACCGCAGCTGCCTTCCCTCCGAGCATGCGAAGCCCAGCGAGGGCGCGGCTGCCGGCTGAGGGAGCACCCAACGGCGCATGGGATCGGCGGAGCCCGTCGACCACCGAAGCTGCTGGCGGAGCGAACGGGCCGATGCCAGCTGCCCCAATTGCTCCGATCGAGGTACCGATCAGGACCGACGCGTGCTCTGGGCGGAATCCGGTCGTCTCGGCCAGACCCTCGAAGACGCCACGGATCCACATGCCGCCCGCACCCCCGCCGGCTCCGAGCACCAATCCGATGCGCCCAACGGGGCGGTCGAGGTCATCCATCGGCGCCACGTTAGACCGGTCGGGCTTGGTCGCGACTACCCAGAAAGGACTGCGGGACTCACGCCTTGCCGGGCTAGCATCGCTTCACTGCGCAGATGCCCGAGTGGTCTAAGGGAGCGGCCTGCAAAGCCGTGATTCGCGGGTTCAAATCCCGCTCTGCGCTCCATTGTCGTCAGATCCGCAGTTCTGGATCTGCCGTCATCGAGTTGGCATCATCAGACATCGCTACCGAACTCAGCAATGAGCGAGGCAAGTGGGTGCGGGTGGCGCTATTCTCACCGCTCCGGGTTCGCCCGGGCAATCCTGGGCCGTTAGCTCAGTTGGCTAGAGCACTACCTCGACACGGTAGGGGTCACTGGTTCGAGTCCAGTACGGCCCACTCAGGATGAAGCCCCACCAGTTTCTGGTGGGGCTTCCCGCGTTCTGGTCCAAACCTCGGGTTTCTGCCCCTCAGTTTCGATGGCTGTAGCCCCCGGTTCGCCGTTCGTCATCCGGTACAGCCGCCGAACGTTCGGCCCTCGCCAGCGACGGTTGGAACTACCATCGTCAGGGTGTCAGATCTCTCAAGCCCGAACGACTATCCCTTTGAGTGGGAGACCACCGCTGTCCTGAGCGATGGCTCCACAGCGAGCATCCGACCGATCCGCCCGGACGATCGTGGTCGCCTCGCTGAGTTCCATGGTCGACAGAGCCAGGAGAGCATCTACTTCCGCTACTTCCGGTTCCGTCCGGAACTGTCGAACACCGAACTCGAGTACTTCACCAATGTCGACTACGACAAGCGCATGGCCTTCGTCGCCACGGTCGGCGACGACCTGGTTGCCGTTGCTCGGTACGAGAGCGGTGAACAAGAGAACCCACAGCCCGA
>RCMY010005091.1_pt1 | contig 11213 bp, 9 predicted proteins | sample 2041341 | NCBI WGS metagenome assembly RCMY01 (sample SAMN09708234, study PRJNA481090) | Marine sediment metagenome, whole genome shotgun sequencing project.
CCGCCCGAGCCGGAGTCACGACGATCATCGGAGCGACGATCGGATGACCCGGAGTCGCGGCGCTCGAAGGTGCGGCGGTCGTCACGACTGGAGTCAGAGCGCGGCGCGCGGTCATCACGGCCGGAATCGGAGCGGGGTGCGCGGTCATCGCTGGAGCTGCGCTCATTGCGATCGACGTAGGGGCGGGAGCCCTCGTAGGGGCGGTGACCGCCACCGCTGCGGGGCTTGGCACCCTTGGATGCACGGTCTGCGGCACTCCAGCGCTTCTTGGCCGTACCGTCCGACTTGCGTGATTTGGGCGCCTTCTTGTTTGGCATTGCCATGGTGATTCCTCAAATGGATCGTTCACGAGCCCGGCGGCGGTTTGCGCCCGGCAGTGGCTCGTCTCGTCCTAAAAGGTGTCCCATTACAAGACGGCCAGAGGATGCGATCAATGTCGCGCCTCAATGGTGCTGCTGTACCGATGAAGCTACCGGCCCAGAACTTGGCCGGCGGGTGCAATACGCAGACCGGAGCAGCGCGGTCGCGGGGGGCCAATCTGGCCTTTGCCCACATTACCGGGACGCACCCGCTTTTCCCAAAGTCAATGATCAGTTGATCAGTGCCTTCTCTGTTCAGTCGAAGAGTCCAGCGGCCAGATGCCGGTCCGCGGAGAATCCCGGAGGCAGGACGAAAACCGCAGAACCGATGGCCGTTGTCCATTCGTTGAGTGCGTCTGAGGCATCCAACGTCTGCTGCACGGGGATGAATTGCTCGGCCACGCTGGACTGCATCGCGATGAAGAGTAGCCCGGCCGTTTCCTGGCCCGCATCGTCGACGTGGGTGTAGTTGATGCCCCGCCGGAGCATGCGCCGGCCCCTGTTCTCGGCGGGGTGCGCGCGGCGTGCATGGGCGTCGAGAGGCACGACGAGGACGTCGTCGATCTCGGCCGTGCGATCGATGTCATCGCGTTCGCCTCCACCGGTCAGCGGTGCACCATCCCTGAGGTTCCGGCCGATGCTCTTCTCCTGGCGGTCCCGGATGAGTGCGTCCCATTCGTCGAGATCCATTTCGATGCGTCGCAGCACCAGTTGGGTGCCATTCGACAGCCATCCGTCGGTGGACCACAGCGCCTGCCCCAGTTCCTCGGGCAGTGGGTTGCGGCTACCGTCCACCTGTCCGAACAGGTTGCGTCCGGTGACAGGTTCGCCGTCGGCGTCGACGCCTCGCCAGAACCCCATCTGGCTCCACCGAGGAAGCGCAAATGGCCGGGCGTCGACGATCATGCGACGGCAGGCATGGGCGACGGTGGTCTCGTCATCAGCCTGCACCATGACGAGAAGATCACCACCGCTCCAGCGTTCCTGGAGTTTGTCGTGATCCATGGGTGGAATCTCCTGGAAACCGGCGGGCCGCTTGTCCTCAAGGCCGGGCAAGTCGAAGATCCCCGGACCGAAGCCGACTGTGATCGTCAGCGATACGGCCTCTTGCGCCAGGTCCGGGGTCGCGTCGCCCGGTGCCGGCCGCCCGCCCATCAGAGCCTCAATCGTTCCGCTCCACACCCTCAGGAGTCGCGCCAACGCCTCTGCATCCGTCTTTCCCAGAAGATCCAGCGCGAGGAGTCGATGTGCGGCGGGCGCCGGCGTCAGGATCCCGGACTGATGGGTGCCAAATGCAACGTGGCGTTGCCGAGTGACTCCGTCAGCGACGGGAAGGCCGTGGGGCCCGATCTCGGAACCGACGCTCACGCGTCCTCCCACGATTCCCGCGGCGGCCCCCGCCCCCGCAGCGCCTGCATACCCGAAGAGGGCGCGGCGCTTCATGGGGGTGGGATCGGGCATGTCCCCAGTCTACGAACCTCGGCCGGGACCTTCCAATCAGTCAGAGGTACCATCGGCCGCATGAAGACATTACTGGTCCCCGCCGTCGCTGCTGTGCTGCTGCTGGGAGCCTGCGGTGCGCCCGCTGCGGGCAGCGCTCCCGGTGTGATCACCGCCGATCCCTGGGTACGCACCACCGACGGGGCTGAACGCCCGGACATGACCGCCCTCTTCGTGAGCATGACCAACCCCACCTCCGAGGACATCACGCTCATCTCCGCCGATTGCGGAGACGTCGCCGGCATGGTGCAGATCCACGAAATGGTCATGGTGGACGGGGAAATGGTGATGCGCGAGGCGGAGGGCGGAATCGTTGTTCCCAAGGAGTCGCACGAACACCTCGCCCCGGGAGGTCCCCACGTCATGTTGATGAAACTGGCTCGCGAACTACCGGCAGGCAGCGAGGAGATCTCCTGCACGCTGAAGTACGACAACGGCCAGGAGATCGACGTCCTCGCCCCGGTGAAAGAGTTCACCGAGGAACAGGACACCTATCACACGCACGAGGGCGACGAGTAGATCCCGCCTCACCCCACGGGTAGGCCACGGTGCATCGATGGCTTGATGGCGTCGGCATAGTGCTCCATCAGCTCGCCCCCAACCGCTTCCCAAGTGCGATCCATCACAGACATCCGCGCTGATCTGCCAAGCCTTTCGCGCGCCACCGGATCACCGAGCAACATTCTCACGTGTGCCCGCATGGTGCTGAGGTCCCCCGGCTCGTAGAGGAGCCCATTGAACCCGCTGTCGATGAGGTCAATGGGGCCTCCGCGACGAGGAGCCACCACGGGAAGGCCTGCAGCCTTGGCTTCCTGGATGGATTGGCAGAAGGTCTCCAATTCGCCGGGATGCACGAAGACGTCGAGGCTGGCCAGCACTTCCGCCTGCTTGCTGCCGTCGAGATGACCCAGGAATTGGGCCTTCGGGAGGGCCTGCTCGAGCGCGGAACGGCCCGGTCCGTCGCCGATGACCACGATCAGGCTGTTGGGCAGGCCGGAGAGGACCGCCAGGTCCTCCACCTGCTTCTCATTCGCCAGCCGGCCCATGTACCCGATCAGGAGCTGCCCATGCGGTGCCATCTGTCGGCGAATCACTTCAGAGCGCTTCGCAGGGTTGAAGCGTTGCGCATCCACTCCCCTGCCCCATACGCGAACCCGTGGGATTCCCTGGGAGCGGAGCTGCTCCGCAGCAAAGGTGGAGGGCGCCAGGTTGAGGGTGGCGAGCATGTGAGATTTGCGCACGTGGTGCCACAGCAATGGCTCCAGGTGGGGGAAGCCGTAGCGGCTCGCATAGGACGGCACCTCCGTCTGGTAGACGGCGACGATGGGCAGCCCCATCTTGGCGCCCACGGAGGCGGCCTTGAAACCAATCTGGAATGGGGCGGCCAGATGGATGATGTCAGGGGCGAAAGCGGCCAGCATCTTCTCCACGCTGTGGGTGGGAGTTGTCACGACCCGAACCATCCCGTAGCCGGGGAGGCCAATGGACGGCACGGTATGAACGGGGAAGCCCGCATAGTGCTCGGGAGTCCTGTTTCCGTCCTGCGGGGCAATGACCATGGCCTCGTGTCCGTGGGCGCGCAGATACTCCAGCAGCCGCAGGACGGAGTTGGTCACTCCGTTGATCTGCGGCAGGAAGGATTCCGCGATGACAGCGACTCGCACATGTCGGAGTCTAGGCGACGCGGACCCCAGCAATGATCTTCAGGCGTTGCGTTGTCCCACATCACGCAAAACTCACTCCCGATCCAGGCCGAGAGCTCTGCGTCCGTCGATTCGAGATCTGGACGGAGTTTCCCGTCATTGCTGGCCGTTGATCTCCACCAGTCCTGCAATGACTGCAGAAAAGTACGAGGCCAGAACATCAGGCGGATGTGGGCCGGGATGTTGGCTCGCTGTGATGGCTTGCAGGCTCGCAGCAAGGATGGCGGCGCGCTCCGCGCCAATGCCAGCGGCCAGCAGGGTCCCGCACGCACCCGCAAGGGTGTCTCCAGAACCGGCCTGACCTGTCCACGCAGGCCCACGGACGGTGATGGTGACGTCAGCCGACGGCGTTGCCACGTACTGGGTTCCGCCCTTGAGAAGCACCGTCGCACCGAATTGGACGGCGGCGCGCTTCGCGGAGCCGATGGGGTCGGCCTCCACCTCGTCCCTCTCGACGTTGAGCAGCCGGGCCAGCTCCCCAGCATGGGGTGTCAGCAGGCTGCCCTCGGGAAGCGTCACGGGAAGGAGCGAGAGCGCATCAGCATCCAGCACGAGCGGAACGTCGCGGTCAATCGCGCGAGTCAACCGTTCCTTTGCGTCGTGGAGGTCACCCCAGCCGGAGCCGAGCACCATGGCCTGGACCCTGCCATCAGCCATCACGACGCTCGGGAACCTGGTCAGTACCAGCGTTTCCGGGGCATCACCGACGTAGCGAACCATCCCCGGCCCGGAATGCAGAGCTCCAGCGCAGCCGAGCAGAGCCGCACCGGGATAGTTGGCCGAACCGATGTCCAGCCCCACCACGCCTCGGGTGTACTTGTGACTGTTCGGCCCCGGCACGGGCCACCAACGCGCGATGTCTGATTCCTCGGCCACGCGAAGCCCGGTGTCCGAAACGGCCACGCCGATGTCTGCCACCACCACGTCCCCGCACAGGTCAGAGGCCTCACCGATCACGTGGCACGGCTTGGGCGCGGCGAACGTGACTGTGCAATCCGCACGAAAGCAGGGATGTGCGTCACCCGAGTCTGCGTCCAGTCCGCTGGGAAGATCGACGGCGAGCACCGGAACTCCCAGGATCTCGGCGGCGTCAGCGAAGGTCACCAGTTCATCCGGCAGCCCAGCACGCCCACCGATCCCCAGAACGGCATCAATGACCAGTGCGGCATCCCCCAGTGATTCGGTGGCCTCCACGGCGTCAACCTCGCGACAACCCGCGTCCTGGGCTCGCGCAAGACCCTCCCCGTGACCGGAGCCCATGGCCAGCCAGAACAACACCTCGCGATCAGCGGCGAGGGTCGCTGCCGCATACAGCCCGTCCCCGCCGTTGTTGCCCGGACCCACGGCCACCACAATGGGCCCGCTGGGCGCAAGCACCCGGGCAACCGAGACGATGGCCTCTGCCGCAGTGGACATCAGGTCAATACCCGGCTGTTCAGCAAATGCCCTTTCCTCGGCCGCCCTGAGCTGGGCAATCGTTGCGACGGGCCTCATGACTCACACACCACCATCGCTGTTGCGTACCCACCGTCGTGGGAGATGGACAGATGGATCGTGGCAATCCCGAGCTCCGCAATGCGCGCCGCGACGGTGCCGGTGTTCTCAAAGGAGGGAACCCCCACGTCGGACTTCACCACCCGGCAGTCAAGCCACCGCATCCCACCGGGCGAGCCCAGTGCCTTGGCGAGCGCCTCCTTGGCGGCGAACCGCGCCGCCTGGGATGGCAGGGAAAGCTCCTGCTCCGACGGCGTCAGCAGTCGCGCGAGAAGCCCCGGCCGCCGCTGCAACATCGCCTCAAAGCGCGCGACGACGCACAGGTCCGTCCCGATGCCCACAATCATGTTGCCCACCCTAATGGGAGTGCAAGCTTGGCCTGGGCGGCGGAGAGCGGCTCATGTGATGAAATGAAAACTCAGGAATTCAGGATGCGTGACCGCATCGAAGCCGAACGGCTGGACCACCACGTGCGAAGGAGTTTCACATCATGAACAAAAAGTTTTTCATGAGCATCGTCTCCATGGGGCTGCTGTGCTCGTTGGCCGCATGCGGCGGATCACCGGCGGCCACCACGAGCCCTTCCGTCAGCGAGCCGGCGGCGGAGCCGTCCAGCACGAGCGAGACGTCTGCCACGACGTCGGCGGAGAACCCCGAGGCCCCAGGCAGCCCAGACGCCTCGGGGAGCCCGTCGGCGGAGCCCGAGGAATCCGCGTCGGCCGAGGCGCTTCCCTCCTCGATTCAGGGTCGATGGATCTTCGTCGGTGACGGCACGCAGGCACAGGAGTGCACCGAGGCGCAGGAAGGTGAGGGCACGATCATTGAAATCGACGCCACCACGATCAGCTCCTTCGCGTGGCTGGCCGAGCTGGAAACGGTGGAGGAGAGCGACGCCGACAGCATGCAGGGAACGTTCAGCTACCAGGACGACAGTGATGAGTCCATGACGCAGTCGGTCACGTTGGAGGTGCAGGAGGATGGCCAGACCCTCGTCTACACCGAGCTTGACGAGGGCGTGGATCTGGCTCCCGCTCAATACGGCCGCTGCCCGTAACCGTTGACCAGTGCGCGACGGGGCCACAACGTCGCACAGTTGGGGCAAGCCTGTTCAGCTCAGGCTGGCCGCATCACTCAACCGTGACCGATTTCGCAAGGTTGCGTGGCTGGTCCACATCGTGGCCCAGCAGCGTGGCCAATTCGCAGGCGAAGAGCTGGAGCGGCACGGTTGAGACCAATGGCTGCAGCAATGTGGAGACCTTGGGTAGCTCGATGAAGGTGTCTGCGTTGGCACGGGCGTCGTCGTCGCCAGCCTCGGCGAGCACGATTGTCCGGGCGCCACGCGCACGGACCTCGGCGATATTGGAGATCACCTTGTCGCGCAGCTGATCGCGGCCTTGCGGGGGCACCACCACGAACATCGGCAGACCCTCGGAGACGAGCGCGATGGGTCCGTGCTTCAGTTCACCGGCGGCGAATCCCTCGGCATGGATGTAGGCGAGTTCTTTGAGTTTCAGCGCCCCCTCCAACGCGACGGGGTAACCGACGTGACGGCCGAGGAACAGTATCGACGGGGCATCCTTCAGCTCCTTCGCCAACTCCAGGACGGGGGCCTGATTGTCGAGGACCTGCTGGATGAGATCGGGCATGGTGTCGAGTTCCGACAGGATGGCGGAGATCTCGTCGCCGTACTTCATCCCCCGCACCTGTGCCAGGTAGAGGCCGAGGAGGTAGCAGGCCACCACCTGGGTGGTGAAGCCCTTGGTGGAGGCGACGCCGATCTCGGGGCCGGCGTGGGTGTAGATGACTGCGTCGGACTCCCGCGGGATGGTGGCGCCATTGGTGTTGCAGATGGCGATCACCTTGGCCTGCTGTTCACGCGCATGGCGGATGGCCATGAGGGTGTCGGCCGTCTCGCCCGACTGGGAGATGGTCACCACCAGGGTCATGGGGTCGATGATCGGGTCGCGATAACGAAACTCCGAGGCGACTTCCACCTCGCAGGGGATGCGGGTCCAGTGCTCGATGGCGTACTTGGCGACGAGGCCGGCGTAGAAGGCGGTGCCGCACGCCACGATGATGATCTTGTTGACCCGTCGGAGCAGTTCAGGGCTGATGTGCAGCTCGTCGAGCATGAGTTCGCCGCGTTCGTTGAGACGCCCCAGCAGTGTGTCGGCCACCGCTTTTGGCTGCTCGAAGATCTCCTTGCGCATGTACCAGTCGTAGCCCTGCTTCTGCGCGGCCTCGAGGTCCCAATCAATACGGAACTCCCGCGTCTTTGCCGGGCCTCCGTCGAAGCCGGTGACGTGGACACCGTCGCGTGTCAGCTCCACCACCTGGTCCTGCCCCAGCTCGATGGCGTCGCGGGTGTGCTCGATGAATGCGGCCACGTCGGAGGCCACGAAGTACTCGTTCTCCCCCACTCCCACCACGAGCGGCGAATTGCGTCGGGCGGCGACGATGCGGTCCGGGTCCTGCCCGTCCACAGCTACGAGCGTGAACGCGCCTTCCAGTTTCGCGACGACATTGCGCATGGCCTGCGCCAGGTCGACACCGGCGAGCAGTTCCCTGTCGAGGAGGTGGGCGGACACCTCCGAGTCCGTGTCGGAGGTGAAGATCGCACCGTCGCTTTCCAGCTCTCTTCGGAGGCTGGCGAAATTCTCGATGATGCCGTTGTGCACCACAGCCGCCCGCAAGGCGACGTGGGGGTGGGAGTTGGCGTCGGTGGGTGCGCCGTGGGTGGCCCATCGGGTGTGACCGATGGCGGTGCCGCCCTCAGGAAGCGGGTTCGCGTCCAACTCGGCGGCGAGGTTGGCGATCTTCCCGGCCTTTTTACGGTATTCGACACCTCCCCTGTTGACCACGGCGATGCCCGCCGAGTCATACCCGCGATACTCCAGCCTTCGCAGGCCGGCCAGCACCACATCGCGTCCATTACTTCTTCCGAGGTACCCCACAATTCCGCACACGTCGGAAACCGTACAGCACAACTGCTCACTTCTTGACATCCTCGCCGGGTCAGCTTCTTGCCTGCCGATACCTCTCCAGCGCCACTTCCCGCTCCTCGGCATGGTCTACGATGCGCTCCGGATAGCCGTGGACGTGACCCTCCGGATGCTTCCACGGTTCGTGCGCCCGCTTGCCGTCGAGGTGACGCAACTCCGGGACCCACTTCCGCACGTAGACCCCGTCCGGGTCGAACCGCAGGCCCTGGGTGACCGGGTTGAACACCCGGAAGTAGGGCGACGCGTCGGTTCCCGTGCCGGCGGTCCACTGCCAGCCGTGCGAGTTTGAGGCGGGGTCACCGTCTCGCAACAGCTCCATGAAGTGCCGGGCGCCGTGCGGCCACCAGATGTGAAGATCCTTCGTCAGGAAACTGGCCACCACCATGCGGACCCTGTTGTGCATCCATCCGGTACTGGCGAGCTGCCTCATCCCGGCGTCGACGAAGGGAAAACCGGTGCCACCCTGGCGCCACGCCCGGAACTGGGAGGCAACATCCTCATCCGTGTCAGGGTCCTCGTAGCTGAGCCCGCTGAGCGTCGGTTTGAGGTCGTGCCACTCGGATTCCGGGTTGTGCCAGAGCACGTCTGCATAGAACTCACGCCACGCCAATTCGGTGGCGAAGCGTTTGTGCCCCGGATGTCGCTGGTCGAGGCCTTCCAGCAGCGTCCGGGGGTGCACGGTGCCGAACTTGAGATGCATCGACAGTTGGGAGGTGCCATCGATGGCAGGCAAGTCCCTGTCCGAGTCGTAGTCGTCTATGACATCGAGGAAATCGGACCAGCGCTGGACTGCGGCCTCCTCCCCCACCTCCGGCAGTTCGACGTCCACGTGTGGCGGCTCCGGTATCTCCATCCCGTCGACGCCGCCGGCGAAGGAAAGACCCTTCGGGACAACAGCCGGAGCGGCCCAGCCGTGCGCCCGCCAGGCCTTGGAAAACGGGGTGAACACCTGGAAGGGTTTGCCGGATTGGTTCAGGATGGTGCCGGGGTCGACGGCATACGGGCTGCCCGTCGCCACGAGTGCCGCGTCGTCACCCAGTGCGTTGCGAACACGCTGATCACGAATCCTGCCCCACGGCTGTGATTCACCTGAGATGTGGATGCTGCGGGCTCCCACTTCCCCGGCCAGTTCCGGAAGGACGTCCTCGGCCCTGCCCTTGCGGATCACGATGTGGCCGTCATAGGACTCCTGCGCGGACTTCAACGCCCGCAGCAGACAGGTGGTGCGGACGCTGGATTCCGCAAGCAACCGCTCGTCGAGGACGAAGACCGGCAGCACGTCGCCCTGTTCGGCAGCGGCACCAAGGGCAGGAAGATCGTGCAGTCGCAGATCCCGGCGCAACCAGAGAATGGCGGTGGGTGACATGGTGAAACGCTAGCGCACAGCCCCAACCCCGGTCTGTCGTATTTCTCGCCCAGTTGATGCGGCACTCGACTTGTTGGCATGCTTGGGCGCACCCGACCGAGACGAGTGAACTGTGGCCCGACCCTTTGTGGTGGTGCGGCGCGGCGCGTGGTCATCACTGGCCGACGCCACGCAGATCGACGTCGATGAAGCAACCCTTGATCGCCTGCGGGGCCTCGGCGACCCGACATCGCAGGCAGACGTCGCAGAGGTCTATCGCCCACTGACACAGCTTCTGCACCTCTACATGGCCAACGCGTGCCAGTTGCGCGACGACAGCAATGACTTCCTGCGTCTCAAGGTGCGTCCCACGCCCTTCGTCATCGGCGTTGCCGGATCTGTCGCCGTCGGCAAGTCGACCACATCGCGTCTCCTCCAGGAACTGTTGCGGCGCGCACCGGGTTCACCTCGCGTGGATCTCGTGACCACTGATGGTTTCCTCCTACCCAACGACGAGTTGGAGAGCCGTGGACTGACCAGGCGCAAGGGATTCCCCGAGTCCTACAACCGTCGCGAACTGCTTCAATTCGTCGTCGACGTGAAGTCCGGCGTGCCGCGCGTCGAGGTTCCCGTCTACAACCACCTCATCTATGACATAGATCCGGCGCAGACGATCCTGGTGGAGTCACCGGACATCCTGATCGTCGAGGGCCTCAACGTGCTTCAACCCGCCCGGATCGAGCCGGATGGCACTTCGGGCCCCGCAGTGAGCGACTTCTTCGACTTCTCGGTGTTCGTTGACGCCGACGAGGCAGACATCAAGCGGTGGTTCCTGGAGAGGTTCATGGCGTTGCGCGACACGGCGTTCCAGGACGAGCGCAGCTACTTCAAGCAGTTCACGACGCTGGGCGATCAAGAGGCCCGGGATTTTGCGTCAGAGGTGTGGGATGAGGTCAATGGCCCCAACCTGCGCTTCAACATCGCCCCCACCCGGAATCGCGCGACCGCCATCCTCCGCAAAGGTCCGGATCACAGCATTCAGACCATCGCCATCCGCAAGGTCTGACCGGCGCCCTGCCGTGGCCGCGCACACGCGCGGGTCAACCTCGTCCTTCGGGCGTATCCCACTCGGTGACTGCGACGACCTGGACTGGCCACCCTCCCGACGCCCACACGCGCCGGAGCGCAATTCACACGCCGAGTGACACGCCTCTGCGCACCTGGACCAGACGCTGAGCTTTCTCAGCAACCGCAGCGACGGGAGGCCTGCGCAGCGATCGGAAATGAACACTTCGAACACTCAACCTGAGAAACTCCTTGCGTTTCCTCAGAAAAAAAGGTTATTGTCGCAGAGCACGCACACCACCAATCAAAGGTTTTCCTACTGATGAAGCGCATCCTGCCTCTCCTGCTGGCCGCCCTGCTCGGTTCGACACTCGGACTGATTCCCCTCACCGCGAAGGCGAACTCCAACTCGTCCGACAACGTGGTTTACACCCAGCCCGGAGACCACCTTGTGAACGGCCGGTACTGGAAAACCACGTGCGAAAAGTACTCCTCCACCGTTGTGCGCTGCAGCACCGATCTCTACGCCGAGAAGCGGACCGCCTCAGGCGCCAAGTACAACGGCTGGGTCTTCAACACCCTCACCTACCTGCCTTCCCCCCGGGCAAACTGGTCGGCGAATCCGCTGGGCAAGACCGGCGCCTGGACTGCTTCCGACGGACGCAAGTGGAAGACCGAATGTGACACCGCAGCGACCGGCCGTGGCGGTTGCCGCTCCTACGCACTTTCCGGCGGCAAATGGGTC
>RCMY010005093.1_pt1 | contig 11213 bp, 8 predicted proteins | sample 2041341 | NCBI WGS metagenome assembly RCMY01 (sample SAMN09708234, study PRJNA481090) | Marine sediment metagenome, whole genome shotgun sequencing project.
TCCAGCAGCCGCGCGGCCTGGGGGCAGGTCGCAGATCTGGATCACCCGTTGCTTGAGCGGCAGGTCGGGCCGCTGTTGCATCTGCCCTTTGAAGATCAGAGCTTTGATGTGGTGCTGGCCTTGCGGATGATGGCCCATGTCGGTGATTGGCAGGCGCTGCTGGCCGAGATGACGCGCGTGGCGCGGCGGGCCGTGATCGTCGATTTCCCGTTGCCCGGCGGGGCCAACCGGGCCAAGCCGCTACTGCTCTGGGCCAAGAAACGGGCCGAGGGCAATACCCGCGACTATGCCACCATGGCGCGCCGCGACGTGCATGCCTGTCTGGGCGGGCTTGGGTTTGGCGTCGCGGGTGAAGTGGGGCAGTTCGTGCTGCCCATGGTCCTGCACCGGATGCTGAAGGCGCCGCGCATCTCGCATGGCTGCGAGGCGGCGTTGCGCGCCATCGGGCTGGACCGGACCTTTGGCACGCCGGTCGTGCTGCGCGCGGACCGCCTGTCATGACGCGGGATGTGCAACAGGGCAGGCCGCCCCCCGAAAAGGACCGCGTGGTCGATACCCTTTCCACAGGCGGTTCGTCCTTTGCCAAATATCAGACATTCTTTGTCGGGCGGCCCGGCCTCTGGGCCTTTTTGAGGTATGAATTTGTCATGTCGCTCGCCGGGGGATTTCCCGGCGCTGCGGGCTATGCGCTGCGCAAGGCGCTGTATCCGGGCCTGTTCGGGCGTGTGGGCCGTGGGGTGAATTTCGGGCGCAACGTGATCCTGCGCTGCCCGTCCCGCATACATCTGGGCGCTGGCGTGGCGATAGACGACAATTGCACCTTGGACGCGCGCGGCGCGGGGCAGGAGGGCGGTCTGTCGATTGGCGACGGCACGCTTTTGGCGCGCGACGTGATCGCGGTGGTCAAGCAAAACCACCTGCATATCGGCAAGGGCGGCTCTATCGGTAGCCAGACGACCCTGTCGGCCGTGTCGGGTATCCGCATCGGAAATCATGCCATCGTGGCTGGTCACTGCTATATCGGCGGCGGGCGCTACCGCACTGACCCGGAGGCAGGGCCAATGGTGCTTCAGGGCCTTGAGACGCGCGGCGAGGTGGTGATCGGCAATGACGTCTGGATCGGGGCCGGGGCGCGGATCCTTGACGGGGCGCGGATCGGTGACGGTGCGATCATCGCCGCAGGCGCCGTGGTTACCGGCGAGGTGGCGCCGTTCGAAATTCACGGCGGCGTCCCCGCGCGCCGGATTTCCAGCCGCAAGCCCGGCCCAGAGGTGGCCAGTTGACCGCGCGGCTTGCCACTGCCCCCCCCCTCGAAGGGGACGAGCGCGAGGGCCGGATCGTGGGGCGTTATGTCCTGTGCTACTCTGAACGCAGATTTTCTTATGGCGGATCATCCCGATGAAGCACCCTGATCCGGAGACCGGCATACCCGGTGAAAGCCTGACCCGCCAACGCGCGGGGCCGTTGCAGAAATACCTGTCGCGTGTCGTGGGCAGCGACCGGATCAGTCGCCTGATCCTGCACGAGGCGGTCATCATGTTGGCGGGGCAGATGCCCGGCGCACTGGGGCTGGTGCTGCGCCGCGCGCTCTATCCGCTGCTTCTGGGCCAGTGCGGCCGGGGCGTGGCGTTTTCGCGGGGGGTGGTGTTGCGCTGTCCGGACAGGTTGTCAGTGGGCGACGGCACCATGATCGACGACCGTGTATTCTTTGACATCAAAAGCCGGGACGCCCGGCTGGGTCTGGGGGCCCGCAACCAGATCATGCACGGCGTGCATTTCGAAACCGGATATGAGGGCAGTATCACCCTTGGCGATGATTGCTTTGTCGGCGCCTTTGCGATCCTCAACGGGCAGGGCGGGATCGACATCGGCGACAACGTCCTGATCGCTGGCCACTGTCATATCGTCGCGGGCAATCACCGGTTCGACGACCCGGACCGCCCGATCAACACGCAGGGTTTCGACAGCCGCGGTATCGTGATCGAGGACGATGTCTGGCTTGGGGCCGGGGTCAAGGTGCTGGACGGCGTGCGCATCGGACGCGGCAGCATTATTTCGGCGGGGGCGGTCGTGATCCGCGACGTCGCCCCCTTTAGCATCATGGCCGGGGTTCCGGCGCGGTTCCTGCGGCAGCGCGGAGCGGACGCCGACGCCGACAGACATAAGACCAAGATGAAAGACGGGGAGCCGACGCGATGACCGCGACCGTGAAGGGACCACTTCGGACCTACCTGCCGCTGATGATCAAGATCGCGGTCAGCCTCGGATTGATCGGCTACCTGCTGTTTATCCAGATCGACAATATCGGCGATATCCGGGCGGCTGTGTCACAGGCCGATCCTGCCTTGCTGGCGCTGGCGTTCGCGCTGAACGTTATCGGCTATCTGGTATGTTCGTGGCGCTGGCAGCTTTTGCTGCGCGCACAGAAATTCGCGGTGCCGCTGATCGAACTGATCCGCGCCTATACCATCGGTATCTTCTTCAACTCCTTCCTGCCCGGCGTGATGAGCGGCGATCTGATGCGCGCGATGGACATCTCGGACCGGGTGCCGTCCTACACAAGGTCGTTCCTGATCCTGTTCGTCGAGCGGCTGACCGGCATGTTTGGCCTGCTGCTGCTGGCCGTCATTGCGCTGCCGACAATCGGCTGGGACGTGGTATCCCGCACCGGGATTGGCTGGATGCTGCTTGCGGTGGCGGGTGTGCTGGTGGCGCTGACGGCGATTTTCCTCAGCCGTCATATGCGTGCGGCAGCATCAAGCCTAGGCCGGCTTCGCGGTCTGGGCTGGCTGAGCGGTATCATGGAGCGGATCAACGAAACCTCAATGGCGTTCGCCACGCGGATGCGCGTCGTCTATGGCTGCGTCGGCGTCTCGTTCTTCTTTCAGGCCAATGTGGTGCTTCACTACTGGCTGATCGGGCTGGCGCTGGGGATCGACCTGCCGCTGACGATCTATTTTGCGATCATCCCCGTGTCGCTGTTTGTAATGATGATTCCGGCATCGGTGAACGGCATCGGGATCCGTGAACAGGCGTTCCTGTATCTGTTTGGACAATTCGGAGTGGCGGGGGAGCTTGCCATCTCGCTGGCGTGGATCGCCTTTGCCATGGTGATGGTGCAGGCCGTCGTCGGCGGTGTGGTATTCGGTTTGCGCCGCAAGCGGTCAAAACCTGCGGTTGCCGGATCTTGACCGGCGCCGGGATTCGCACCGGTGCCGACCCGTGCCTTGCGCCTGATGGGATTGAATTGCGTTATTTCGAGGTTGGCAATGTCGGAACATGACCAAACTAGACGCAGGGCTCAGAGCCGTTTTGCCGGGCCGGGCCTTTCTGCCCGTGCGGGAGTAATAATTTCGATCATCATCTTGGCGGCGGCGCTTTTGACCCGGATCGGACTGATGACGGCGCCACCGGAGTTTGACGAGCTTTATCACTATATCCCGGCACTGGGATGGGGAGAGACAGGCGAGCTTCGGATCCTTGATGGCAGCTATACACGGGCGGCGCCCTACACGCTGGCCGTGGCACGTTTCCTTGAGTTGACCGGACAGGACAGCCTTGCGGCGGCGCGGATCGTATCGTTGCTGCCGGGATTGGCGCTGCCGCTGGCGCTGTTCTGGTGGCTGCGCGGCCCAGCGGGGGTGCTGGCGGCGGGGATCGCGACGTGTTTCGCCGTGCTATGGCCCCAGGGCATCCTGGAATCGCAGATGCTGCGGTTCTATTCGTTGCACGTGTTGCTGTTCTTTGCCGGGGCGGTCGCGGTCTATGCGGCCGCAACCGGGCAGGGGCTGGCGCGATGGGGCTGGGCCATCGCTGGGCTGGCGCTGCTGGGCGCTGCGACGCTTTTGCAAGTCACGACGATCGTCGCTTGCGGCGGGCTGGCGATCTGGCTGGCGGGGCGGGCGATCATGGCGGTGCGTCCTGGCCGGCGCTGGGTATGGACGCTGGGTGGCGCGTTGCTGATCCTTGCCGCACTGGCGGTTCTGTGGCCCACTAGTATCCTCGAAATAGCTTGGGCAATCTACCGCTTTTCACCCGATCACGCCCTCGCCACCCGCGATTATGCCGCGTTCTATCACAACAGCCTGCGCAACATGTACGATACGTTCTGGCCGCTCTTTCCGGTCGCGGCGCTGCTTGCGCTTCGGATGAATGCGCAACTCACCTGGTTCTGCATCGCGATCTTCAGCACCATCTTCGTGGTTCAGTCGTTTGGCGCGATGAAGGCGGATCGCTATGTCTCGGGCGCGATGCCGTTTTTCTTTGCGCTCTGGGGGATGGCAGGTGCCCGGCTGGCGCAGATCATGCGCCCGCACGTTTCCGCGGTAGTTCTCGTCGGCTGCATCGGCTTCATGTTGGCCTCGAACGGATTCGTCATCTCATCGGCTAAGTTGGCGGCGGGAGGGGGGTATAACCCCAGATACCGGCCGGATTTCTCGGGCGTGACCGAATTGCTGAAACCCTGGCGGGACGTGCCGTTCCTGGCCACCACGCATGAGTTGCACATGGTGGCCGAACTTGGTGATTATGACGTCGATCTGCGCCAGCATGCAGGCTGGGATGCGGAATTCGACCCCACCGCGCTGTTTGGGCGCGATCCGCGCACCGGGCGCTTTGCCGTGCGGGCCGAGGTCGGGATGGTCCGGCTTCTGGCCTGCGTGCGCGCGGGCGTGCTGGTCAGCGTGGCCGACATCTGGGAAGGCGAGCAGATCGGCGGCGCGTTCCGCCGGGCGGCAGCGGCGCAGGGCATTGCGCTGCACATAAGACGGGCGGGGGTGTTGGTGGCGGTCCGCTGGGACGAGGCCGAACCGCGTATCGCGCAATGCGACGGAGTACCTGACTTTTGATCCCGCCATCCGCAGCGGCGCTCGGATTCGTGACAAGAGGATGGAAATTTCTCCACAAAATGATAACATCGCGAACAGAGTTTCAGCGAAGCGGGCCGGAATGTCCCTGTCTGCGCCATCTTTTCAAATATCGCGCGCCCCGCTGCCCCCGTCCGAGCGCAGTGATCATTTTTAGGCTTCAGATCAGGATTCTCCGCCATGCTGTATTCACCATCGCATCAATTCATCTTTGTCCACATCTACAAGACCGGCGGTGAATCGGTCATGGCGGCGCTGCGAAAGTACTGCCCGGTCTATCTGCGCAACCGCTATGTCCGCAAATCCGTGCAGGTTTTGCCGGGCGTGGCACAGCCGGTGATGGATTGGCGCGAGGCGCTGGTGAACCGCCAGCACATGACCGCCGAACAGATCCGCGAGGTGATGCCGGGCGATCTTTTCGATGCGGCGGTCAAATTTGCCTTTGTGCGCAATCCTTGGGATTGGCAGGTCTCGGAGTATTCTTATGCCTGCCAGTCCACGGCGCATCCCTACCACGAGCAGGTGACGGGGTTCGGTGATTTCGACACATATATCCGCCACAAATGCGAAAACGACACGCGCCTGCAATGCTCCTTTGTCTACGACAGAACCGGGACGCGTCTGGTGCAGCATATCGGCCGCTTCGAGACGCTGAGCGATGATTTTGCCCGGATCTGTGCGGCGCTGGGGCTGGACGAGACGCTACCGCATGTCAACGCGTCCAAACGCAAGCGCGATTGGCGCAGCTATTATAACGACACGACCTTCGATCTGGTGCGCGAGGCCTACAAGCTAGACATCCAGACGTTCGGCTATAGGGACGGCGTGTCCGAGAACGTTTCGATCCCCGATCGCCTGAACGCGCCAGCCGGATGGCATGAATTGCCAAAGGGCGCCACGGTCTGACATTGCGTCTGGCCTGACACTTTATCCTAGCGCGTCGGCCGCCTGGCCAGATATATGGTGTCGCCTCGAATCAGGGCGTAGCGGGCCGCCTGGGCCCCGCCGGCCACGACCTTGTCCAGCTCGAAACCTGCCGCACGGATGCGGTCGTCGATATCGCTGCCGAAGAAAAGCACGTGATCGGCCTGCCCGAAATGGCGATGCCGCTCTTTTGGCGTGGTGATCGAGGGGTCTTCGTAGCTGTGCTGCCATGCGTAGGTCACCGGCGTCGTCAACAGCGCCAGCCCCCCCGGACGTAGGATGCGCAGCAGTTCGGGCAGTGCTTTGGTGTCATCCACATGTTCAAGGACGTGGTTGGCCATGATCGTATCGACCGAGGCGTCGGGAAGGTCGATCTTTTCCATATCAAGCACCAGATCCGCCCGGCCGGGCGTGATATCCGCCGTGCGATACTCCGTACAGCGCGAGCGTATCTCGGGCTCCAGGCTGGGCTCGGGCGCAAAGTGCAGGAAACTGCCAAAGCCGTCGGCGGGCGCGTCGGAATCCATCCAAAGCTTGATGAAGCGGTGCCGCTCGCGCGATTTGCATGCCGGGCATTCGCTGTCAAAGCGCAGAGCGTTTGATCCGAATATGGGATCGAAAAGCCCTGAATACCCGCAGAGCGGGCAGGCGTAGGGCTGTTGTTCGCCCACAGGACGGGACATCGCGACAAAGAGCTTGGCAAGGCGCTCGCGGCGATGTTGCGACAGCCGGGACGCTAGCCGTTCGACGGTTCGTATTCCGGCTTTGTTCATCATTCCCAATTGACTGGTTCTCCGATGTTTTGTGATGCGGATCAGGGTGAGGAGGGCGTAACTTCGGGGTCTGCAAGGTCATGAGGCGGGGTGACGCCGATCCGCGGCATGATCTCATCTTTCATGAACCGGGCCAGTTTGCGCTCGAATGCGGGGCGGCTGTATTCGGCCTGCACCCGTATCCGGGCCGCATCGGCCAGCCTTGCGCATAATACGGGATCGTCGATCAGGGCCGCGATGCCGCGCGCCATACCGGCCACGTCCGGGTCCACCAGCATGGCGATCTCATCGTCCAGAACCTGCGTATGGGTGGGTAGCCGCGTGGCCAGCAGGGGCCGACCGGAATCGAGATAGCTGTAGACCTTCATCGGCGTGTTGCGCCCCTGGATGCGCGGCGACGCGACGATGGTGGCCTGTGCCAGATAACGCCCGATCTGAGACACCGGGCGCGGTCCCAGGATCGACACACGCTCGTCCAGCCCCAGCGCATGCGCGCGCGCGCTCAGGGCGGCGACGTGGGGCGGGGTGCCGCCGATGATGACCAGCTGTCCTTCGGTCCCATCCGCCACCGTCGCGGCGAACCCGTCAAGCAACAGATCCACGCCCTGATAGGGTTCCAGATTGCCCACATACATGATCACCGGCGCGTCGAAACGGCAATCCTCGGGCGGTGGACCGGGTGGCGCATCATCCGTCAGCGGAATATCCTCAAGCGTTTGCACAGGCAGGTCCGGTGCGTGCGCGCGCGTCGTTTCCTCAAGGGCGCGGCAACAGGTGATGGCGCCCACCGCCCCGCGTGCGGCGCGCCCCTCGGCCCGCTCGAATATCCGCAGCAGCCAGCCCGGCAGCGAGAATTTGTCGTTCAGCTGTTCAGGGATCGAACTGTCGATATCGCAGATATAGGGCACGCCAAAGACGCGCCGGAGCAGCAACGCGATATACGCCGCCTCTTCGACCGCGATGATCAGGTCATGGCGGCCCCTACGGATCATGGCGGCTGCCTTGGGTAGCATGACCAGATCGGCAAGGATCTTGCGGCCGGAAAAGCCGGGGCCGATGCCCGACAGAATTCGCCAGTCCGGCAGCCGTTGGATGTTGACGCCTGCGATGTCCACCTCGGTGCCGCCGGGAAATACCATCAGGTCGACATCGTGGCCCTGAGCGGCGAGCGCCGTCACCAGATTGCGCACAGCAATGGGCGTGCCACGTTCGACAAAGAACGGCTGGGGCGCGAGAATCAGGATATGCATGGCTGATCCTTCGACAGGCCGCACCGCTCTGCGGGGCTGGAGGCGCGCCATCGCCGGACGTTGCTGGCCGATGCGGGCAGGAGCCTGAAAAACGGGTCCGGATTTGGTCGCATGGATATCAAGCCGGAAATACCTCACCGAAAAAAATACGTCTAAAATGCGGGGCAGTCGCGTTTGCCCCAGTGCGAGTGTCGCGTCTTGCGGGCGTTACGGCAAGAAAAACATGGCCGCGCATGTCTGGTGTTGCGGCTGCGCCGGGCAAGATGATTTAGAAATCGCGCAGGGATGGGGCGGATATTGCCGGTCCGCCGGACCTCTCTGCGCGCTTTGCGCGGCAGCGGTCATGCGATAGATCTGCGAGCAGGCATTGCGCGGACCGGGCATGTCGTTGATGCTGCGCGACAGCGCCGAACGGAGAGAGCAATGCTGCACATCATCGCGAGAACGGCACCGGTCCCCGCATCTGTGGCGCGGTGCGGCAGACGGCGCAACCGCGCCCCGGATGTGACATCGTCCTACGCACTGCCGCCGGAGCAGCAACGGTGAAACGGTCCGCGCCGCGACCGCGCGTTCCAGGCGCCTCGTTCTTTCTCAACATCAGCGCGATGGCGGGCGGGCGGGTGCTGTCCATCTTCGCGCAGGTGCTGGTTCTGCCGATCATCGCGCGCTACCTCACTGTCGCCGATTTCGGTGCCGTCGCGCTGGCGATGGGCATCGTCGTCTTTGCCCAGTTGCTCAGCGATTGCGGTCTTGGCCGCTCGCTTATCCGCCGGTCCGAGCTTGTCCCCGAGGAATGGGACAGCGTGTTCTGGCTGCTTGCGGGCCTTGGCACCTTGCTTGGGCTGACTTTGTTCCTTACCGCGCCGTTATGGGAGGCGTTGTTCAACATGCCGGGACTGGCGGCGCTTGTTCAGGCACTGTCGGTTATACCGCTGATGCAATCGCTGTCGGCTGTATCAAACGCCGCGCTAGAACGCGACGAACGTTTCGTGTGGCTGGGCGGGTTGCGCGCCATTGCCGTGGTCCTGAGCCTCGCGGTCACCATTTGGCTTGCTATCGCCGGGGCCGGAGCGTGGTGCCTGATCGTTCAGCAGATCGTGCTGTTTGCGACGCTGGCGCTGGGGGCCGCTATCGCCAGCCCCTACCGCCCGCAGCTGCGGCTGGAGCCTGCATGGCTGACGGGGCATCTGCGCTTTGCCCGCGACACCGTCGGCACCTCGCTTGTCTTTACGCTGCAGCGGCAGGCGCCGGTGATGATGCTGGGCTACGTGCTGGGGGCCGGTCCGCTGGGCCTGTTTTCGATGGCACTGCGGCTGCTCCGACTGCCGGAACTAGGCCTGTCTGGCCCCGCCTCGCAGGTTGTCTACGTGCGGATGGCACGGCGGGCCTCGGACCCTGCGGGAATCGGTGCGCTGTACATCGCGGCGCTGCGCTTGCTGGCGCTGGTCATCCTGCCGGGCATGTTTTGCCTTGCGGGTTTTGCGCCGGACCTGATCCCGCTTCTGCTCACCGATCAGTGGGGCGATGTGGCGCTGGTGTTTGCGCTGGCGGCCCCGGCCTTCGCGCTTGAGGCGTCGACCGCGATGGCAGGCATGGCATTTTATGCCGCAGGCCAGACCACCATGCGGCTGCGCATGGCGACCGAGCGCGCGATCCTGCAGATCGCCTGCGTCGCGATCGCCGTGCCCTTCGGCATCAATGCGGTGGCGGTGGCGCTGTCGCTATTTGCATTGGCGTACACGCCGCGGCTCTGGTGGTATACCGGGCGCGCCGCGCCCTTCGCGCAGCGCGAGGCGTTTGCGGCAGTTGCCTGGCCTGCGGCGGTCGGCATTCTGGCGTGGTTCGTCTCGGCGCTGTTCGTCGCGCCAGCCGTGGCACAGGACGCAGGTCGCCTGATGGCTGCTGCGGTCGGGATGGCGATCATCGCCTGGGGGCTTGGTGCGCTGCCGCAAGTAGGCGCGTTGCGCCGGGATGTTGCGTTGTTGCGCTCCGGCTGAGCCGCTGAGCGTGCCAAACCCGGCGACAACCTGAACGTGTAACCGACTAATTCTTAGCCGCCTGGCCCACAATGCTTGCCGTTTTGCGTCACGGGCTTAAAATGTGAAAGCTGCATTTTTCAGCTATTTTGAGATATAATATTACTTTCAATTGCTTTCAGGAGGTTTGCTGTGCTGAAGGACTCACTCGATTCGCTGGATCCCGGTACCTGGTCCGTCTCCGACTTCGCCGTTGCCGCCAGTTGGAACCAGACCGCATGGAGTTCTGACTACCTGCAGTTGACTCAAGGCGAGGTCAGGCTGACCTTGGATGGGGCGGATACCGACGGCAAAACCTTTACCGGCGCGGAACTGCAGTCGCGGCAATTCTACGGCTACGGCTCTTACGAGGTCGAGATGGCGCCATCGGATACCTCCGGCGTGGTGTCTTCGTTCTTTCTCTATAACAACACCTTCTTTGGCGGCACACAGCACAACGAGATCGACATCGAATTTCTGGGTGACGACACGACCCAGATCCACCTCAACTACTACTACGGCGACGAACGGCTCGGCGCGCACGAGACCGTCGTGATCGATCTGGGGTTCGACGCGGCTGCGGCGCTTCACAGCTATCGCATTGATTGGCTGCCGGACGGTATCTCTTGGTATGTGGACGACGCGCTGATCTACGACGTCTCAGCTGACGTCGCACCCGTGCCGATCCCCGATGAGGGGATGAAGATGTTCATGAACATCTGGACCGGCGGCGCGGGATTGCAGAATTGGCACGGACCAGTCGCACCAAACGCCACCGGTATGGCGCGGTACGATTCCGTCAGCTACACGCCGGTTCTGGCGCCGGTCGAAGGCACCGAGGGTCGCGACCGGTTGAAGGCCGTGCCGTTCATGCCGTCAGTGGTGAGTGGATATGGCGGCGATGACGGTTTGCAGGGCGGGGATGGCGGCGATCTGATCCTCGGCGGTGAGGGGCGCGACTGGATCAGGGGCCACGGTGGTGATGACACGTTGGATGGCGGTGCGGGCCAGGACGATCTGGGCGGCGGCGCCGGTGCGGATACCTTTTTCTGGGATACGGATTCGCTTGGCCCTTGGCGCGACCGGGTCGACGATTTCACGCCCGGCGAAGGTGACGTGGTGGATTTGACTGCGATTTCGGCGGCCTATGGCTGGGACGCGGCGGCGGCGGCTGCGGCGGTATCGGTGTCGGCTAGCTCACGTGGCACGAACATCAACATCGATGTGCCCGGTATGGGGCTCCTGCCGCTGGCCGAGCTGCGGAACATCACGCCGGAGCAGATTTCGGTTGCTGCGGGGACGCTGCGTCTGGTGGTGGGTCCGCCTCCTGGATCGGCGGATGATGACGGCAACATGGCGCTTGCGCTGGGGCCGGGCAGGGCGGAC
>RCMY010012986.1_pt1 | contig 11211 bp, 11 predicted proteins | sample 2041341 | NCBI WGS metagenome assembly RCMY01 (sample SAMN09708234, study PRJNA481090) | Marine sediment metagenome, whole genome shotgun sequencing project.
ATGGAAGCCCCTGAATAACTGTTCAGTGAGAATTGCAAATACCGTCTGAGTACGAATGAACTCCATAAAGACGCAAATGTCGTATGCAGTAAGCGTGATGTTTTGCAGTTAAAATACATTCATGCTAGCCACTTGAAAGGAACTGGTTCTAATGAGTATCATGAATCGCCGTAAATTCGTATCATTGCTAAGCGTAAGCACCGCCCTATCCGCACTTACGCGTAGCAGGGAAATTCTGGCTAACGCCACCGATTTGCCCTTGGTGGATGCTAATTCTGAGCAGGCAAAAGCTCTAAACTACCTTCCTCTATCCCAGACTGACGGTAAGTCGTGCAGTACCTGTGTTTTTTTTCAAGGAATAGCTGGTGCCAAATTGGGTCCTTGTCCCTTGTTTCCTGGTAGTAGCGTTAGCGCTGATGCAGTCTGTGCTGCATGGACTGCAAAGAGCTGACGCATCTGTTTTAAGCTGAGTGCTTGAAAACACAAGTAGGGTGATTCGACTGCTGACACTTGATGCAGAATCAGCATCAAGACGTGGCTATCGAACTTTGCGCAATACCTTACAGGAGGTATATTCCAGAGAGACCTGTACCGACGCCGTGCCTCTGCAATCGATCAGATGTGACCAGCGTGTTCTTTATCCGAGTCTTGTACGGACACAGCGTCTCGTGTACGTAGATAAACGCGTTCGAAGAGGAATACCAAAGCGATAGTACCCATGGCCATCCACACGATCCAGGGGTCCGAGTTTATCTTGATCCACACAAAGGCGCTCAAGACCACCAGATTCAATGCGATGGCACTGAGTACGATACCCGATTGCACATCGATCTCTTGGCGTAAGTAGCGATACACACCCCTGTGCACGATGACGTCCATCACGAGGTAGAAGATGGCACCCAGGGAGGCTATTCGGCTCAGGTCGAAGAAGGCGGCAAGCAGTGCGGCAACGACAACCGTGTAGAGTAGCGTGTGATTTTGAATCGTACCTGAGAGCCCGAAGTGTCGATGGGGAATGAGTTTCATGTCAGTGAGCATCACCAGCATTCGCGATTCGGCGAACACACTGGACAGTAGACCCGATGCGGTGGCAATGATCGTAATCGCAACAGTAAAGCTCACTCCGGCCTGACTAAATACCGGGCGCGCTGCCCCCGCCAGAGAGACGCTCTTCGCTGCGATAATCTTGCCAATAGACAACGGGGATCCCACATCAAAACTGACCAACAAGTACATTCAGCGTGTAAATGACAAACGAGACTTTGATAGCGCGTCCGACAATACGCGACGGGTTCTGAACCTCGTCTCCACTATTGGTAATGGTGGTGAATCCCTTTTACGCAAGAATCGCGAGCGCCACGGCAGCGAGGAATCCCCCGACCGAGGTGCTCTCCACCGCCTTCCCGGTGGCTGGCGTAAACGTGAATCCAGTACTCCACAAGGCCGCCATGGAGAACAGTGCAATGCAACCGGATTTTCAGGACCGCCGTTATCTTGGAGACCGTCCCGATAAGTTGATTACCGGCCACATTCACCAGGTAGGCAACGACAATTAGTCCGATTGCCAGAAACGGCACCCATCGTTCAGGGTTACTAATTTCGAACAAGGGTCGCGTGTAAGTGCCAAAGTTTCTTGCAACCAGGCTTTCGTTGATGATCATCGACAGCACCATCAGCAATGCTGCGGCACCGGTCACCGTATGTGGTCCATATGACTTGTGAAGAATCATTGCAACCCCACCGGCCGAGGGGTAGCGATTTGGGGATACGCACCAGTCATTGCCCCTATCGGCGAGAAGGCGCGGGGGGAAGTCCCCCGGCCACTCACCCCTTAATCTACCGCGCTTCGACGCACGTTCAGCCAGCGGCATGACCTAAAACAATGCTGAGCACAAAATGTCATGTGCACATAGCGAGTGAATTATTCTCTATGTGCCAGTCGCAACAAGGTGCTTGACACTTAACTTACACAGAAATTTAGTTGGCGGACTCCAGCTCTTCAATGATCATCTTGCCATCTTTTTCCACGACGTAGAATTTAACATTATCCCCTTTTGCAAGACCTTCTAACATCGCAGTGTCTTCGACGGGAAACACCATGCTCATCGGTGGCATGTCCAGGTTTACGATGGGGCCGTGCTTGATAGTGATCTTGCCAGTACCGGCATCAATCTTTTTGATGACACCCTCAGTCATTGGATGATCACCAGTGGCGAATGCGACGGGTGTGGCAACAATGGACGCGAATAATGCAATGGGTAGCAGTAAAGTACGGATTTTCATGGATAAATAGTTCCTGTTTGATCGTTGGTTGTGGTTGGGTAGTACAGGTGAATCAACTATTAGAGCTGACCGAAATAGTGCCTTTCATGCCCGCTTGATAATGACCCGCGATGAGGCACGCAAAATCGAAGCTACCTTCCCGGTTGAAGGTCCAGATGATCTCACCTTCTTTACCGGCCCCCACATGAGTCATGTAGGGTTCATCGTGTTCCATGCCCGGAAACTTGACCATCATTTCGGCGTGTTTGTCGTTTGTCTCGGTCGTGCCCAGTACAAATTCATGCAGGACTTGCCCATCATTTTTTGCAGTAAAACGAATAGTCTCACCCTGTTTGATATTCAAAGTGCTGGGTTGGAAGCTCATACTGTCCATCATTGAAATATCGATGGTGCGTGACACTTGCTCGGCATCGCCTGCGATTCCCCACGGTTTTTGTTCCTTTACCACGTCCATATCAGCCATGTGATCATCTTTTTCAGCCTTACTGCCATGGGCGTAGACAGTCGGTGCAGACATAACGGCAATCAGTGCCAATGCCGTCATTACAGTGTGTTTCATAGTCATTTCTCTGGTGTGTTTGAGTTGTTGTAGAGTCTAACCGAATCGACGGTTTGGCTTTTTAACGTCAAATTCGATGTTCTCTGTCGGTGATGAAGGCGCCATACTCGAGGACGATACTTCGGATTTGAAGCGTGCAGGCTGTTCCAGTTCGCCCGTGTATTCCCAGGCAACGGTGCCTGGAGGATGCTCGTACCAACCCGGATCCGTGTAATCCCCACGAGGCTGGTCTGCGCGCACTTTAAGTACGGACAACATGCCGCCCATTTCGATCGAACCGAACTGCCCGTCGCCAGTCATCATTTTTGCGGTGTTGTCTGGTATCGGCATGTCCATTTCCGTCATGTCGGCCATCCCTCGTTCACCCATCACCATGTAGTCGGGTATGACGCTACCAATCTGTTGAGCCATGCCCGAATGGTCAACTCCAATCATGGTGGGTACGTCGTGTCCCATCGCGTTCATCGTGTGGTGGCTTTTGTGGCAGTGGAATGCCCAATCGCCAGGTTCATCGGCGACAAACTCGAATTGTCGCATCTGACCTACGGCCACATCCGTGGTCACTTCCCATTGGCGAGCGGATGTCTGGACGGGTCCACCATCGGTTCCGGAGACGATAAACTCATGGCCATGAAGGTGGATAGGGTGGTTGGTCATGGTCAGGTTGCCGAATCGCATGCGCACCTTGTCGCCCTGGCGTACATTGAAAGAATCGATCCCAGGAAAGATCCGACTGTTCCAGGACCATAAATTGAAATTCAGCATGGTCATGATCTTGGGCGTGGCGGCACCGGGTTCTACATCGTAGGCATTCATGATGACGCAGAAATCCCGATCAACATCGCTGATCAGATTGTTCTTCCCTTTGGGGTGAGTGACCCAGGAGCCCATCATGCCCATTGCCATCTGCACCATTTCATCGCCGTGCGGGTGGTACATGAACGTGCCGGGTCGTTTTGCCACGAATTCGTAAACAAATGTCTTGCCAACAGGAATCGGAGGCTGGTTCAGGCCAGAGACACCATCCATCCCATTGGGCAGGCGTTGACCATGCCAGTGAATACTGGTGTGCTCGGGCAGATTGTTGGTGACATAGATACGTACCCGGTCACCTTCGACGACCTCGATCGTGGGTCCTGGGCTCTGGCCGTTGTAGCCCCACAGATTGGCGTTGAAGCCGGGTGTCATCTCTCGAACCACTGGCTCTGCTATCAGATGAAATTCCTTGACGTTGTCGCGCATTCGAAAGGGCAGGGTCCAACCGTTGGGCGTTACCACCGGGTTGTAGTCAGGACCACTGTCTGGAAACAGCGGTGGCATAGTACTCACCTCCGTTTGCATGACGGGCTCCGGCAGCGCTGCCATCAGGTTGCGGCTGACACTACCCGCCGCCACCGCTCCACCGGTCATGGTCGCGTACTTCATGAAATCACGTCTTGAACTCATGTCTTGTTGTTATCCGTGTAAATTAAGTAGGGGATCAAAGCTGTCCAGAATGTGTCGATAGGGTCAGCTGATCAGAATGAAGTCGTGTAATCGGTCGTTACTCGCTAATGGCCCGCACCCTCGCCACCACCGGCTGCAGCCATCGCCCCGACGGAGACGTCCATGGGTCGTCCCATCATGGCTGCCTGCAGGGCGGCATCGGCCATCCAGAACTGTTCGGATGCCTTGATTGCTGACATCACTGAAGAGATCTGTGTGCGCGAGTCAGCCAGTAGCTCAAACACCCCAATCAACATGCCGTTGTACTGCATGACGTTCTCCTCAGAGATGAGGCTACGAAGGGGGACGATCTCGTCGCGGTAAAAGCTCGACAGGTCATAGCTGGTTCGGTAGGCAGAGTAGCTCTGACGAAGGTTCGATGATGCATTGCGCAGCGTTGCCGTGTACTCATTGGCCGCCGCCAGCGTTCGAGCACTCACGGCATCGCGCTTCATGCCACCCCAATCGAACAAGGGAACACTCGCTGTGATTTCATAGCCACTCAGTTCCTCAGACCCTTCAGGGCCACTGGCTTCTGTTTGGCGATAGCCCAACTCGACATCCGTAAACGAGGTAATGTTGGTGATCCCTTCAGCGCGGGCGGCGCGATCAAGCGACGCTTTCGCCATGCGTACATCCAGGCGCCTGTCCCCGAGCGTTTCCGTTGCTTCGCCGGGCAGTATCGGTTGAGCGGGAAGATCAGGCAGCTGTTCCGGCAGTTTCAGCATCGCCGCCTGCGTATCGTCCAACCCCAGAGCCCGAGTGAGCGTCTCACGCGCCGCCACAGCGTCATGACGTGCGGTTGCCAGCTGTATTGTGGCATCGGCATAAAACACTTGCTGGCGGGCTCTCTCCAGGCGACTGAAGTTGCCGACGCTCTCCAGGCGTCGACCCATCTCAGCCGATGCATCGGCACTGGTTCTGACCTGCTCGGCGAATGAGACAAGCTGCTGGGTAGCGACCGCCTGAGTCCAGGCCTGTCGCACGGCGGTGACCTCTGAAACGACGTCGGACGTGAGCTGAATACGGGCACCCTCCATGCCTCGTTTCGCCACCCCTTGTTTCATCGGCAGCAGTAGCACATCCAGCAAACCGAATGCGATAAACCGCTCGACATCCTTGGTTGCATTATCGTCTGAAATCAAGCGTTCAAACGAGAATATCGGATTGGGAATACGCCCCGATTGCGCCGCGCCGGCTCCCGTTTCCCAACCCCGTGCGATCAAGGCCTGAATGGAGGGACTATTGGCGAGTGCCAATTGCACAGCGCTGTCACGTGTTAGCGGTTCTGCCAACAAAATAGTGGCCACCTCAGCTCGTGCAATGCGTTGGCGACCCGTGCGGGCCAACTCCAGATTGCCGCCTGTGAAAGCTGCCGCTTCGTCATTCGTCCAGGCAATTGACTCATTGACGTCAAAAGTGGCACATCCGCTCAATACCGTGGTTGTCAGAAAAGCAATGCCCAGTGGCTTGGCAATCCGCATCCGTGTGAATCTCATTGCGGACTCCCGGACGCAGCTTCCACCTGAGTTTTGAGTTTGTTAGCCTCGTAGGCTTCTTTTGCATAGGTTTTCCAACCACCAATTTCCCCAACACGATCATTGGCGGCTCGCCAACCCCCTGGAGGGTTATCGTCATAGGGGCGGTACGTGCTCATCGCCGATTGGTAGGACAGGGTCAGTGGGTCGGATTTGGGACGCTCCGCCAACTGTGTTGCCGATTTTTCCATCATCGGATCCCTATCCGAATTTTCGGACATGACGGTTGCCGGATCCATGCGCTTGGCACTAGCATCAGGGATGGGTGTGGTGACCGCAGATTCCATGGCCTCATTCGCACCCTTGGCAAGGGCCTCGGGATTTTTCTTCGCGTTGGCCTCAGCTTGATTCGCCTGATAGGCCTCGTTGGCATAGCTGCGCCATCCACCGATCTTACCAACGGTATCGTTGGACTCTTTCCAGGCTGTAGGCTCACTGCCATCCAGTGCCTTGTAACCTGTCAACGCTGATTCGTACCCAAGTACACGGGGTTCAGGCTGTGTCGTTGTATGCGAATCGAATCAGCGAACACGGGGTTCATGACACTGATCCCTAAAGAGGATGTCGACAGTGCGAGTGCGAGCAAGATGCCTGGTGATTTAATCGGTTGGTTGTATTGTCTTATCAAGAGCATGGGTTCATTGGATTTCTGGTTGAAGATTCAGGTATACGCCAGCAGAGCACGTGCCACTGCTCATTCATAGCGGCACAACAGCGTCTAATATTGCCCCATTCAGCTTACAGTTCATCTGCATCAGGATTACAAATTACCGACAAACCGTATCTGCAGAGACGTTAGTTTTACGGGGCGTCAGTCGATATTCCGCTCAGATAACAAAAAAGTAATCTGGCTGTCGGTAAAACGACATCTGTTAACACTAGGCTTTGACGCGGCGGTGCCGATAATCGCTTAACCCCATCTCCTTTGATAAACGATATCTCAACATGCGCCATCCAATCTACGTGTTCGTACTACTCGCCCCGATGCTAATCATGACGGGATGCTCCATTGGCCACGAATCACACGAGGAGGGTGGCGATCATCACTCGAAAGACGACAATCAGCTGTCAGAGGGCCATGCCGATAGCCACGATGATGAGGGTGATCATCACGACAGCGGCATTGGCAAACCGGGAGATGTCAATTCAGTGGATCGTGTCGTCTCTGTTGTCATGGATGACACCATGAGATTCATACCGGACAGTTTCGAGGTCGTTGCTGGTGAAACCATACAATTCGATATTGTGAACCAGGGCAAACTCCCACATGAGTTCGTGCTCGGGTCTGCCGAGGAGATCAAGGAGCACCATGGGATGATGCAAAAGTTCCCGGGAATGGAACATGATGAACCCAATTCTGTGTCGCTCGAAACGAATGCAACCGGCACGGTTATCTGGTCGTTTACTAACACAGGCGTCGTTGACATCGCTTGTCTGAAGCCAGGCCACCTTGAAGGTGGCATGAAAGGTTCCGTTGTTGTTTCATCTATGTAACAGCGTACAAGGTAGTAGGTTTCGAATGCAGACAGGGAGCCTAAAGCTAACGCAAAGGAATCAGTCGCGTGCGAACGCGACTGATCCGCAGAGCAGAGCCATGGAGACCCCAACCTCTGTCGATGACGTTAGTTTTCCACAAAACTTAAGATTGTACGCAGATCGGTAATAGCCCTGCAGCATCACTGACAAGTAGATGTTGAAGGGTGTTCGCGACACGTTGTGCGAGTTTGTTTTCGACGGATATTCGCGAGTTGGCACGTGTGCTTGTACGTATCGATTCAGAACACGGATGTGGACCTGCTTATGTGTAAGCAGGCCCTGCGTATATCTAGAACTCAATGTAGGAGAGACGAGATTAATCGGTTAAAATCCGATTTTTGACGTCGGACGCCCCGTTCACCCGTTTCGCCAGCTCATTGAGTCGCAATTTCTCTATGGCACTGTCCGTATGTCCTGATAGTGTGATAACGCCGTTTCTATCCATAGACGCAATCGCCATCGGATAGGCACCTAATTCGCGTCGAAACTTCTGCCATGAAATATGAGTGTCAGCCGGTTTTTGAGCGGCTGGAGGCTGAGCAAGATCATCTGTGGCGAAGGCATTGCCAGACGTCACCAGAAAAGTCAGTACGGTTGCCGCTATCAGTGCTTTCATTTTTGTGTCCTGTGAAGTTGAATCTATGACAAGTGAGCCAGAGCTCAATGAGCTCGGGCGCAATGTAGTAGCGACTCGTCTGTGTCTTGTAGTCGCCTGTCCTTGCACGGTAACGCGTTCAGTTGACAATCAACGATCACGGGGATTACATTCAGATTACATGTCGTTGGGTTCATCGTTCTCGTTAGCATAATCACCAACGACTGCTGTCCCCTCAATGTTGTCTGAGCAATAGTCCTGCCTGTGCATCGGCAACACCAATGACTCTTGGTGCTGCCTACGCAGTAGCTTCAGTCGGTACCGATAAGATTCGTCACTTCGGTGGCTCCCCTGACTTTCATGGCGAGATTGTTGATTTTGCGTTTTTCAGGAACTGAATCGGCGTGCCCAGCTAACGTAATGACGCCATGGTGGTCAATGGACGCTGTCACGCCAGCATAAGAGCCCAGATCGTGTCTGAACTCATGCCAGGATATGTGGCTGTCGGCCGGTGTTTGTTCAGCGGGTTGTTGTGTCAGATCATGAGTGGCGTAAGCGGGACTGACGAGCACCAGCAAGGTAATTATTGAAGCGGATATAACTGTTTTCATGGTGATTTCCAAGGATAAGGTTAAGTCAGATCAAGTCCACTAACCCATAGCGAACTTTGCTAATGAATATTCAAACTGCGGTATTGCTGTCATTTACGATACGGTCCGCAGCTGTCATTCAATGGTCATTGGGATTACATTCGCATTACGCTTGCATACGAGATGATCCGCCATTCACAGGAATCACATCGGTGTGCCTGGATGGGGCCCGGCCGATCCAAATGACTCGCAGGGATTGAAGCCGAGTGTTTCGTCAGAGATTGGATTGCCTGTATAGCAGCCTGGGACTCTGAAACAGCGTAACCGTCAGAAATGTAATCACTGAGTTAGTTGTCGGTAAGGCGCTCTGCATATACTGGAATCTGATAACAGATCGCATGTTGCGGAGCACAGTGAATTGGATCGTGCCGACATCTGGGGATGAGTGAACTGAACACAGGTTATCGAAGAGCACATGAACAACTCACCCATCCGAAGGCATCCAGCAACATCGAGGGCAGTGAATGATGCCAGGATAGAGGTTGATGCGGCCTACGCCTGTTCGATGCATTCTGAGGTGAAAAGCAAATTTCCCGCGAATTGCCCCATTTGCAACAAGGCACTGGTGGACCAACAGTCAATAGGCGATGCCCGCCATTACTACGCTCCTGCAGATTCCGCTGTGTTACAAAAGAATGGCCAATTTGATACGGTGCCTGATGGCTATGTGGGTACCGTCTACACCTGCCCCATGCATGCTGAGGTCCGCCACCCAGGAGCGGGCACCTGTCCTCTGTGCGGCATGGGACTTGAGCCAGAGAGTGTCAGTTTGGAGGATGAGGGCCCAAATCCGGAGCTGGTCGATTTCACACGCCGACTTTGGGTGGGTATCGGGTTGAGTGTGCCGCTGTTGGTGCTTTCAATGGGTCCGCTGATCGGGTTTAGCCTTGTCAAAGAGCTCTTTGGAGAGCAGCTTTCGCTCTGGCTGGAACTGGCGCTTGCAACCCCGGTGATCCTGTGGTCAGGCTGGCCATTTTTTGTTCGAGGCTATCAATCGTTTAGAACGTTGAACCTGAACATGTTCAGCCTGATCAGTATGGGCGTTGGTGCCGCCTTTGTCTTTAGCGTCGTCGCGGTGCTTGCCCCCGGGCTCTTCCCCGCAGGTTTTCGCGATACGAATGGCCAGGTCGGTGTGTATTTTGAGGCCGCTGCCGTGATTGTCACCCTGGTCCTGCTGGGCCAGGTGATGGAGCTACGGGCTCGTGAAGGGACCGGCAAAGCGATCCGGGCACTGCTTGATATGGCCGCCAAGACCGCTCTGGTGATCCGCCCCGACGGCACCGAAGAGCAGATCGAGCTTGATCAGGTGCAGCTGGGCGATCACGTGCGTGTGCGTCCCGGCGACAAGGTGCCCGTCGATGGTGTCGTGATCGAGGGGCGTTCCTCGGTGGATGAATCCATGATCTCGGGGGAACCTGTGCCGGTCGAAAAAGTCGCGGGGGAGCCAGTAACGGGGGCCACGATCAATGGTACCGGCAGCCTGGTGATCGAGGCCACGCGCATTGGGGCTGATACCATGCTGTCCCAGATCGTGCAGATGGTGGCCAACGCGCAGCGTAGCCGTGCCCCGATTCAAAAGTATGCTGATCAGGTGGCGGGCATGTTTGTGCCAGCTGTGATTGGTATAGCGATTCTCTCATTTGCCGCATGGTCACTATGGGGGCCAGAGCCGGCATTGGCTTATGCACTGGTCTCGGCGGTCGCGGTATTGATCATTGCCTGTCCCTGCGCTCTGGGTCTGGCCACACCGATGTCGATCATGACGGCGACAGGTCGCGGTGCTCAAATGGGAATCTTGATCAAGAATGCTGAAGCACTTGAGCGACTGGAGAGCGTGGATGTCCTTATGGTGGATAAAACGGGCACCTTGACCGAAGGGAACCCTCAACTGGTGGCAGTGCTGCCTGATGCGGAACACAACGAAGACGAGGTACTGCGCTTGGCGGCATCACTTGAGCGTGGTTCAGAGCATCCACTGGCAGAGGCCATTGTGCGAGGCGCAGAGCTGCGCGGTATCACGTTAGCCAAGGCAGAAGCATTCGACGCCATCACTGGTAAAGGCGTCACAGGCCAAGTGGACGGTCAATCGGTAGCACTGGGCAATGCGGCACTACTCTCGCAACTAGGCCTTGAAGGCGGTGATCTGATCAACGCCGCAAACGATCGCCGGGACCAAGGTGAGACAGTCATGTTCGTCATCCTCAATGGCACGATCGCTGGACTGGTCAGTGTGGCGGACCCCGTCAAGGAGACCACACCCGCCGCCCTGAAAGCGTTGCACGAGCTGGGTTTTCGCATCATCATGGCCACGGGTGACAACGAGCGCACGGCACAGGCCGTTGCCAACCGTCTGGACATCGACGAGATTCGGGCCGACGTGCTGCCCGAAGACAAAGCACGTATCGTGAAAGAGCTACAGGATCAGGGTAATCAGGTTGCGATGGCAGGCGATGGTGTTAATGATGCGCCAGCGCTTGCTCAGGCTGATGTGGGCATCGCCATGGGCACTGGCGCCGATGTGGCAATAGAGAACGCCGGCTTTACCCTCGTTAAGGGAGATCTGAA
>RCMY010005094.1_pt1 | contig 11210 bp, 7 predicted proteins | sample 2041341 | NCBI WGS metagenome assembly RCMY01 (sample SAMN09708234, study PRJNA481090) | Marine sediment metagenome, whole genome shotgun sequencing project.
CAAGATGCTAGCCGCCTTAGATGGGCTGGATAGCGGGCAAGTCAGATATGTTGTGAACACGCACTCTCACGGCGATCACATGGGAGCGAATTCTGTGTTTCGGGAAAACGGCGCCGAGATCATCGCCCATGCGGAAACCCTAGAAAACATCAAGGACAACGCCCAATACGGCACGACCGAGGCCGACCTTCCCACCATTCTTGTGGAGGACGGTGATAGCATGGTGTTCAACGGCCAGACAATCACATTTCACCATCCCCCGCTGGCGCATACGAATGGCGATATTTATGTGAAATTCTCGCCCGCAAATGTCATCGCAACCGGTGATGTATTTGTTGCAAACGGGGTTCCCTATATCAGCCGCTCATATGACGCGACTTTGGCACACCATCTGGAAGGCCAGGCACAGGTAGTGGCCATGTCGGACGCAAACACCGTTCTGGTGCCGGGGCACGGCGATGCAGCCGATCTTCGGGAATTGGTCGAGGTGCATGATGACCTTTCCAAAATCGAGACTTACGTGGTGCGCCTCAGGAATATCGGTATCCCACTGCGCTTCATTCCCTATTTCCATCCGCTCTACGCATGGCCGATGGAAAAACGAGTCGGCTTTGCGTGGGAGCGTTACTGGCTTGGATTGGTTCATGGCGGGTTAGAGTAAGTCCAGTGGTTCGCCCACCGGATTACTAGAATTTTGGCAAATGAGTCTTTCCATCTGAACTAGTCCGCAACTATGACTAAGAACCGGAGGGTCAAGAATGACAGGACGCGCATTCCGCAACTACGTATTTCGCGTCCACGCTTGGATCGGGCTACATTTGTCCATGTTTCTAGCCTTTCTTTTTCTGTCTGGCACGTTCCTCGTAGCCGGGTTGGAACTCCAGCTTGCCGGCCAACCGCAGGTCTGGAACACCTCGCCGATGTCAGAACGCACGGCGACGTTCGGCCAGCTTTACGACGCCTTTGATGCCGAGTATCCTCTTGCGGCCGTATCCGTGATCGAAAAGCAGCCCCGCCCCTGGCTTGGCAGCCAGATAATCGCGCGGATGCCCTGGAAAGAAACCGTAAGCTTCTGGACCGATCCCGTCGACGGCACGCTGGTCGGAGCCTCCAGCATAAAGGGCCTGCATGATTTTCTGCGCGAATTGCACGACAATCTACTGCTCAAGAAACAGTCGGCCTTCCTGCTTGTGACGAGCATGTCGATCGCCCTTTTGGGGATGCTCGTGACAGGGTTGATCAATTATCGACGTTTCTGGAAGGGACTGTTTCGGTTGCCGCCCAAGCAGTCGACGCGGCGTATTTGGCTGGGCAGTATCCACAGACTGGCGGCGGTCTGGACGGTCCCGATGTTGCTCATCATGGCGCTCACCAGTTTCGTTTTCTTTCTTGACGGCGTCGGGATCCGGGGGAGCGAGCCGGACCCTGCCCGCGCTGCCGAGCGTTCGGCAGCCTTGCCCGATGGGTTCGACGGCGACACGATCGACAGGGCCGAAGCGGTCGCGCGAGGCGCACTGCCGGGCTTTGAGCCTCAGTTCGTGGTTCTGCCCAGCTGGCCCGCCGGCGGCATTGAATTTTTCGGCGATCATGCCGATAGCCTCATGTCACTTGGTGTTTACCGCGTCGCGGTCGATCCTACGAACCTCAAAGTTCTAGGGGCGTTTGTGCCATCTGATATCAAGGGCATCGCCCGGATCAGGCCAATCGTGACGATGCTGCATTACGCAACGTGGGGACGAGCTTTCTCCAGGGTGCTCTGGATAGTGTTCGGGCTTACCGCCTTCGGGATTGCGCTGACAGGCGTGTTGATTTTTGCTGCGCGCCAATCCGCCGTGCCCGCTCCGGCAGGCGTGCGTGGATCCCTGCGCCGCATCTGGCGGGGCTTGGGGGTCATGCGATGGGGCTATCTTCTGCTTGTGTTGGCAATCGCAACGGCTTCGTTTTACACATACAGCCCGGCGTTCGCACCGCCAGTTCGGCTCCTGCCAGCATCACCCGACAAGAGCGTTCAGATACTGGCGAAGCGGCCGCTGCGCGCGGGTGAGGCGTATTCCCTGACCCTGCGGATCACCGATCCGGATGTGAAAACCGCCACCCTTCAGCTGAACGCGGGGCCCGAGCAGCCCGCGATGCTGAAAGCGGGCGATGGCGCGCGCACGGGTAGGACAGATATCCGGCCCGAAACCGGCGACAATACTGTTCTGCTCCGGCTGAACGGAGCCGACGGCGCCACCCGCACGCTGATTTACAAGCTGGGCCGTCCAGTCTGGTAGGGCCATGCGGCCGATCCGCGGCGCAACATCAACTCTTTACGAAACTATGCGTATGATGCTTGGATGAATTATGCACACTGCCCAGTGCCGTAGAAATGAGGCGGAGGACCGACCATACCAAACCCAAGCACTCAGCCGAGCAAGCCATCGATTCGCCAAAGTCGGTCACTCGGCGTCACGATAGCCGTGAGGATCGCGCTCGCATTTGCCGCCGCGGCCCTTTTTGCTTATGGGTTGACGGGCTTCCTGTATCTGGATGGGCTCGTGCCCCGGCAATATTGGTGGCTCATGGTCGTCGCTCTGGCCGTGGTAATCCTCAGTGCGTCCGCTCTCGGCAACTGGCAAAGAGTCGGCATCGTGGCCGCGACTGCTCTGGTCGGCTTTGGCGTGCAAATGGCGCTGAGGGATCCATTCTGGTTTCAGCAGGTCCGCATAAGGCCTCAATCGGGGTTTCAGTACCTGATGCTGACCTGTCTGGTCTTGCAGGGCGCGACCGCCATTATGGTCCTGTGGCAAAACAATGTTTTCCGGCGCATTCCCGTCGTTCTGGGCGATCTGGGCATATGGCGCGTTCTTTTGGTTGTCGCGTTCTTTGTCCTAGCCTCCAGAAGTGTGATGGAGCCTATCGCCCGCCACGATCCTGCGCTTTACCTCAAGCAGCTCTTCATCGCCCTGACGTTTCTTAGCATCAACATCGCCAGTTTCATTGCGCTGGTGATCGCTTTGCCTGGGCCGCAGCTGCACAGGTTGACGGACGGCATTATAACGCGGATCAGCCTTCCGGGCAGTGGTGATCGGCCGCGACAATTCGACCGCCGGTTTCCATATGTGGTGGCGGGGCTGGTCTTTGCGGTCTGCCTTTTGATGGCCATGCTTTCATTCGGGGGGGTCCCGCATCTCGACGATGTAATCTACCTCTTTCAAGCCAAATCTTATGCGAGCGGGCTGATAACGCTTCCGCTGCCGCCATCGGTGGAGGCGTTCGATCATTACTTGATGAATTCCTACCAAGGCAGATGGTTCTCGGTCACGTTCCCCGGTTGGCCCCTCGCCCTAGCGATCGGCGAGCTTGCGCACATGCCTTGGATCGTTAATCCGGCTCTGGCCGCCGGTAGCATCCTGTTACTTCACAGCTTCGCGGCGTCGATGACAGATCGCGGGACCGCCAATTTGGCTGTCCTCCTGATGGCCGTATCGCCTTGGTATCTGTCGGTCTCGTCAACAATGCTGATGCACACATTCACCTGGGCGATGGTTCTGGGTGCCTGGGTGTTGCTGATCCGGACGCGCGATCGACCGTCGATCATACTGCCACTGTTTGCCGGCGCGCTCATGGGGTGGCTCTTTCTTGCGCGGCCGCTTGAGGGGGTACTGATCGGAACATTGACAGGCATGTGGACGCTGATGTTCCTACGCGACCGGCGTCATTGGAAAACAGTCGCGCTCTACAGCATCGGCGCCATCGCCATCGGGGCGCTGATATTTCCCTATCAGGCGTATCTGACAGGCGATCCGCTGATTACGCCGCTGAACGCTTATTACGACGTATATTGGGGTCTGGGTTCCAACAATTTGGGGTTCGGCCCTGAGAGGGGAGCGGTGCCGGATTGGGGCGACATCGATGTCTTCTCAGGGCACAGTCCGGGCGAGGCACTGATTAACGCGCATCAGAATCTTTCCGAGGTCAATTCCTCACTCCTAGGGTGGGGGGGCACGTCGCTATTATTCGCTTTGGTCTTCGTCCTATGGGGGAAGTGGACGAGTTTTGCCGCAGCGATGCTGACCATCGTCATCGCGACGGCGGCCCTCTATTCGCTTTACTGGTTCTATGGCGGTTATTACGCCGGGGCGCGGTATTGGTTCCTGATGCTCGTTCCCTTGCTGGTCCTAACCGCGCTTGGCATCACCACCTGCATCCGCGAGTTTCACCGCCTCTTTCCCGACGCGATGGTGGCAAGCCGTGTCGGCGTCGGCGTCGGGTTCCTGTGCCTATGTTCGCTGCTGGTCTTCCAAAGCTGGCTCGGGTTCAACAGATATCCTGGGATCAACGGCTATCACAGCGACTACAGCCAGCTTGCGAGGCAGGAACAATTTCGGAGCGCGCTGGTGTTCATCAGCACCGATTCTGATCAGGAGTATGGAAGCGCTTTCTGGTTGAACGATTTCAGCCCGCAATCCGAAAGCCCACTCTTTGCCAAGGATTTGGGACCGGCGAGCAACCGTCAGGTCGCGTCCGCCTATCCCGAACGCGAAATTTTCTTTGTGACTGGGCGGTCAAAAAACCAGCATTTTGTTACTGTAACCCGCGGCCCGTTGACCCTGAATGATCTCAAATAGCGCCCCGAAGGTAACTCGGCCCAAAACTTGACGCCAGATGGTGCCATCTTTGTCTTATTCATTGTCTATACTCACGCGACATATGTTTGAATAACATGCTCAGAAAACCGAGAGATCGGCGCGGAGATTCCGTTTAGAACTGGAATCGCGAGGGCGTGACAAGTTTTAGTAATTGAACTCAGGGAGATTTCACCTCGATGAACAAGATTAAGGAGCGGACCGAACCGGACAGCACTAAAATCGGTGAATTGGCCCCATCGGGTACGGCCGATATGGAGTTGAGCGTGATCATTCCCGCCTACAACGAAGAAAACGCCGTGCGCGGCACCATTGAGGATGTGCGCCAACATCTCGAACCGCTCGGCATCCCCTACGAGATCATCGTGGTAGATGACGCCAGCCAGGACAGCACCCGCACCGAGGCCCAAGAGGCTGGCGCAACCGTCATCTGGAACGACGTCAATTCGGGCTATGGCGCCAGCCTCAAGCGCGGGGTAAAACGGGCGCAATACGAGTATGTCGCGATCCTCGATGCCGACAGCACGTACCCGGCCCGTTACCTGCCCGAGATGCTTGCGCTCTGCCGCGATCAGGACATGGTCGTCGGTGACCGGGGTGCGGCGATGAAGAACGTACCGCTGATCCGCCGCCCGGCAAAATTCATGCTCAACAAGCTTGCCTCATTCCTGGCCGAGCGCAAACTGAACGACATTAATTCCGGGCTACGCGTGTTCCGCCGCTCGGAACTGGTGCCGTTCCTGCCGCTTTTGCCGCAGAACTTCTCGTTCACTACGACGATTACCCTCTGCATGAGCTGCAATGGCAAACGGATGATTTACACCCCGATTGAATACGGCCAACGGGTGGGCAAATCAAAGATCCGCCCGATCGATTTCATCAATTTCATCATTCTGGTGCTCAGGGCGATCATGCTCTTTAACCCGCTGCGCGTCTTTATTCCGCTGGGTTTGATATTTTTCATGCTGGGCCTGCTCAAGCTGGTGATCGACATCACCTACTGGAATCTCAGCGAAACGACGGTCTTTTCATTCCTGACGGCGATCATGATCTGGTCTCTGGGCCTGATTGCCGACATGATCTCGCGACTGCATCTGAGACCCTGACATAAGCGGTGACTGCTACCTCAAAGGCCGAAAAAGGAAGAGTGTAAGTGAAGGATGTTTCCCAATCCACCGAAGGGCGGACCAAACCCCACATCGTTATTCTGGGCGCAGGCCCTGCCGGTCTGGCCGCAGCCCATGCGCTAACCCGCAGCGGCCTAGCGCAGGTGACGGTGATTGAGCGAGCGCCCCGGGCCGGCGGCAATTCGGCCTCTTTTGAGGTGGACGGGGTAACGTGCGATTATGGCTCACACCGTTTTCATCCGGCGGCAGAGCCGGAGGTTCTGGATGACGTGAAAACGCTTCTGGGGGACGATCTGCTTTTGCGGCCACGGCATGGCCGCATCCGGCTGGGCGGGCGCTGGATCCACTTTCCTCTCAAACTCACCGATGCGTTGATGCGCCTGCCCAAACCCTTTGCGCTGTCCTTGATTGGCGACATGGTGCTGAAACGGTTTCGCCGGAAAAATGAGGGGCCTGCCACGTTTTCCACCGTTCTCTATGACGGGCTGGGACCGACGATTTCGGAACACTTCTACTTTCCCTACGTACGCAAGCTTTGGGGGCTCGACCCCAAAGAGCTGGCTGTGACACTGGCCGAGCGGCGGGTCGGCAGCGGGTCGGTCGGCAAGATCCTGATGAAGATGCTGCGCCTGATGCCGGGATTGCGCAGTGAAACTGGCGGGCGATTTTATTATCCGCGCCGGGGGTTTGGGCAGATTCAGGAGGCGCTGCTTGGTTCTGCGCGCGAAAACGGCGCTGAATTCATGTTCGACACCGAAATTACCCGTATCGAACGCGATGGGAAGCGCATCGGCGCGGTGCATATCCGCGATGGCGATTGCACGCGCTGCATCACCGGCGATTTAATTCTGTCGACGATCCCGCTGACCGGCCTGACGCGGCTGATCGACCAGCCTCCGACTGACGTCGTGGACGCCGCCCGCGCGATCCGGTTCCGCAGCATGATATTGCTCTACCTCGTGCTGGAAACCGACCAGTTCACCGAGTTCGACGCGCATTATTTTCCTGAATTGTCGATCCCTATTAGCCGTATGTCCGAGCCCAAGAATTATTCGGCCAGTACCGAGCCCAAAGGTGTGACCGTCCTCTGCGCTGAGTTGCCTTGTGATCCGGGCGAGGAATGGTGGGACATGCCGGACGAAGAGCTGGGTCGGCATTTCACCGGCTGGCTGGACCAGCTCGGCCTGCCACTCACCGCCCCGGTCCGGCGCTGCGAGACGCGGCGGCTGAGCCATGCTTATCCAGTTTATGATCTGGACTATCAGGCGCGGTTCGAGACGGTCGATAATTGGCTGCTGGGGCTGGACGGGCTGCTGGTGTTCGGGCGGCAGGGGCTTTTCGCGCACGACAACACCCATCACGCCTTTGCCATGGCCTATGGCGCGGCGGATTGCATTGATGCGCAGGGCCGGGTGGACCGGGCGAAATGGAACCGCTACCGCGAGGTCTTTGCCACGCATATCGTGGAGGATTGAGCATGCCGACCGGCCGGGTCGATATTTTGATGTATCATTCGATCTCGGACGCGCCGGGGCCAACTTCGATCGCGCCGCGGACCTTCGCGGCGCAGATGCAGGCGCTGGCCGAGTCAAGCCTGCCGGTGGTGTCGCTCGACAGCCTCGCCGACAGACGCGCTGATGTGCCTTCACGATCTGTGGCGATCACCTTTGACGACGGGTTTGTCGATTTTGCCGATACCGCCTGGCCGATCCTGCGCGATCACGGCTTTGCGCCGATTGTCTTTCTAGCCTCGGGACGCATGGGCGAGCGCGAGAACTGGGCCGGATGCCACACTCCGGCGCGCCCAGTCATGGGCTGGGACCGGGCCAAAGAATTGGCGGCGGAAGGTGTCCTTTTCGGGGCTCACAGCGTCACCCATCCAGATCTGACCGCATTGGACCCGGAGACGCTAGAACACGAAGTCGCAGGCTCCGGGCGCGACATCGAAGCGCGGCTCGGCAGCCCCGTGCGCCATTTCGCACCGCCCTACGGATGTTCCACGCCGACCGTAAGGCACTGCATCGCCCGCCACTATGCCTCATCAGTTGGCACAAGGCTGGGCATTGCCGGGCCGGGTGCGGATATCTACGATCTGCCACGGCTTGAGATGTTCTACTTCACGGACATTACGCGCTGGACCGCGCATCTCGCAGGGCGCGGCGAGACTTACCTGACAGCACGCCGGACATTGCGAAACATGCGGCAGGTGGCGCGAAGAATCATAGGCGGGGGCCGCTGAACATGGCGCGGCGCGGTAATTTTTGAAAACAATCCTTGATGCAGGCGCCGATTGCCACGGGACGCGAAACACTTTCCCGGTCTATTCATCAAATTCAATAAATTCATTGGATTTGCTACAGATTCCGTCCTAGCGTTAAGCTGATTGTAGTGTTTCGCACACCTCGCCCATCGAATTCTTCCCGATTGCATATGACAAAAAAATGAACTTTGAATCCTCACATCATATTTCCCTCGGGCAAAGCATCCCATCGCGCAATGCAAAGGTCGCGGTGGTCGGCCTCGGATATGTCGGACTCCCACTGGCGCTTACCGCCTACGACGCTGGCTTTAACACCATCGGAATCGATCTGAATGCCGAGCGTGTCAGCCGAATCATGCAGGGCGCGCAGGTCATTTCCTACCTCGCACCCGATCGTATCGCTTGCGCCGTGGACAGCGGGCGGTTCCGAGCCTCGCAGAACGGAGCGGAGCTGGCCGACGCTGACATCATTCTGATCTGCGTGCCGACTCCGCTGACAGTGGACCAGAAACCAGACATGCGCTTCGTCGTCGCGGCTGCCGAAGATGTCGCGATGCAACTACGTCCCGGCCAGCTTGTGGTATTGGAGAGCAGCGTATGGCCCGGGGCGACGACAAATCTGGTGCGTCCGATACTGGAATCCAGCGGACTGCGCGCAGGTCGCGACTTCTTTCTCGGATTTTCCCCCGAGCGCGAAGATCCGGGCAATCATACATATGGCACTCAGAACATTCCAAAGGTCGTGGGCGCCGATGACCCGCTTTCGCTTCAATTGATCGAGGATTTCTACAACGCCATCATCACCCGCGCGGTGCCGGTCAGTTCGGCAGCGACGGCCGAGGCGGTAAAGCTGGTCGAGAACAGCTTTCGCACCGTGAATATCGCGTTGGTCAACGAGATGAAGACAGCGCTTGAGGCGATGGGCGTGGATGTCTGGGAGGTGATTGCGGCCGCCGCCACTAAGCCGTTCGGCTTCATGCCCTTCTATCCCGGCCCCGGCATTGGCGGCGCTTGCATTCCGGTCTCGCCGGCTTATCTATCGTGGCGCGCGACCGATGCCGGATCAGCCACGCCGCTAATTGATCTGGCCCGCCACAGCAACGATGCCGTGCCCGCTACCTTGGCGGCCCGGATCGCGGCAGATCTGGCGCGGGGTTCTGGCCCGCCTGCTGATCCCGCTCGCCCGCTGGCCGGGCGGCAGCTGTTGCTGATGGGCATCGCCTACAAGCGCGATGTCGAGGATATCCGCCGCAGCCCGGCGCTGGTGTTGCTGGCGCAACTTGAAATCCTCGGGGCCAAAGTGGACTACCACGATCCGTTTTTCCCGCGCCTTCCTGAAGGGGGCGAGTTTGCCAATCTGGCAGGCCGCCAATCTGTGCCGCTGACCGCTAAGAGCGTGAAAAACTACGCGGCTGTGGCCGTCATCACCGACCACAGCGCGCCCGATTACGGTTTGGTCGCGTCCCACGCCGCCCGGATCTTTGACACGCGCAACGTGTTTCACCGGACGGAGATTGCAGTAGATGGCGGGCGGCTCATCAAGATCTGAAATCGCTACGGACTGGAGCCGCATGGGAAATCTAAAAGACAAACGGCAGTTTGTGCGTTTCGCGGGCGTAAGCGTCATTGGCACTATCGCAGATTACCTGCTGGCGTTGCTGCTGGCCTCGATCGGGGTGTCATACATCGCCTCCTCGACCTGCGGTTTCACCCTCGGCTCGTTCGTCAATTACTGCGGACACAGCATTTTCAGCTACGAATATACCAGCCGCAAAACTATATCCCTCAAAGGCTTTGTTAGATATTTTCTGGCGGTTCTGTTTTCGCTCGTTTTCCGCCTCGCTGTGGTGGCGGGATTGGAATATGCCACCTCCCTGCCGTTCTGGCTGGTTCTTCTGATCGCCATCGGCGCGTCATTTGTAGCGAGCTATGTCATCTCGACGTTGTGGGTGTTCCGCAAGCCGGACTGATCCTGAATATAAAGCTCGTACCACATCATGTAGTTGAGCAACCCCCAGAGCGGCCGGCCATTGTCGCGGCGACCGGCTATGTGATCGTCGATCAGCGCCTTGATCGCCTGCGGGCGGAAAAGGCCGGTTTTCCCGATATTGTCAGGGCCTAGATACTGCATCATCAGGTCTTTCAACTCGTGCTTGAGCCAGCGTGAATATGGCATCTCTAGGCCGACCTTCTTCTTGTCTAAGATTGATGCGGGCAGGTCGTTCTCCATCGCGCGGCGCATCAGATGTTTCTTGCGCCGGTTTTTCATCTTCATCTTTGACGGCACCTTGGCGAGGAACGCGGTCAGTTCCGGATCGGTGAAAGGCACCCTTGCCTCCAGCGAATGGGCCATGGTCATCCGGTCGTTCTTGATCATCAGATCGTCGGGTAAAAAGACGGTTGAATCAATATACATCAGCCCCGACAGCGTCTCGGCTGCGCCGCAATGCTCAAAAGCGCGGGTGAAATGCCGGACTGCCGGTTCCAGCGGCGCGGCGTCCGTCACGGTGTCGGTATAAAGGCTGCGTTTCTCGGCCTCACCCAGAACGATCCGCCACCAATGGTGCGCCTCCTCGGGTGGCAGGTCGAGCCCGCCCAAAAACCGCTTCACCTTGAATTCAAAGCTCAGTTTTTTATCCGAGACCGGCAGGCAATTCGCCAGCGGCTTGAGCATACCGTTGCGGATGAAGGCGGGGATCTTGCGAGCCTGCCGGTAAACCTCGTAGGCGGCATGAGTATCGTATCCGGCAAAAGCCTCGTCGCCGCCTTCGCCCGACAGGACGACAACGACCTCATCCTTGGCCAGTTCGCTGACGTAATAGGTCGGAATGGCAGAGCCGTCGGCATATGGCTCATCAATGAAGCTAAGATATTTCGGCAGCATGTCCCGAACCATGTCAGCGGTGATCATCACCTCGCGGTGCACCGTGCCGAACTGCTCTGCGACGATCCTTGCATAGGGCAATTCGTTAAAACTCTGATCCTCGAACCCAACGGAATAGGTGTGAACGGGCGTGTTCACGTGCTTGTCCATCAGCGCCACCAGCGTGCTGGAATCCAGCCCCCCCGACAGGAAAACGCCGATCGGGACATCGGCGACCAGCCTGCGTTGCACGGCCTTGTCCATCAACTCGTAAGAGCGTTTGATCGCCATTTCCTCGGTAATGCTGTGATCGACAGTGAAGTCCAAATCCC
>RCMY010005095.1_pt1 | contig 11210 bp, 9 predicted proteins | sample 2041341 | NCBI WGS metagenome assembly RCMY01 (sample SAMN09708234, study PRJNA481090) | Marine sediment metagenome, whole genome shotgun sequencing project.
CGTCTGACAAGGCGCGAGGAGGACGCAGGAGCGGCCCCTGCTACCTCAGCTGCCAAATGAGGTAGCGCAGGCAGGCGGCCCGCCAGTCGTGCAATCGGACGCGTAGCGCACTCACCCAATAGGTCAAACCTACAGAGCGGAAAAATTTCAATAAATTCGGCACTTTATCCAAACCAACAAGCGGTCAACTGCCGTTTTTAGGTTCGAGACTTCGGAAAGCGCACCACAACCGCCAAACCATGGCCGCCATCGCGCGTCAGGCCCTCCTCGAACGCGAGCTGTGCGCCTTGCAGTTCGACAATGCGTTCGACAATCGACAGCCCCAGCCCCGCGCCCTCCCCGCTGTGTTCGTCACCGCGGGCGAAGCGCCCGCGCAGCGCCTTTTGTTGCGCCGGGCTCATGCCGGGACCATCGTCCGCCACGCGCAACAGCGCCGTCGTCGCGGTCACGCTCACGCGCACGTGAATTCGGCCCCCGGGCGGCGCATAGCGCATCGCGTTGTCAATCAGGTTGCGCGTCAGCACTTCCAGCCAGACCGCGTTACCCGATACGGTGGCGGGAACGGTGTCGAGTTCGAGCGTCTGATCGCGCTTGATCGCGGCCGGCGCGAGCTGCGCGCACACCTGCTCGGCGACCGCATCGAGCGCAACCAATGAAAACCCGGCAGCGTTGTTCACCGCCTGCGGTTCGAGCCGCGCGAGCGTCAGCAATTGCTCGACCAGATGCGTCATGCGATCCACGCCCACGAGCACCTGATCGAGCGCGTGGATGCGGGTTTCGTCTTCCGTCGCACGGCGCGCTACCTGAGCTTGTACCTTGAGTGCCGACAGTGGCGTGCGCAACTCGTGCGCGGCGTCCGCGGTAAACCGGCGCTCCTTCTCGAAGGCCGCCTCGACGCGCGCGATCAGGCGGTTGAGCGCTTCGATGAGTGGCGCAACTTCCTCGGGCACCGCAGCACCGGGCACCACCGGGGTGAGCGCATCGGGCGACATCGCGCCGACCGATCGCGCAGTGCTGCCCAGCGGACGCATCGCTCGCCCGACCGCCCACCAGACTCCAAGAGCCATCAGCGGCAAGCCTAGGCCCATCGGCAGCAGTTGATTGACCACCATCTCGGTGGCCATCGCAAGGCGGGCGCCGTGATCCTGACCGACCACCACAAACAACTCGCCGTCGTCGTCGGAAACACCGTAGAAGCGCCACAAGCGGCCTTCGAAATCGCGCTCCACAAACCCAGGCCGCGTGATCAGGCGTTCGCGCGGCACATCGGGCGAGCGCACCAGCAGTTTTGCTTTGCCCTTTTCGGTCGCCCACACCTGGAAGCGCAAGGGCAGCTCGTAGCGGTGCTCATGCTCGGCGAGTTCGTCGCTCAATTCGTCGGCCACCTTCTCGCCATCGCCTGCATCGACCAGTGTCAGCAGCGTCTCGGCGACCTGCACCAGATGCGCGTCGAATACTTCATCGGCCTCGTGGTGCGCCGTGCCGAAGGCCAGTATCGCGGTGCCGATCCACAGCGCGCCAACCAGCAGCACCAGCGCTTTCACCAGGCGACGGCGCAAGGAATAGGTGGGCAGCGGCGGCTGCGTCATGAGCGTTGCGCCGCCACGGTGTAGCCAACCCCACGCACTGTGCGGATCAGTTCGCTGCCGAGCTTCTTGCGCAGATGGTGAATGTGCACTTCCAGCGCGTTGCTCTCCACTTCATCGCCCCAGGCATAGAGCTGATCGTCGATCTGGCGGCGCGTAACGACGCGGCCGGCGTGGCTGAGCAGCAGTTCGAGCACGTCGAACTCGCGGCCGGTCAGCGCCACTGCTTCGCCGCCGCGGGTCACCGCGCGCGCTGCGGGATCAAGTTCAATGTCGCCGTGGCGCAAGCGCGGCTGCGCCTGGCCCTGGGCGCGGCGGGTGAGCGCACGCAGGCGGGCCGCGAGTTCGTCGAGATCGAAAGGTTTGACCAGATAGTCGTCCGCGCCCAGGTCGAGCGCGTCAACTTTGTCGCTGATCAGGTCACGCGCGGTGAGTACCAGCACTGGCGTGGTGTCGCCCTTGGCGCGTCTGTGGGCGAGTACTTCGCGACCGTCCTGCCGTGGCAAGCCGAGATCGAGCACGACGACCGCGTATTCGTGCGTCGACATGGCAGTTTCCGCGGCGACGCCGTCCATCACCCAGTCGACCGCGTAGCCCTGCGATTTGAGCCCGACACTGAGTCCGTCGCCGAGCAGCTTGTCGTCCTCTACCACGAGTATCCGCATCTCGCCTCCGTGTGCCTTGCGTGCACGTGGTCATGGTCGCGCAAGCGGCGCCGAGGCGCCACTCGCGCGAGCCGTGCCCGCTCAGTCGTCGATGATCTGCCCATCGTGTTCAAACTGTTTTCCATTCACCATTGCCTGAGCCACGCGCTCGCCACGTCGATGATGGACAATCAGTGCGCCGATGTGCACGCCGATGAACAGCAGAATGAAGATGAAGCCAGCCTCGTGCGGTTCCTCGAAGAAATCCTTGAAGCGCGTTGCGCCGCCGATCCACGGCGCCAACGGACCACTGTCGAATTCCGTCGCCGTGAGCGCGAGGCCGGTGATCACCATGACAGCGCTGACCGCGTAGAACGCGATGAAGGCCAGCGAGGCCGCGGCGTCGTGCCCCAATCTGGGACGCGGCCAGTGCAGTTGCAGCATCTCTGCCCAGGCCTTGGGATGCCACAGGTCGGCACCGCGGGCCGGCGCCGGGCCGACAAAGCCCCACACCAGGCGGACGAACAGGCCGGCGGCGAGCGCGTAACCACTAACGATATGCCAGTCCCACATCAGCGCTTCGTAGGGGCCGTCTTCGAACAATTCGGCAAACTGGCTGGTGGCGATCAGCACGATGATCGACAGCGCCAGCCACCAGTGGGTGAGTCGCAGCAAGGGGTCGAAGACCTTGACCGGGCGGGAAGCGATCGGATTCATGGGAGCCTCCATCTAAAAGATGGCTCCGAGTATCGGCGCGCTGTCTTAGGGAAATCTTAAGACCGTGGCGCTGCCCCGAAAAATCAAGCGTAGGGTGCAATAAGCGCAGCGCATTGCACCATTCCAACCGTTGATCGGTGCAATGCCCTTCGGGTATTGCACCCTACGATGTTTGAGATAGCGCAAGGTGTGCCAGCTCAGTTGGTCTACCCGCCAAGCGCCTTCTCGAGCACCTCGCGCACATCGGCGGCCAGTGCTTCTTCCGCCAGCACACGCTCGATCTGCGGGCGCGCGACCGCCTGTAGCGCGGGGGTGAAACGGCGCCAGTTTTCGAGTTGACGCGCCATGCGCGCAGCCACCTGCGGATTACGCGCGCTCAATTCGAGAATGCGATCCCCCCAAAAGCGATAGCCGGCGCCATCTTCGCGATGAAATTCGGCCGGGTTGCCGCGGAAGAAACTACCCAGCAGCGCGTACACCTTGTTCGGGTTAGAGAGGCTGAATGCGGGGTGTGCGAGCAGCGCTTCGACGCGTGCGAGGGTGGCCGGCGCATCGTCCATCCAGCGCCAAGCGGCGGCCTGCACCGCAAACCACTTGTCCATCACCAGCGCGTCGCCGGCGAAATCCGCCTCGAATGCTGCCAGCGCCTCGGCCGCTTTATCCGTAGCCGGGCTTTGCACCAGCGCCGCCAGCGCGCCGAACTGTTCGGTCATGTTGGTGGCCGCAGCGAACTGCGCATGGCTGCGTGCCACGCCTTCGGTGACGCCTGCGGCGCACAGGTAGCGCAGCCCCAGATTGCGCAACGCGCGTTTGCCGGCGTCGGCCGGGTGATAGCGATATGGCCCCCTCACTTCCAGCGCAGCATCGTGCGTCAGCCACCGTGCGGCCAGTTGGCCCCCGAGCGTCTGCGTGAGCACGATCATCGCCGCGCGCAATGCGGCCGGATCGGCGGCTTCCATCTGCTCGAGCAGATACCCTTCGGCCGGCAACGTGAGCGCGACGGCGCGGTACGCCGGATCGAGGCGCACGTCGTCGAGCAGCGCGCGGAAGGCTTCGACAAAGGGTGCCGGCGCGCTGACCGTACCGCTGTCCGCCGCCGCGCGCGACATGCCGAGAATGACCCGCGTCATGTAGCGCTGCGCGGCATCCCAGCGGTTGAAGGAGTCGGCGTCGTGCGCCATGCGGAAGGCCAGCCGGGCGTCGTCTTCATCGACTTCGAGAATCACCGGTGCGCTGAATCCGCGCAGCAGCGAAGGCACCGGCGCCGCCGGCATATCCTCGAACACGAAGGTCTGCTCGTGTTGGCGCAACTCCAGCACGCGCGTGGTCGCCCCGGGCTCCGTCTCGTCTTGCAGGCGCAAGGGAAGATCCTGACCATCGGCACCGATCAGACCGACCGCAAACGGGATGTGCAGCGGTTCGCCGGTGGCGTCGGGCCGCGACTGCACCAGCGTGAGCGTGAAACGCCGGGCGTCGGCGTGGTAGTCGGTGGTGGCGCGCACCCGCGGCGTGCCGCGCTGGCCGTACCAGCGCATGAACTGGTCGAGGTCAGCGCCGTTGGCTTCGGCCATGCAGTCGACGAAATCATCGCAGGTGACCGCCTGGCCGTCGAAATAGCTGAAGTACAGATCCATGCCGTTGCGAAAACCTTCCTTTCCAAGCACGGTGTGCAGCATGCGGATCACTTCGGCGCCCTTTTCATACACCGTCGCGGTATAGAAATTGTTGATCGCCTGGTATTCGTCGGGGCGGATGGGGTGCGCCATCGGGCCGGCGTCTTCGGGAAACTGCGCGGTGCGCAGCACGCGCACATCCTCGATGCGCTTGACCGCACGCGCCGACTCGCCACCGGCCGCGGCGAGCATGTCGGCCGAGAACTGCTGGTCGCGGAACACCGTGAGCCCTTCCTTGAGCGTGAGCTGGAACCAGTCGCGGCAGGTCACACGGTTGCCTGTCCAGTTGTGGAAGTATTCGTGCCCGACCACGCCCTCGACGTTCTCGTAATCGGCGTCGGTGGCGGTTTCCGGCTTGGCGAGTACGTATTTCGCGTTGAAGATGTTGAGACCCTTGTTCTCCATCGCACCCATGTTGAAATCGCCCACCACGACAATCATGTAGCGATCGAGATCGAGTTCGAGGCCGAAGGTCTGTTCGTCCCAGCGCATCGAGTGCACCAGCGAATCCATGGCATGGTCAGCACGATCGAGGTTGCCCGCCTCGACCCACACCTGCAGCAGCACGTCACGGCCCGAGGCGGTGGTTTCCTTCTTTTCATGCACCACCAGATCGGCGGCAACGAGCGCAAAAAGGTAGCTCGGTTTGGGGAACGGATCATCCCAGCGCGCGAAATGGCGTCCATCCTCAAGGTCGCCCTGCTCGACCAGGTTACCGTTGGAAAGCAGCACCGGATAGGTGGCGCGATCGGCCTCCAGCGTGACCATGAATCGCGCCATGACATCCGGCCGATCCGGATAGCAGGTGATGCGCCGGAAACCCTGCGGCTCGCACTGGGTGAACAAGCCGCCGGCCGACTGGTAAAGGCCCGACAGCTCGCTGTTCGATGACGGATCGATGCGCGTGACCACTTCCACCTCGGCCACATCCATGCCGTCCAGATCGATCTCGAGGCAACCCTCCCGATCGCGCACCCGGTCGGGTGGCGGCGCAACGCCATCGACGGTCAGTGATTCGCGTTCGAGTGCTTCATGCAACAGCACCAGCGGGCCATCGCCCTGGCGCACGCAATGCATGCGGTTACGCACGACGGTGTGGGAGGCGTCGAGTGTGAAATGTAGGTCGATGGTATCGACTGTCCAGGCCAGCGGACGGTAGTCCTCGCGGCGAATCGTCGGGGCGTGTTCGGTTTTCATTGGGTCTCGTGCACAAAGGCGGTTCGTTTGATCGGGCAAGTGTAGCGCGCATGACGCGAGAACATCGCTGCGCAAAACGCCGATGGTAGAAATCCATAGACGCCATCGGCGTTTGCAATTTCCGCTTACGCCTTAGTGATCTAACTTGAAGATACATCCGGCGCCTCTTGCCGATTTGGCACCAACCCGACCCAACGAAGGAACACCCTGCAACTTAAAGGAAATCAGACCGAGGAATACCTCAAGGCGGCGTTCGCGGGGGGATCGCAGGCCAATCGTCGCTATCTTTACTTTGCCAGCAAGGCCGACGTGGAAGACTACAACGACGTCGCGGCGGACTTTCGCTCCACCGCTGAGGGCGAAACCGGGCATGCGCACGGCCACCTCGAATATCTCGAAACCTGTGGCGACCCCGCCACCGGCCTGCCTTTCTCGGTCCATTTTTTTTTGCGCTTCGAGCTGACCCGCGAGGTGCAGCAGGCGCTCAAATCGGGCGCGGCGCTCGGCATGGGAATCGACGATCCCGAATACACTTGCGCGCTCCTGATTATGTAGAAGTTTCAGCCGAAGCCTCGAATCTCCGCTGTCATCCTCGCGAAAGCGGGGATCCAGTGCCCCGGCGAGGATGGATTCCCGCTTTCGCGGGAATGACGGCAGTAGAGACGAGGGCGCCGAATCGTCCTCTGTTCAGCTGAGTGATGTTTCTAATCAAATGCGCGCTTGAGGAAATCGCACCCGAAACGCAGACTGCGTTGGTTGCCGATCTGAGCTGACCAAAAAACAGGGGGCGCTCGGCCCCCTGTAAAACGTTTTGACGCGGTCCACCCTACTTCGGTGGTGGATCACTTTGCCGGAAGGCATCCATCAACGCTGCATTCGGATCGGCCGGTTCGCTGCTGCTGCCCGGCTGTTCGTCCGAGCGCGGTTCCATGCCGGGGAACACCGGCGGCGCGCCGTATTCGTCGCCCAGGTCGATGTTCAGTTCGATCGTGTCCAGATCAATCTTGATCTTTTCGTCGAGTCCGCCGGTCACGAGCTGCGGGAAGATCAGCATCAGGGACAGCGCCACCAACTGGATGACGATGAACGGAATCACACCACGGTAGATCTGCATCGTCTTGATGCCTTCGATGCGTTTCCCCGTTTGCGCATCGTCATAGGCCGACACCGGCGCCACACTTCGCAAGTAGAACAGCGCAAAGCCGAACGGTGGTGTCAGGAACGATGTCTGCATGTTCATGCCGATCAGCACCAGAAACCACACCATGTCGATGCCGAGCTTTTGCGCCACCGGCGCGAACAGCGGCAGCAGGATGAAGGCGATCTCGAAGAAATCGATGAAGAAACCCAACACGAACACCAGCAGGCTGACGACGATCAGGAAGCCCCACTGCCCACCCGGCACAAGGCTGAACAGGTGCTCGACCCAAAGGTCGCCATTGACCGCGCGGAAGGTGAGCGCAAAGATGGTCGAACCGATCAGGATGAACATGACGAAGGTGGACAACTGCGCGGTGGTTTCGAGCGCGCCCCGGAGCACTTTCATGCTCATCCGCCGGCGCAACATGGCCAGGATCAGTGCGCCAACCGCCCCCATCGCGCCACCTTCGGTCGGCGTCGCCAGGCCGATGAAGATCGTGCCGAGCACAAGAAAGATCAGTACTATCGGCGGCACCATGGAGACCAGCACATGTTTGGCAAGTACCGCGCCGCGCATCGTGCGCGCCTCCAGCGGCAGCGCCGGCACTGCCGACGGCTTGATGATGGTCATGACGAAGACGTAGAGCACCAACATGCCAACCAGCAACGCCGAAGGGATGATCGCACCCTTGTAGGCGTCACCGACCGACACACCCAGCACGTCGGCCAGCACGATCAACACCAGCGACGGCGGGATGATCTGCGCCAGCGTGCCGGATGCGCAGATCACACCGGTAGACACCTCCCGCGAGAAGCCGTAGCGCAGCATCACCGGCAAGGAAATCAGACCCATCGAGATCACCGACGCAGCCACCACGCCAGTGGTAGCGGCGAGCAGCGCGCCGACAATAATCACCGCGTAGGCAATACCGCCGCGGATCGGGCCGAACAACTGTCCTGCCGATTCGAGCAGATCCTCGGCCATGCCGCTGCGCTCGAGGATGATGCCCATAAAGGTAAAGAAGGGAATCGCTAGCAGTGTGTCATTGGCCATGATGCCGAGGACGCGTTCGGGCAGTGCCTGCAGCAGCGCCGGCGTGAGCAGGCCGAGTTCAATGCCGACGAATCCGAAAAACAGCCCGTTGGCGGCGAGCGCGAAGGCCACCGGAAAGCCGCTGAGCAGGAAGAAGATCAGCGTGCCGAACATCAGCGGCGCCATGTTGTCGATCAGGAAGGCCGTCATTTGGCGGCTTCCGCGTCGTCACGGGGCGCTGCGATGCCGTGGGATTCCTTTTTTTCCAGCGGATCCGGGCCGTGTCCGGTGATGAAGGCGACCCGCTTGATCAGTTCAGAGAACGCTTGCAGCGCCAACAGGCCGAAGCCGACCGGAATGATCAAGCGCACCGGCCAGCGGATCAGCCCGCCGGCGTTGGACGATTTCTCCATGTTTACGTAGGAATCGACGAAACTCGGCCACGACATCCACGTGATCATGAGCGCCACGGGAATTAGGAACACGACGAAGCCGATTGCGTCGACCCAGTTGCGCCCCTTGGCCGACATCCGGTTGGACACCAGATCGATGCGCACATGCTGGTTCTTCAGCAGGGTGTAGCCCGCGCACAGAATGAACACCGCCGAGTACAGATACCACTGCACTTCAAGCATCGCGTTGGAGCTGAGGCTGAAACCATAACGGCTCACCGCGTTGCCGGCGCTGATCACCGTGGCGGCAAGTAAAAGCCAAATGGTGTAGCGTCCGATGTGCTCGGTAATCCAGTCGATCGCCGCAGACAGTTTCAAAAGAAAATTCACCCGCTACGCTCCTCCGCCGGTCGTGTTATGGACATCTCGCCACCCTCACGCGCGCGAACGCGACGATTGCTTTGTTGCAATTATCGGCACATTGCGTTTTCGAGCCAATGAGGGGAAACGCGTAAACGCGCCTGAAGCAGCGGCGCAACAGGATCCGATTTGACCCAGGACGTGAGATTGTGTGTGGTTCGACACGGCGAAACCGACTGGAACGTCGCACGCCGCTTGCAAGGCCACACTGATATTGCGCTCAACGATACAGGTCGACTTCAGGCGCAGGCGACCGCGCGGCAACTCGCCGGCGAGGTCTTCGACGGCGTGTATAGCAGCGATCTGGTACGCGCGGTCCAGACGGCGGAATCGATCTGCGCCGAATCACGGCCTCCTGTCATTCTTTGCGCCGACCTGCGCGAACGCCATTTTGGAAATTTACAAGGACTCACCGGCGATGAGGTGCGCGCGCGTTTCCCCGGGATCAATGCACGCATCGAGGCCCGCGACCCGAACCTCGTGCCGGACGGCGGTGAAAGCCTGAATGATTTTGCTCGACGCGTTGGCCAGGCCTTTGCGGCGATTGCGCGGACCCACGGCGGGCAACAGGTGCTGGTCGTCACTCACGGCGGCGTGCTGGACATCCTGTTTAGGCTGGCCAATGATCGTTCGCTCGACACACCGCGCGATTTTCTCATCCCGAATGCCGCACTCAACTGGCTGCGGCACGACGGCACCCGTCTCTCGGTCGAACAGTGGGCGATCAAATCCCATCTGACGGCCGCGCGCGATGATCTGCCAAACACCTGATTTCCCTTTAACGCCGCGGCATTGATGGCCGTTCGCCGTGCTAGACTTTCCTTTTGTGTAGCTTCTGACTGAAGGCCATGTTCTCCAGAAAAAAAACGCTCGCGAGTACCGATGCCGAACTGTGGGAGGCCATTCAGGCAGAAGATGGCCGTCAGGAAGCGCACATCGAACTGATCGCATCGGAAAACTACGTCAGCTACGCGGTGATGCAGGCGTTGGGCTCGCAGCTCACGAACAAATATGCCGAAGGCTATCCCGCCAAGCGTTACTACGGTGGCTGTGAACATGTCGATGTCCTCGAGCAACTGGCGATCGATCGCGCGCGAAAGCTTTTCGGGGCGGAGGCCGCCAACGTCCAGCCGCATTCCGGCGCGCAAGCGAACCAAGCGGTATTTCTGGCCTTCCTCCAGCCCGGCGACACCATCATGGGGCTGAGCATGGCCGACGGCGGTCAGCTGACTCACGGCATGGCGCGCAACATGAGCGGCAAGTGGTTCAAGGTGATCTCCTACGGTCTGGATGAAAAGGAAGCGATCGACTACGCGGCGATGGAGCGCCTTGCGCGCGAAACAAGGCCAAAGCTCATCATTGCCGGCGCCGCGTCCTATTCGCTGCGAATCGATTTCGAACGCTTCGCCAAGGTCGCCAGGGCGGTCGATGCCATCCTGATGGTCGACATGGCGCAATACGCCGGCCTCATCGCTGCGGGCTTCTACCCCAACCCGGTGCCGCATGCCGATGTCGTAACGACGACGACGGATAAGACACTGCGCGGCCCGCACGGCGGCCTTATTCTGATGAAGGAGAAACACGCCAAGGCGATCGATTCGGCCGTCTTCCCGGGTCTGCAGGGTGCGCCGCAGATGCATGTCGTTGCCGCCAAGGCCGCCGCGTTCAAGGAAGCAATGACGCCGAGCTTCAAGCGCTACCAGGAGCAGGTCATTGCCAACGCCCGCGTGATGGCGCGCGTGCTCGACAAGGAGCGCGGCCTGCGCGTCGTCTCCGGCGGTACACAAAGCCACGTGTTTCTGCTTGATCTGCGCAGCAAGTCGATCACCGGCAAGGACGCCCAAGCGGCGCTCGGGCTGGCGCACATCACGGTCAATAGGAACACCATCCCCAACGATCCGGAAACACCCTTCGTCACCTCGGGCATCCGTATCGGCTCGCCAGCGATGACGACACGCGGCTTTACCGAGATCGAGGCCGAGCGCGTGGCTCACCTGGTTGCCGACGTGATCGATGCACCGGACGACACCGACAACCTCGATCGGGTGCGAAACAACGTGGCCGCGCTGTGCGCCCGGTTTCCAGTGTATGGCGACTGATCCCGTCTCGACTGCTGGCACAATGCGATGAAATGCCCGTTTTGCAGTGACCCTTCGACGCAGGTGACCGACACTCGTGAAAATGAGGACGGCGACGTCGTGCGGCGCCGCCGTCGCTGTATCCAGTGCGACAAGCGTTTCACCACCTACGAGCGCATCGACTTGAAAATGCCGCATGTGGTCAAGTCGGACGGGCGGCGCGCCGAGTTCGATCGAAGCAAGCTGCTTGCCAGCATGACGCTCGCCTTGCGCAAGCGGCCGATCGCCTTGGAAGCCATCGAGGCCGCGGCGGCGCGCATCGAAGGCAAG
>RCMY010005097.1_pt1 | contig 11208 bp, 10 predicted proteins | sample 2041341 | NCBI WGS metagenome assembly RCMY01 (sample SAMN09708234, study PRJNA481090) | Marine sediment metagenome, whole genome shotgun sequencing project.
GCGCCCGATGGCACCAGCGTTGATCGTCAGGAGCGCAGCCTCTTCCACGAGCATGAAGTATCGCGTGATGTCGGGGTGGGTGACCGTGATCGGACCTCCCTTTTTGGCCTGCACCCGGAACGCCGGAAGCACCGAGCCACGCGACCCGAGCACGTTGCCGAAGCGAACCGAAACATACGTGCCCGTCGCCCGCTCCGCCATGTCGGCCGTCAGTCGCTCCGTCAGCCGCTTCGTGTAGCCCAGCACGCTCGTGGGATTCGCAGCCTTGTCGGTGCTCACATTGACGAAACGCTCGACGCCGACCGACTCGGCAGCTTCGAGCAGGTTCTGGGTGCCCAGCACGTTGGTCTTCCAGCCCTCGGCGGGCGCCGATTCAAGCAGCGGGAGGTGTTTGAGCGCGGCCGCGTGGAACACCACGTCAGGGCGCTGCTGTTCGAACACTTCGAAGACGCGTTCACGGTCGCGAATGTCCGCGAGGACGAGGTTCGGGGTGTCCAGCAGTGCCCGGCCGTGGATCGACAGCATGACTGAGTGGAGTGCGCTCTCGTCCCGCTCGAGGAAGATCAGCTCGGAAGGTTCGAATCGCATCAACTGGCGGCAGAGTTCGCTGCCGATCGAGCCGCCCGCACCCGTGACGAGCACGCGCTTGCCCGTGACGTAGGAGGCAACAGCGTCGCCGTCGATGTCGGCCGGTTGACGACCGAGCAGGTCACCTTCGCTGACAGGGCGGATGTCGCCAACGCCGAGCCCATCGATGATTTCGTGGACACTCGGCAGCACGAGCAGGCGCAGGCCGGCGTCGGTAGCGAGGGCATCGACCGAACGGATGACATCGCGGTCGGCGCTCGGGATCGCGAGGAGTACGTCTCGGGCGTCGTATCGCTGGGCGACCTCGTGGAGATCCGCGATCGTGCCGCGGACGCGCACGCCGGAGACCGAGAACCGTGAACGTGTGACGTCGTCGTCGAGGAACGCGACCGGGACGTACGCGGAGTTCGCATCGGAGAGCAGTGCACGAACGATCTGTTCGCCGCCGTCACCGGCACCGATGACCACCAACGGGGCGGCGTCGTCGAGTGACCGGCGCGTCTGTTGCTGTTGGCGGAGTCGCCATGCGGATCGAGCCGAAACGGTGCCGGCAATGGCCACTGCAGTGCCCAACAGCGGCACCGACCGTGGTGCGCCTTCGAGGAACCAGGCGAGGTTGACGACCGAGAGCACGCCGCCCGTGAGAGCGACCGAGCCAGCGAGGGCCCGGACCTCGTCAAAGGAGCCATAGCGCCAGCGGCGTGTGTAGAGCCCGCAGAGCATTCCGAACAGCCCCTGACCGACGGCTGCAACGGCGAACGACCGGAGTGTGGCGGACCACGTGAGCGGGGCCGGGTCGAAGTCGTAGCGGCTGAACGTGGTGAGCGGGAGCGCGATCGTCCAGATCATCACGTCGACGAGGTAGTGGATGATCGGAAGCCGGCGTGCTCGCCGGATCCGGACCTCAGCCGTTGCCCTCTGTTCGTTCATGTGTTGCCTCTCGTCGACCGTTCCGGGAATGCGTTCAACTCTCTTTCGGCGTTTCTTGTCGAGTTCTTGAACCTCTCCGCGGACACTCGTGAAATTCGACTTCAGCGGCGGGCGCTGCGATCCGATGAAAGTTCAACGGCGCGAGCCCTCGCGTCCGACGAACCCAGGTGACGAAGGCGGAAGTAGATGATCGAGTCGACAGAAAAGCGGGCTGTTCACGCCGATACCCATGGTTCCGATCGCGGGTTCACGCTGATCGAGGTGTTGATCGTGATCGTGGTCCTCGGCGTCATCGCGGCGGTGACGGTCTTCGCCGTGCGGGGCATTACCGACAAGGGAGAAGTCTCGTCGTGTCAAACCGACCGCTTGACCGTGGTCAGGGCAGCCGAGTACTACCTGGTCGAGAAGAACGTCGACGAGATCCCTGCGAGTGGAGTCGGCGCCGACCGCTTCGAACGCACCCTGGTGGACGAAGCGCTCTTGCGAGATGTGTCGACCTTTCACGATCTGCAAATCGACGGCTCCGTGTCGTCTACGGGCGTTCCCTGCCCCTGACAGGTCCCGCAACCGACTCGAAAACGACGAAGGCCGGATGCATCGCTGCATCCGGCCTTCGTGACGTTCCGTGTGGGTTCGGTTCAGGCGGCCTGCGCCTCTGCGACGAGGCGCAGCACTTCGTCCTCCGGGAATGCGCCGACCCATCCGGAGATCGGCGTGCCATCGGCGGCGAGCAGCACGGCGGACGGCTGCGACGTGATGCCGATCGCCTGCCACGTCTCGAATGACTCGTCCCAGAGCATCGTGAAGGACTGGGTGCCGTAGTCCTTCGTGAAGTCCTCGGCATCACCGAGGCTGTCCTGAGTTCCGAGGCCGACCACGATCAGGTCATCTGCGTTCTCTCGAGCAAACTGCTCGACATCGGGAGCTTCCCGACGACACGTGGGTCAATGCGGCGCCCACATCCAGAGGAGAATCGGCTTCTCCTGTGGGACGAGATTGCGGAAGTTGACCTTGCGACCGGTGTTGATGTCGTCGACCACGACGTTCGGGAGCGGGTTGGCCTCGACGTCGGACGAGGCCAACAGATCGGCGCCGACGAGGTCGACTGCTGCAGAACCAGCGGACACAGGCGTCGAGTCGGTGTCTGCTGAGTCGGTGTCTGCTGAGTCGGAGTCGACCGGATCGGACGATTCGACGGCCTGGGGAAGCGCCTCGCCCGAACCGTCGTCGCCTCCGCCGCACGCGGCGAGCAGCAAGGTGCCGGCCACGAGGCCGGCGGTGACACGTCGACGTGTCATGAGTTGGGATCGCATGGTGCGCAGTCTTGCGTGTGCAACGAACTCTGGCTGCCAGGAGCACGCTGTTGTCCGAACGTTTCGCCTTCGGCCCGGACGGAGGTGTGGAGTGGGGTCAGACCCCATCCACACCTCAGCTTGCGGGGGTCAGGAGCTCGCGGCGGAGGTCGAGCAGTTTCGGGGCGGGCTCGCCGTCAGACCATGAATCCGCCGTGATCACCCGCTCGTAGCTCTCCCACTCTTGGCGCACGCCTGACAGGTCGCCGGCGCGGGCGTGGGCACGCATCCGCAGCCCGATCAGTTCCTCGTGTCCCGGAAGCACCTTCAGGCCTTGGCCGGTGGCCCAGAACACGAGGTCGGTGTCGCCCATCGACAGCGCGTGTGCCGCGAGTTCGGCCGTCGCGGTCGTTGCGAGCAGCACGAGATTCGAGGTGAGTCCGTCGGCATCGGGCCACAGGTAGCTCGATCCAGCGAACGGCAGACCGTGGATCATCTCGACCGCCGGACGCAGCACGTCGACGGCGTGAGCGGGCGGTGCGACCTGAGCATGTTCCACGCGCTGGCGGATCAGATCCGCGTCGGTCACCACGCGCGGGTGGAGCGGCAGGGACTCGTTCAACGTTCGGGCCAGCCACTCCTCGTCCTCGGGTGGCGGCACCAGTCGACCCAACGCTCGACGCGCCTCGGAGACGACGTTGGCGAACGTGGCGTCGCGGACGTCGAGTTCCCACAGAGCGGTGCGTGCCGAGGACCGCGTGGCACGCTCGCGATGCGTCGCGAGCCAGGCGATCAGTTCGATCGTCTTCGAGCGTTGGAAGGTGCCTTCGTTTCCGTCTCGATCCACGACCGACACGCCGCCCATCATGGTGACGACGATGTCGTGAGGGAGGACGTCGAGCGGGTCGGCCACCATCTCGTTGAGATCGACGTGGACGATCGGAGCGACCTCGATGGGCGTGGAGGCGTCGTCGAGGATCGCAGCGATCTCGGCGACGTCGTCGTCGGACAACCCGATCGGAGTGAGTCGCACGGACTCGTCGAACGCCACGAGCTCCCAGCCGTCGGCGTGTGCCCGAACCAGCGCGCCCGGCCTGTTCGAACCGGTCGATCCATCCGATCCAGCCCTGTCGAAACCATCCCGGTCGAAACCATCCCGGTCGGAACCATCGCGGTCGAAACCATCGCGGTTGAACCCGCCGGGGTCGACAGCGGCGACCGCCGCGATGCCGTGCCCGATCGCGGGGAGCGGAGGCAGCGTGTTCGCGGCGTCGTCGGCGTGCGCGAGCAGGACGATTGCCGGCTCCCACATCTCGCCCCCTGTTCTTCGGGTCCGCAGGTCGAACGCCGAGCGGTCGTTGGCGAGGGTCGAACCGACGGTCCGGGCCGCAGCATCCACGGCGTCGGAAGATCGATCGAGTCGGCGCGTGTTCGGGTGATCGAAGAGCACGTCGATACCGAGCTCGGCAACCAGCAGGTGGACGACCTCCGACGACAGCGAGGTCGCCAGGCCTGATCCGATTGCCCGCACCACTTCGTCGCCTTGCTGGGGACTGGCCTCGATCGCCGTGATCCCGGCGGCTTCGAGGTCGAGCAGGACATCTCGCCCATCGGTGTCGATGCCGACGGTGACGAGCGCGAGGCACGGCTGGCCGGCCTGACGTGCGTCGTCACTGACCATCTCGATCGGGATGGATGCTGGCAGCGTCCAGGTGCGTCGCGCACCGGTTGCTTGTGGACAGATCCAAGGCGCCTCGAGCCGCGCATCACTCGTCAGGCGAACGATCAGCTCGCCATCGGGAGCGATCCGCACGGTGCCGACCTGCGTGCCCGAGCCGGCGATGCGGTGGGCGATCGCTCGGACGGCGATGTCGACACGCGCGGCGCGCTCGCCAGGGTCGATCGTGCGCAGTCGCCGCTCGGTCGCTGCGATCTCGGGTGCCGGGGTCGGCACGCGGGCGTGGGGGAGCGCAGCGCGAAGTGCACGTCGCCGGCGCACGCCGACCAGCGTGAGTACGCCGGCGGCGAGGAGCGCGGCGTGCTCGAGACGGATCGGTGACGGGGCCTGCGGAGCGGACTCGCCACGTTCCGTCGGGCCGGCCCGGTCTGCGGCCCCGACAGTCGTGGGAACCGACGTCGACGGGACCGACGACGGCGGCGTCGATGACGGAGCGGACCGAGTGGGTGCCACCTCGGGGGACGTGTCGACCGCTGGTGCGTTCTCCGATCCAGCGTCGTCGTGATCAGCTTCTCCTCGGATGTCGTCGACCGTGACGCCGTCGGGTATCTCGATGGGGCCGGGCGGTGCAGACTCCGGTACCGAAGCCCACGGCGCGTCCTCGGCTGGGACCTCGATCTCCCACCCGGGGAGGATCAGGTTCGGGTCGTCGAATGTGCGACCGCCGCCCATGTCGTCGCCGGCGTTTTCCTCCCAGATCTCTGGCCACGCATCTTGGTCGCCGAGGTGATCCTCAGCAATCTCGGAGAGCGTGTCGCCGCGAACGACGACATGGGTGATGTGACTCTCGGTCTCCGTCGGCGCATCGGCGTCGTGTGTTCCGGCGTCGATACGGGGGACGCCGCGGACAGGTGTGGGCTCCTCTTCGGCGCCGTCGATGTCGAATCCGTCGGCGTCGGGCACGTGATCGAGCGGCCCTGTCTGGTGCACGACGGTGTCAGCGCGGGTTGTCGCTGTCGCTGTCGCCGTCGCCGCTGGCGTCGGCGCGCCGAGACCCTCTGGCAGTGTGAGTTCCCAGCCGGGTTGGATGAGCGCGGGGTTGACGAACCGTTGGCCGTCGTTCATCGTCGCGCCGAGGTTCAAGTCGAGGATCGCATCTGCGATCTCGTTGGTCCGGTCGACGTCATCGTCGGCGTACGCCCCGGCGATCCCGTAGATCGACTCGCCGCGCTCGACCGTGTGCCAGCCGATCGCGGCCGGCGTCACTGTGACGGCGTCGCTGTCAGCGTTCGTGTGGTCAGCGACCTGGCGAGTTGAGCGCTGTTCGTCTCCGAAGGATCGAGACGTCGCCGTGCTCGGAATAGCTCGCTCCGAGTGGACGTCGGACGGAGTGGCCGTGACGGGTTCGACGAAGCGTTGCGCCGTGGCGACGGGGCCGAGCGGCTGTTCCAACGCGGTGACAGCGGACCCGAAGGAGTTCAGTGGCAGCAGCGCGATGATGCCGACGGCGACCCAACGGGCGATCCGTTGCGCCCAACCGAGGCCGCGGACTCGTGGTGAGGCCATGCCGCGGTGACGGACCATGTGCACGACCTCGAAAGCGATCGTGATGGCGACGGTGGCGAGCGCGAGCCAGATGATCGTGAGGGAGGACCTGATCAGCAGGTTGACGACTGCGTCGTCGCGGAGCGGCTCGGAGGCGATCTCGCCGATTTCCCCGAAGCTCCACCGCCAGGGAGGGGCGATATCGGAGAGCGGGTTGACCGAGTCGAATCGAGAGCGGGCGGCCGCGATCAGCACCCATGGCGTGAACACGAAGAGCGCGAGCATCACCAGGAGCGAGGAGATCGCTCGGCTGAATCGGTGTGGTTGTTGCTGCATGTCTCGTCCTCTCGTTCGATGTCGTTTGACCGGTTCGTTCCCACCCCCTCAGTGGGTGATGAGAATCAAAAAGGGGAAAACTACGTCACTTCGACGGCCTCGGCGGCGCCTCGGCCCCTCACGGTCTTGGACCCGTCGATGATGGTGACCGTGACGATCACGATGGTGCCGTCGACCTTGGCGACAGCGGACGCCTGACCTGCCAGCCCGTAACTGGAGAACAGTCGTGCCGCAGCCTCGTTCGCTGCCGCCTCGGCCCTCGCCACGTCGAGGTTTTGGACCTGTCCGCCGCGGATCTCGTCGGGCTGTGCCGCCTGTGCTCCAGCGCGTGCCGCCTGGAACGCGATGGACGTCGCTGCCGATTGGTTGGAGATACCGCGATCGACCGTCCCGGCGAGCCAGATCAGGCCAAGGAACGTGAACGCGAACATGAAGACGAGACCGGCCACGAGACCGGCTCCGCGGTCATCGCGCAGACGGGCGTTCACGGCTCGACCGCTCGGAACGTGTCGATCACCGCGTACGCCGTGTAGGTGGCAGCGTTGTCGCTGGTCGGGCCGATCAGCCCGAGATCGTCGACCTTGCGATTGCACGTCACGGTCGCGACGACGAGTCCTCCGGCGACGAATCCGGACTCGGTGGCGACGTCCACCGAAGAATTCGCACACGTGGTGATGTCGACCAGCATCGCATCGCCGATACTCTGAGCGGCACCCTGCGCAGCGCCGAAACTTCGCTCCTGCGCGGCGGCTTGCGCCGCAGCTTCGGCCGCGGTCTGCGCAGTTGCGCGAGTGTCGACCCCGCGGCTGATGAAGAGCACTGCGATCGCCAGTGCAATGGCAGCAGGCGCGATCAGCGCCATGCCGAGCGCATCACTCGACCCGCCGTCGTGTCGCAGGCGTTGTCGGCGAGGGTGCAGACGAGACGTCACAGCTGAATCTCCTCCAGGGGGACTGCGGCTGTGACTCTGACCGGTCGAGACGTCCCGATAATGATTCCTTGCGCTCGTGCCGTCACGACCACGACGACCGGATCGGAACCGGGAGGCGAGATCGACACCTGCACGTCGGCGAGAGCGCTGTCCGCCAAGCTGCTGCGGATCGAGGCTTCGGCTGCGCTGTTTCCCGCACCGAAGCGGGCGACTTGTGCAGCAGCGCTACTCGCTGCGACTCGCGCTTCGGTGCGCGCGTGACCCCACATCGCTGCCTGGAAGGCGGCGAACATCAGCACGACGAACACCGGCGCAAGGAGCGCCGCTGCGAGCGAGCTGGATCCGCGATCGTCGCGACATCGAGTCATGCGTGGGCCGGCTCGATCAGAAGGGGACGTCCACGGGCTTGTCGGCTTGGGTTCTCACTTGCGTCCAGATCGTGAACGCGACGCCACCTGCGAGTGCGGCCGCAGCTGCGTACCAGAGCGCCTGCTCCAGCGAGACGGCGCCACGATCACGTCGCGCGGCATCCTGCTCGAACGCCGCGTCAGGGATGAGTGTGCGCATCCTGGCGAAGACGACGTGCGTCATGGCCTCCAGGGTCATCGTGAAGTCATTCATCGTGTTTCCTTTCTGGTGAGTGGAATTCAGATCGTGAGCGCGGGATAGATGAGGAGCGCAAGGAACAACAGCGCCATCCCGACGAGTGGGGGAGTGACCTTGTCGTTGCGGACCCGGGCTTTGCCTTCGTCGTCTGCGGCGAGGGTCGAACGCAAGGTCGAACACTTCGCGGCGAGCGTCTTGGCAACCGGTGCACCCTCGGCAGCGGAGAGAGCGGCGGCTGCGGCGACCTGCTCGAGTTCGGGCATCTCGAAGTCCTCCGCCACCAGTGACAGTGCATGGACGAGGCTCTGGCCCGTCGTCGAGACCTCGCGCATCCGCTTGCGGAGCTGACGAAACAGCAGCCCGTCGCCGGCCTCGGCGGCTTGCTGGAGCGCTCCTTCGTGGCCGGTGTTGCCAGCCAGGAGCATGGTCATCATGTCGAGATAGGCCGAGAGTTGGTGGCGCAGGTCGATACGGATCTCGTCGGCCTCGGCGACGACACCCGAGTGGATGATCGTCGGAACGAGCAATGTCGCGAGCAGGGAGAGTCCGGCCGGAATGAAGACGCTGATGCTCAGTACACCGGCGAGGCTCAACAAGGTGAGAATCAGCGACGGCAGCACCAGGCCAGCCATCGCGCCGACGATCAGATAGCCGACATGGACGGCAAACGGGCGGCCGATGATGCGCAGTGAAGAGAGTGACCCCACCCGTCGCCGCACGAACGACGACCGGGCACCGAGCTCACCAAGGCGCACCACGAGGTCGGACGTGTCGCCGGCGCGGAGCTGGTCGATCGGGGCGGGCGACCGGTTGATTCGACGCACCGACGCCGCCAACGAGGGGCGCGGCTGGCGCCAGCCGGGGAAGATCAGCCACAGGCCGAGCGTCGCGAGCATCCCGACGAGGACCACGAGTCCGGTGTCTCTCACCGCGCCACCTCATTCCTCGTGCCCGACGTTTGGGTGGCGCGCTGAGCGGCGCCGCCGGCCGAGGTGAGGAAACGGGCAGGTTTCGGGAAGCGTGAGAGGCGCTGGACTCTCAACAGGAGCACGGCGTAGATCGCGAGGACGCCACCGAGGAAGATCTGCCCACCACCTGTGTCGTAGGCATCGAGGTAACTCGACCGGCCGAAGACGAACAGGATCATGATCATCGAACCCATGATCAGTGAGAGCAGCATGACCTCTCGCTGGATCGGGGCTCGCTCGGCGTCGACGATTCGGCGGCGGTCGGCGGTGGAACGCGCTTGTTCCGCCAATGACGACAGGACGGAAGCCGTGCGGGCGCCGCGCTGGACTGCGATCAGTAGGCCAGCAGCGACGAGGTCGCCGAGCGGGTCGTCCAACTCGTCGGCGAATCGTCGGAAGGCAGTGTCCGGATCCTGGTGGCCGAGCGCTGCGGACAGTCGACGGACCGCTGGTCGAATCGAGGGCGCAGCGGTGGGCACCGTCGCAGCGATTGCGCCGATCGGCTGGTCGCCGGCGAGCAGCACGTCACGCAGGTTCTCGATCCATGACGCAAGTGCGTCGGTCCGCTCGACGTCCTTCGTGCCGGTGCGGTCGCGACGTTGATATGCGCCGACCCAGTACCAGGTTCCGCCGGCCACGACCATTGCGGGGAGGACCCAGCCGGACGTCGCGAGGATGAGTACGCCGAGCGCCAGGGCCCAGACGGCCCGAATGGCCTGTGACGCATTGAACCTCGACGCGGCTGACGGCGCCGCTTCGGTGTTGGCGTCGTCCACCGGAACGAGCGCAATCACAACGGCGATGACGAGCAGCGCGGTCGACATGATCAGGATGATCGTCAACGGGTTCAACGTGCGCCTCGCATCGCGAATTGGTCCGGTGAGTAGCCCGACACGCGTAGTCGGTTGAGGTGGCGTGGCGAGAGCCCCGCCACCTGTTCGAGTTCGCCGGTCTCGTTCAGGCCCCAGACCTCGGTCGCAGACACGCCGCCTTGCTCGCCGAGCCCGCCGACCTCGACGATCGAGGTGATCCGGCGTGTGGTGGAGGACTGTTCGTCGCTGGCGTTGCGGACGAGGTCGATGTGGACGACGAAGTCCACGGTCTGTGCGATCAGGCTCCACACGGCGAACTCGGGCAGGTTCGTGTTCGACTTCGACACGTAGTACGCGAGGCGTTGGAGGACGATGTCGGACGTGTGAGCGTGGATCGTCGCGAGCGAACCGCGCTTGCACATCGACGCGACGTCGAGCATGTCGAGCGCCTCGTCCTCCACGAGCTCGCCGACGACGACGCGGTCGGGGTTGAGTCGACGGGTCAACTCCACGAGCTGGCGGGTCGTGATCTCGCCTTCGCCCTCGGCGTTGGCGTGGCGGGTGAACAGGGCGGGAGCGTCGGGGTGGCGAGGGTCATCCTCCAAGCGGAGTTCGAGGAGGTTCTTCTCGACTGTGATGATCCGTTCCAGGGGCGACACCTCGCCGAGCAGTTCGGTCAGCAGGGTGGTCTTGCCGGCGCCGGGCGGGCCGCTGATCAGCATCGTGAATCCGCACCGAACGAGCGCTCGCAACTGGGCGGTGAGTTCGATCGGGAAGAGCCCCAGGTTCGCAAGTCCTTCGAGTCCGGCTTGGCGGACCACGAAACGGCGGATCGCGATGCGCGGATGGGTCGAGATGCCGTGCTCGGAACCGCCGCCGAGGACCATGACGATGCGGCTGCCGTCGTTGGACTGCATCGTCAGCATCGGGGATGACGTGTCGAGGCGGCCTTCGCCCGTTCCCTTCATCCGCAATGCCAGTCGCTTCTGGAATGCGATCAACTCGGTGGTCGAGTCCCACAGCGCGCCGACGTCGACCTTGCGACCGTCGGCGAACGTGACCCAGGTGGAGGAGGCGGAGTTGACGTCGATTTCCTCGACGTTCTCGTCGTTGAGGTACGGCTCGAGTGGTCCGGACCCGGTGAGGTCGGCGACGACGCGGCTTCGCAACGTCTGCTCGGCTTCGAGGTCGAGCGGACCGAGCCCCGAGCGGAGGCGGTCCTCGTTGACGACGTTGATCTCGTCGTTGATCCACGCGCCGACCAGGAGTTGTTGGCGGCGCTCGTCGGTGGCGAGCGGCGAGCTCGACGAGGTCTCCGCGTCGCGATCGACAGCATCGATCAAACGGTCGGCGACGCGAGCGGTGACGGACCGGACTGGTTGGTCGAGGGCATGTGCCGGACGCCGCGCTCCGTTGCGGTGCGTTGGTGCGCTGCTCATCGTGCGACCCCGTCGGAGTGCTGGCGCAGCGGTGCAGGAGCAGTTGCGGCGGCGGCCGAAGGCGCCGGCGTACGCGCCCCGCG
>RCMY010005099.1_pt1 | contig 11207 bp, 8 predicted proteins | sample 2041341 | NCBI WGS metagenome assembly RCMY01 (sample SAMN09708234, study PRJNA481090) | Marine sediment metagenome, whole genome shotgun sequencing project.
CCGAGCACCGAGCACCGAGCACCGAGCACCGAGCACCGAGCACCGAGCACCGAGCACCGAGCACCGAGCACCGAGCACCGAGCACTTACTTCCCGTAATAACTCATAACTCATAACTTCCAACCTCATATTTCTCACTTCGTACCTTGTATTTCGTACTTCGTACTTATCTTTACGCCCCATGAACCCAAGGGTATTTCTCTTATTTCTTTTTTCCTTCGGATGTTGTTTCGCCCAAGAGGATGTAACGAAAAATAACTACACCTTCGATGCCAATGCCTTTTATGGTTCGATATTTTTGCACAATCCCGATATTTCGCATTTGATTACCGAGCATCCTGCCGGACTGATTTTGGGGTATAGCCGAAAAACCTACGGGCGTGAAGATTGGCAGCAGGGCTACAACTACCCCGATTTGGGAGCCTCCTTTATATATCAGGATATGGTCAATCCTACCCTAGGGAAAAACTACGGCCTATATGCCCACTTCAATTTTTATTTTTTCAAGCGAATCCTTCAGTTCCGATTAGGTCAGGGCATTGCCTATACTACGAATCCGTATGACCGCAAAGACAATTTTCGCAACAATGCCTATGGGTCACGGTTCTTGAGCTCCACCGTTATGATGTTCAATTACCACAAAGAAAATATCTATAAAAATGTAGGCTTTAAAGCGGGCATTTCCATCATTCACTATTCCAATGCTAATGTCAAGGCGCCGAACACCTCTACCAATACGATAGCTTTTAATGCGGGTCTGATCTATACCTTAGCACACGCCGAAACGGAGTACATTCGAAGTGAAAAAGTGAAGATTACCGAGCCTATCAAATATAATTTAGTTTTTAGGGGAGGGGTCAATGCCAGCGATAACATCGGGCATGGGCAATACCCGTTCTATATATTTTCCGGTTATGCCGACAAACGTTTAAGTCGTAAAAGTGCAGTACAGGTTGGTGCGGATGTATTTTTCGGTAATTTCCTTAAAGAACTGATTGAATTCCAGTCCGTATCGTTTCCTGAGAACAATATCGCCGCAGACACCGATTATAAACGTGCGGGTCTCTTTATCGGTCATGAGTTGTTCATCAATAGGCTATCCATAGAAACCCAATTGGGCTATTACGTGTACTACCCCTTTGATTTTGAGGGGCGAGTGTACAATCGTGTCGGTTTAAAACGCTATTTTGGAGAAAAATTTTTCGGCGCTATTAGCCTTAAATCACACGGTGCCAAAGCGGAAGCCGTGGAGTTTGGGGTTGGATTTAGGTTATAAGTTTAATGTTCAAGGTCAAAGAGAAAAAGGGTTAAGGTCAATGAAAATGGGGATTTTAATTAATGGTAGGATGAAATCCCTCCTTGAGGGGGGCAGGGGGGTGTTAGTGAACGGTGTTAGAGTGTTGAAAAAATATTGTAATCCCAAGAATGCGGTTTCTTTCCAGGGCGTCAGAGGGGTGCTCTTCCACATTTCAGCAATGTTCCTTAACTGGGTCCTCCTCTTTTTTAAAAGGGAGGTGCCGATAGGCGGGGTGGCGGCGTTAGGAACACGTAAAGTCCGACGGATACAACTATTTGTTTTAACTACCTTACTGTTAGTTTCTAGCTGCAACACCGAATCTGCCCCCGACTGCCTACAAAACTCCGGAGACCTTATCCGCGAGGAAGTCTCCCTATCGGATTTTACAAAAATCACGGTCTTCGAAAATGTAGCCTTGGTGCTAAAACAGGGCGATGTTCAAAAAGTAGAGATTGAAACGGGAGAATATTTGCGTGAGGAAGTAACTGCAACTGTGGAGAACGATCGTTTGCTGCTAAAGGATACCAATGACTGTAATTACTTCCGAGAATATGGTCTGACCACCGTTTACGTGACATCCCCTGACATTAGTGAAATACGCAGCAGTACGGGCCGGCCGATAAAAAGCGATGGCGTGTTGGCCTTTGAGAGCTTGACCTTGCTGTCCGAAACTTTTAGCAATCTAGAATCCGCAACAACGGATGGGGAGTTCGATTTGGAGGTAGATACTCAAGCGCTTAGTGCAGTATCCAATGGCATCGCTTATTTTAAGCTGTACGGAAATACAGCGAATCTCCGTTTGTCTGTTCCTGCTGGTGATTCGCGTATCGAAGCAGGTAATTTAACGGCCCAGAACGTGAGCCTGAACCACCGGGGATCGAACGACATGATTGTAAATCCGCAACTTTCCATCAGCGGCACCATTCGCGGTACCGGCGATGTGATCAGTGCAACCCGGCCCGAAAATGTAGCCGTCGAGGAGTTGTATAAAGGACGTTTGGTATTTCAATGACGAAGTAAATGAACCCTATCAAAAAATACTGGGATAGTCTTTTTGCCAAACAGCGCGTCATTGGCGATGACCCGTCTTTGAAGGGTTTGGCAAAAGCCGATACGATTCTAAATAATTTAGTAGACGAAAAAAGAGTACCGGGACTTTCCATAATCGTTTTAAAGGAAGGAAAAACCCTCCTACAAAAAGGTTACGGCTTTGCCGATTTGGAAAACGAAATTCCCGTTAACCCCCAAAAATCGATTTTCCGTATCGCCAGTGTCTCCAAACCCATCGCTGCCACCGCTTTGGCCCATATGGTTGCGGACGGACTGATTGATCTGGATGCATCTTTTTACGAGTATGTGCGGTACTATCCCAAGAAAAAATGGGATTTCACAATCCGCCAACTCGCAAGCCACACAGCAGGTATCCGGGGCTATCGAGGTGTGGAATATGGGCTGAACGAACCCTATACCATCAATGAAGGAATCGATATTTTTAAGGATGACGACCTAATTTTCGAGCCTGGTCAGGGATATCTCTACAACAGCTTTGACTGGGTTTTGGTTTCGTTGGCCATGCAAGAGGCAAGCGGTATTCCATTCGAGGAATATGTGCAACAAAAAATATTGGAGCCTTTGGGAATGGAAAATACGTTTGCCGAATGTCACCCTGAGCGAGCGCCCGAACAACTTGGTCGGGTAGGCAGTCGAAGGGTTAGTGGCAGGGAGCATCAACTGGCTCCGACTACAATTATGCCGACAGATCACTTGTCAAAATTCTACTCCAAAAGCCGCCAAGGTTTCCGTTCGGCCATCCCCGTGAACAACTTTTACAAACTGGCGGGCGGCGGTTATCTTTCTACATCCGCAGACATTGCCAAGTTCGGTCAGGGGTATTTGGATGGGGCAATTCTGAATGATGAAGTACTTTCCCAATTTTTGACCTCACAAACCATAAACGGCAAACCGACCTATTACGGCCTCGGCTGGCAGGTAAGTGAAGATGCTAGGCGAAGACCTTTTTATGGGCATGTTGGGAACGGGGTAGGGGGGTACTCCAATTTTTATGTGTATCCTGAAGAGCGGATGGTGTTTTCCATATTAATTAATTGCACCAATCCGAATGTGCAAGACGAATTGGATAAAGCAGTCGATGCATTGATTGAATCTATTAAGTCCGTTTTATAGAATTCCGCATAGGACTATCGGGATCGGACGAGAACTCATTTGAACAAAACAATTGATAGATTTCCAAATGGTCTTTTAATTTTTTATAATATGAACTCGTCTTGAGTTGTTGTTTCGAACCGATATTTTCGGCTTTTGTGGCCTAATGAGGGCTTTTTTGAGCAGCATAGCCGTAGCAACGGTGCGAAAAAAAGACTAAATTAGAGTGCAAAATGTGAAAATCGCAGGTAAAGGAATAACTCAAGACGGGTTCATTATACTCCTGTTAAAATGATTAAAAATGGGACGTTATCTTTTACTATTGTCAGGACTGATTTGTCTGATATCTTGCAAATCGGAACCTAAAAACAAAATCGCTTCCGCGGAAGCGAATTCCATAGGCCGTTTCGAGGTAAAAAAAACCGATTCGACGATATCCATTTTTCCCGAAGGTGGATCTGGTCCCATAGTCATCCAGAATGCACGCCCTGATTTTAGACCGTTCCTGCATCCTATTATGGCTCCCGGTTCAGACTCCGAACTTACCGAATTCAGTCCGGGCCATCACAAGCACCAAACCGGATTATACTGGGGCTTTACCCGCGTTAACGGTGCCGGCGCGGACACCACGGAACTTAAAAAGTGGTTCTATGACCCTAACAAACCCGATAGTATCAAAGAGAAAATCGGGCGCGATTTCTTTCATTTTCCCGGGGGTGATCATTGGCAAAAAGTAGCCGCGGAAATACTCATCGATGCTGGGGAAGAAGTTAAATGGAAGACCGTCTACAACATGCTCGACGAAGCGAAAACCCCTATTCTAAGAGAATCGCAAACATGGAGCTTAAAGGAAAAGGACGGCCAATATCTTTTGAGCCTAGAATGGCAGGGAGAGGCCTTGACCGATATCACCATCAACGAATTCGATTATGGCGGATTGTTCTTACGGATGCCCTGGAAGCCCGATATCAAGGGAGAGGTAGTAAATGCAGCCCGCCAGCGCAATGCCAAGGCCGAAGGTCAAAGGGCGATGTGGGTGGACGCCGGAATGGAAATCGACGGACTCGATGATTGGGGCCATATCGCCATTTTTGATCACCCCGACAACGAAGGCTTCCCGCAGACTTGGCGGGTCGATAACCAGCTAGGGATCGGACCGGTTCGTGCGAGAATGGGCGATTGGCATATCAAAAAAGGTCAGGTCGAGACCATTCAACATCAGATTGTGGCGTATTCGGGAAAATTGGATGCCATAAAAATGAACGACCTCTGGGGAGATTATGTGGGGGACAAGGGCCTGTATAATACGGCATCCCTTTGGAGTATCGCCCAGCAAGAAGGCCGCGATGCAAAATTGTTGAGTCCGCAGGAAGCCGTTGAGGCCATGACCATTCAAGAAGGGTATCAGGTGAATGCTTTTGCGTCAGAACCTATGATTACCCAACCAATGGCATTCTGCTGGGACGATAGGGGAAGAATGTGGATAGCCGAAAACAGGGATTATGAATCCCGTCAAGATGGATTCTCAAATTCTGGCGATAGTCGTATTTTGATTTTAGAGGATACCGATAGGGATGGTGTCGTAGATTCAAAAAAGATTTTCTTGGAAGGGATACCGTTCCCTTCGGCCATCGCTGTTGGCCATGGTGGCTTGTTTCTAGGGGCACCGCCAAACCTGCTTTTTGTTCCGGATAAAAATAAGGATGATAAGGCGGATACATCGGATATCAAGGTCTTGCTGACCGGATGGGGCATTCGGGATCGCCACGAGACCATAAATAGTTTTCATTGGGGGCCCGACGGATGGCTCTATGGTTTGGAGGGTTTTGCCACACCTTCGGTCATCAGAAAACCAAAGGGTAAAGGCAAGATTTACAAACACAGAGATGAATTTCCAAAAGATCTTTTGGATGCAGAGGGCGTCGATATCAATGGGGGCGTGTGGCGGTACCATCCCCTTAAAGATCGTTTTGAGGTGGTCGCTCACGGATTCAGTAATCCTTGGGGTATCGATTACGATGCTAAAGGGCAGTTGCTGATCTCCGCCTGTGTAATTCCCCACTTATTCCATGTAATCCCCGGAGGAATCTACCATCGGCAGGGCGGCAGCCATTTTAATCCGTATGTGTACGATGATATCAAAACGATTGTTGACCACAGGCATCGATCTGCACATGGTGGTGCAAGAATCTACCAATCGGATGCTTTTCCCAAAGAGCAACAAGGTCGCCTGTTTATGGCGAACATTCATGAACATGCCGTACTATCCGATGTGTTGAATCCGAATGGCTCCGGCTTTACGGCAAGTCACGGAGAGGATTTTATGCTCGCCAACAATGCGCAATGGGTTGGGTTCAGCATGGAAGTAGGCCCCGAAGGGGGACTCTATGTTCTCGATTGGCACGATGCCGACATCTGTGGAAAGGAAGTTCTCCATAAAGAAACTGGAAGGGTATTTCGAATCATGCCCGAAAAGTCACTAGCAAATGATTGGCCGGGGCGATACACCGACCTGAGTAAAAAAAGTGATTCAGAACTGGTCGAACTGCAGTTGAGCAAGAGCGATTGGCATGCACGGCGGGCACGAACGATTTTGCAATACCGCGCATCGCAGAAGGCCCTGGATGAGAAAGCGGTCGATCGTATGAATGCGTTGTTGGCTAATAACGACGATGAAGGCACCCGATTGCGGGCGTTATGGACTTTACACACTACAAATTCAAGCAGCGCAAAGCAATTGGTCGATTTGCTCGATGATAAAGATCAATATATACGTGCCTGGGCGATTCAGTTTTTGCTGGAAGATGGGCAACCTCAAAAGTTCGTAATCGATGCGATGACGACCTTGGCCAAAAACGAAAAATCTGCCGCCGTGCGTTTATATCTGGCGGCAGGCCTACAGCGCATCGACACGAAGGATCGCTGGAATATCGCTTCCGCTTTGGTTCAAGTAGCCGAAGATGTCGACGACCCGAATATTCCGTTAATGTTATGGTTCGGTATCGAACCCCTCGCGGCCGAGGATTCTCAAAAGGTATTACAATTAGCAAAGGATAGTAAAATACCCCCTTTGACACAGAAAATTGCACGGAGATTGGTCGATGGCGACCAAATGGAAAAACTGATTGCTGAAATCAGAAAAAATTCAGCTGGCAGTAGGGAGCTGTTAAAGGGAATGCTTGCCGGTCTGGAAGGCCGTTCCGATTTGACCGAACCTTCGAATTGGGCAACGACCTATAAATCGTTGCCCTCCAACAAGCAAATCAGAGCTATCGCCGACGAAATTTCCCAACGTTTTGGAAATGTGGAGGCCGCCAAAAGAATGCTTGCGGTATTGAACGATTCCGGCGCGGGTGCCGTTCGAAAAAATACCGCCATCAAAAATTTGGCAGTACAGCAGCGTCCGGAACTTCAAGAGAGACTGCCACAATTATTGCAACGGCCTGAGCTGCGGTCGGAAGCCATTCGCGCCGTGGCGGCCTATGATAATGAAGCTTTAGGGGAGATGCTTTTAAGTCAGTATCCTACATATTCGACTTCCGAAAAACAGGAAGTAATACAGGCTATGGCCTCAAGACCGGTCTATGGTTGGCAGCTGGCCAGTGCGATAAAGGACGGGTCGATGCCGAAAAAAGAGATTCCCGCCTATGTAGCCCTGCAACTGCGCAGGGTAGTTGGCAATGGATTTGTGGAAATCTGGGGGCCTCTAGACGATATTTCCGGAGGGGTACAAGGGCAGTACAGCAAATACCAACGGCTTTTGACCGATGACGCTATTGCGAATTCAAGTGCTGCGAAAGGCAAGGAAGTTTATAAAAACACGTGCTATGCCTGTCATAAAATGCATGGCGAAGGGGGCAACATCGGGCCCGAACTTACCGGGTCGAACCGAACGAACACAGCCTATTTATTAAGTAATATTCTGGAACCGAGCGGAGAGATACAAGACGATTACAAGTTGGTGGTGATCACCACCCAAGATGGGCGTACCTATAGTGGAAATGTCGTTTCCGAAAATGACCGTAGCTTGAGTTTGCATGTCGTCGGGCAAGAACCCATAACCATCAATAAATCGAGTATCAATTCGCGGGAGACGACCCCGAAATCTATGATGCCCGAAGGCTTGTTGAACACCTTGACCGATGCCGAGGTATTGGATTTGGTGGCCTATTTAAAGGCATTGGATTCGTCCGATATAATCTGATGGGTTTGCAGGTTTGCGTCTTGACTAAATGAAGCAGATCACTTTGAAAAACAATCTTTGCGAGAACCCAACAAGTAGCGGATATTGAATTTTATCTACGGCAAAGCATAAACGGATACTATAAATCCTTAAATTTAGGGAAACAATATCAAAGACATTGTAACCAACCTAAGCGACGATGAAAATCATCAAATCATATTCGGTCTACCTACTTTTCTTTTGTTGTTGCATCTGTAATGCCCAATCTGCGATTTCCGGTCACATCACTTTGGAAGATAGCTAAGCTGGTGAACAAAAAGTCTACTTAGCCAAACTCGATATCGACCACTTACAAAATTTGAAATACGCCAAAGAAATCGCTTGGTCGCCCATTACGGAAAACGGTTCGTTTTCCTTCGACCTCAAGCACATTTCCGATAAAAACGCCATCTACAGATTGTATGTAAAGCGCATGGCAAAAGCCGATACGGATACTGTTGCCAAGAGTACCGCCTTTATCTTGACCCGTTCCGATACTATACTATTTCATGAAGCTGATGTGCCGTTTGGCAACTTCACCAACAGCAATGTAGCGGACAAAGAATGGCAACGTATGCGGGAGTTCGAAAAACAATTGCTTCAATCGGAATTGGCCGACAAGGAAGAGGCATCACAATTAAAAAGTTACGCCAAAGATTCACTTCGCATTCTCATGGTCAAGCTCATTGGCGTACGAGAACTGGAAGAGAAACAATTATTGGACCAGGACATTGCCAAAAACTCCGATTATTATCTGGCATTCTTAAGCCAACTGAAAGAAAGTGACCTACCGCCCACCCAATATCGGTTTTTGGAAAAGAAACTCGCCTTTTTGACCCAAGAAGCGATCGAACGAAAATATGCTTGGAGTACCGCCATCAACATTATTTTAGGATTTTTGGTGCTCGGTTTGGGGGCACATTTATTAGTTCGAAGAAAACGTCGCGCCGTAGTCACCGATTTGAGCAGGCAAGAACATAACGTTCATTCTCTCATTTTAGAAGGAAAGACCAACAAAGAAATTGCTAATGCACTGTTTATCAGACTCAGTACCGTAAAGACCCATATCACCAACATCTACAGTAAATCGAAAGTTTCCGATCGGCGGGAGCTATTACGGCGATTTCAAAATTAGCACGGGTACTAGCACCAAAATCCGACCTTTTTTACATCCTACAAGGCCATTAAATGGCTTACTTGCATCGTAAACGTGTCCGATGCAAAAACTGGTATTCCTATTTTTATATCTTCCTCCTTATTTTATTAGAGCACAGGAAACGGTTGTGGTGTCTGGAAAAGTGACCGACCAAAAAAATGAAACAGTTTCCATTGGCGATGTGCTCCTGTTTGAAAGGGATAACGATATGCTTTTCAAGTATACCACGCTGGTTGAAGGAAGGTTTTCTTTGGAAGCCATCCCTAAAGGAAGTTATCGATTGAGGATATCATGTTTGGGTTTTGAAGCCGTGGAGCAAGTTGCGGAACTTGACACTAGTTCATCCCTAGTGCCATTCATAGTGACATACCTTACAGAAATTGACAATCTAGGCAATTCAATATATATGAATATGTCCATAACATTTATCCAAACGAAACTTAATGACCATGAAACATATATTCATTCTAACATTCATTTTGCTGTTTAGTTCGGTTACATCACCTCTGCTGGCTCAGAAAGATAATTTTATTAAAGACTATTTAGAGCGATTGGAAAATTCTCGTAAGTATTTAATTCTTGTGGCAGAAATAATGCCAGAGGATAAATATGACTTTAGAGCATCACCAGAATCAATGACTTTTGCCGAAAATTTAATACATATAGGATTTGCGATAGATTGGCATAGTCAGTCATTGTTAGGTGGACGAAAATCCAGGGATTGGAAAAGTGACACTACATTTAAGGTTGCCGGTAAATCTAAAGAAGAAATGATTACAACAATTAACAATACATTTGATGCAACCATTACGTTAATTAAACAATTTGATACAACTCAATTTGATGATGAACTGAACTATTTCGGATTGAATAGGACAAAGCGACAAATTTTCTTATTACTAGCGGACCACCTAACGCACCACAGAGGACAAATGCTTGTTTATATGAGACTAAACGGACTTATTCCACCCAGATACGTATTGTTTCAATAACTCAAAAAATTGAATTTAAAAATTCGGCTTACGTTTATCCATCAACGGGGTCAACGCCAATGGCACCTATTTCGCCGATGCAAGTGAAATTGCGGTTTCCTTAAAATATTCACTCAGGGAAATCAAAGAGCCCACCTATGAAAATAAAGACGATGACGAGAATTTGGATAGAATTCAATGAAATCAAGATTTGGGAAAATCGATTTTATTTTTCAATTAGCGGGAGTTAATGAAAGCACTTTCGGTATTTGGGTCTAAAACCTAAAAATATCCAATTGAATTAAAATAGATTTCAAAACAGTCAAAGTTGTTTAAGGATTTTAGTACTTTAGTTCAACGAAATTTAAAACACTCGCTATGAAAATTTTAAAAAGAATATTTACCGTCGGCATTTTCGCTCTAATTTCTACACATCTTTCCGCACAGGAAATCACGGCCTTCCCCGGCGCATGGGGCGAGCAATTCTATCAAGATAAGGAAAAACTGACTTGGAAAGAGGTCAATAAGATTATGACGGAAAGCCAAGTAGCTCAAGCAGAGTGGAAGAAATCGAAGAAACTAGCCTTGGGCGGCCTCGGGTTCGGATTGGCTAATTTGGGTTCTACGATATGGCTGGTAACCAGTTTGGACCAAAACAAGCCCTTGACCGGCCCCATCATAGCCGCAGCTGGCACCGGCCTCGTAGGTATGATATTCTTCAAAGCAGCTTCAGACAACAAACGTAGGGCAATTTTGAACTATAATGATAGCCTAGGGGGTGGAACTTCTTTTCGCCTAGTACCTGTAAACAATCAAAATGGAACGGGATTGGCGTTGAAGTTTTGATTGGAAAGAAACTAAGAAATGAAAATTACTGCACGGGCACTTATCAAAGTGTCCGTTTTTAATTAGTGTCTATATCACCTCCCTATTTCCCTAAATTCTAGGTTCTAGATTCTCTTTTTTCCGGTCAATTCTAGTAACCATTGAAGTGGGGACTTTCAAACTATCCCTAGACGAATGCCAAGAACCACCAATTCTGATGACGATTTGGCATCAGCTTTGTGCAACATATTCTGCCGATGGTTGTCCACGGTTTTGATCGATACGAATAATTGCGATGCTATTTGTTTGCTGCTAAAGCCCTTGGCGAGCAAGTTCAGTATTTGCCTTTCCCTTTTGGTAAAAGAAGGTGGAGTTAGTTGTTTCGTGTATAGCCCATTTTCTTCGGTGCAGTAAAATTGTTGGCAATTATATGTGTTCAGATCCAATATATTCATCATGGCCGTACCGTCCTTTTTTATATGCGATATGTCCGTCGCCAGAACTAGCTGATATAACAATTGGCCATTTTTGTCTGAAATGCCCTCAGGATATTGGACCATGATCCAATAGTAAT
>RCMY010005100.1_pt1 | contig 11206 bp, 7 predicted proteins | sample 2041341 | NCBI WGS metagenome assembly RCMY01 (sample SAMN09708234, study PRJNA481090) | Marine sediment metagenome, whole genome shotgun sequencing project.
TCAGAGTAGCGGGAGTCATAAAATGAGCACCTTACAAGACAAGATTGCACAGCTGTCGCCGGAGCGCCAGAAGCGAGTGCTCGCACATGGGCAGGAACTCATTGCAGACGAAATGACGTTGCGCGAGCTGCGCCAGGCACTGAATATTACTCAAGAGCAGTTGGCCGATCGCTTGGAGAGCGGGCAGCACAATGTTTCGCGCCTGGAGCGTCGAAACGACATGAAGTTATCTACCCTGAATAGTTATGTTTCTGCGCTGGGTGGGGAGCTGAAGGTTGTCGCCTCCTTTCCTGGCCACAGCGACATCACTCTGTGCACAACTGTCGACGGTTGAACCTGAAACCAAAATCAGCAGCAGAGTAGGGCAGAGGTAGAGTTGCGCAAACGAACGTTTGCGCAATGATTGTTCGGCGACAATTATCCTGGCCGGTCGGCCAAGATAGTTGACGCCAGACAGCAATGATGGACAAACGCATCGAGCGGCAGGGAAGGAGCCTGCTAATCGGGACGATAGAGGTTCCTGACTCATGCACAGCATCCGATTATGTTGATTGCCGGATCATATTGAACTGGTGGCCTGTTAAACCTTGCTCTGGCAGTTTTAGAGAAGAAGTTTTACTCAACATGATTCTGGCCGTGAAGAACCAGTGAGATGCACGATTGATGACGCCCCTCGACGGCCTGGGACCTTGAACCTCAACCCGATGAGCCGTCACCCGGATCTTCGACCGAGTGGGGCAGAGCATCCCGCCAGAGCTCTCGCTAGCGCCACACTTCATGCACGAGACCCGAGGCTATGCCTTTGTATGCGACAGAATTATCAAAAAAATGAAATATAAAGCATTTTTCAAATTATTTTTATAATAGTACTGCAGTACTATTGTTTTTTCTGTCGCGATGGTTATACTGGCCCCAATCAAAACAACATAGTACAGCAGTACTAGAATTTTTATGGGCAAAACACGACATATCCAGCGCCGCATGAGTCAGCGCGGAATAAGCGATCAATTACTTCAGGTTACCCAGCAATTCGGCAAAACCGTAGTTCGTGGGGACGTCGAAAGAACGGTCCTGAACTGCAAAAGTATTGACCAAGTCATCGATGAATTGGACGCGATGCGTAGAAAGCTAGCCCAAGCACGGGAGAAGGGAGGGGTTGTACTGGTCAGCTCTCTCGATGGCATCAAGATCACTACATACCGACTAGACAGCTTCAAGCGAGGCCGCGCTGCGTGAGCGAACTAATCAATCAAACCCCACTTTCATCACTATCGAAAGCTGCAGCAAATGTACATGTAGATGCCTTTGAAGACGGTGACGACGCCTTACAGATTCTATCCCAATGGTGTGTTGTCGCTCGAGTAGCTCGATCCTGTCCTGAACTTAGATTACTCATCGAAGCAAAATCCGACAATATTTTTGCCGAAGAGGGCGAATCAGGCTTAAGAGAAATTCTAGAGGAAACACGCATTCTGCTCGAGAAAGATCGAGACTTAAGTCCGCTACAAAAAACTTACTCATTGATCGATGAGAACGCTCCCTACTGGAACGGTCGATCAGAGGAGCACTATTGGAGGCCGCATGTCTTAAACATGATTGCTGAAGAAGACCCAGAGGACTCTGATGAATATGATGTGCCCATGCAATGGGCAGAGTGGCTTACTACCACGCTTATCGCTAAAACAACAATGGGTTTAGGTATACCTTTAGATGTGTACAAGGTGATGTCAAATGCTCTCTCGCGTCGCGGGATGGTCGGACTCGTCGGCGACTGTAGTGCGATCGGACTCATCACTATTCATGATGAAAATATTCCTCTGGATATGCATGTTTATAGCCAATCGTCATTTCAACTGACTGGGCGGCTACTATTTCTCTCCGGTCGTAAGGGCGATGTGTCGCTGATTTCTCCGAACGGAATAGGAACCGAAAGTAGCGAAAGCTGCAGAAGTTATCTAAGCGTACCGCCTTGGAATGTCCGCACATTTTTGGGTGATATCGAATTGCCTCGTTCCGTCGGCAAGATCAGCCAACTCCGATCAGAATCTCTTGAAATCGCAAGGCTCATCAACGAAAAAAAACCTGCAACCGTTTTGGTGCCCGCAGGATTTCTACACCAGTCTTCCACGAAAGGCATGCGTCGTTGGTTGGTCGATGAAGGCGCAGTGACAACGGTCGTCGAATTTCCAGGGCGATTATTAACGGGAACCTCCGTTCCTTTCGCCATACTTGTTCTATATGGACCAAGACATGTTAGTTCGAAGGTCAGGATGATCGATGCCATGCCCTATTTAGCAGAACAGCGCCAAGGAAGGTACACCCTTCGTCGATGGACAGAATTATCAGTTGCAATAAGTTCAGAACCGAACGGTAAGCCCTTACCGAGAAATGAGTGTTTAGTAGATGAAGAAACCTTAGCTGCAAACGATTACCAACTGAATCCAAAGCGCTATTTAGGGTATGAACAAGAGGCGTTAGACGAGCTGATTGGCGACACACCTCAAGCACGACTTGATGAGTTAGCGGTCATCATCCGGCCGACGCCGATAACGCTCAACAAGGCGAAAGATCAAAAGAGTGATACCGACATGGATATGGTCGAAGTGCTGATCTCAGACATTGATGACGACGGCGTTGTTCGGTCTGGTAGTAAAAAAAGAACAATCCCCAAAGCTTTGGCCAACCGTATTGAGAAATTTCGACTGAAGCCCAATGACATCCTGATCGGCACTAAAGGATCTGTTGGCAAAGCAGGTATCGCAGACTCATCAATAGATGACAACCTAATCTGTGGGCAAACCATGGTGATCATACGGCTGGCACTTGGAAATTCAGTCGAGCTACCAGAGTATCTATACCGCTATCTTGTAACTCCTCAGGTATCGGCCTTCCTTAAGGCACGTGCTGGAGGATCCGCAATTCAATTTATCAAGGCTGAAGATTTGGGAGCACTGCCGGTCCCTATTTACACACTAGAAAAGCAGCAAGAAATAGCAACCGTGCATCAAGATATTCTAGACAAAAAGCAACAGGCAAAAGCGCTTAATGCAGAGGCAGATTGGATGTCTGAACGTGCATTTGAAGAGCTATCCGAACAACAACATGCTCAGGATACTTCTTGGTACGAGTGAGCACTCTTCTCGACTGTACAATTTCATGAGATGCAGAACTGAACTTGAACTCCCTTTAGGTATTGCTTCAATGCAATCCCTAGTCAACCTAATTACCAGGTACCAACTAAATTGGCTAATAACCACTCCGATACTGAAAAACGACTCTGGGACGCCGCTGATGAATTTCGGGCCAACTCCGAGCTCAAGTCTTCTGAATATGCGGTCCCTGTCTTAGGGTTGATTTTTCTGCGCTACGCCGATCATCGGTTCACCATTGCTGAAAAAGAACTGGAGGGCAAAGGCACCGGTCGCCGCAAGATCGGCAAAGAGGATTACCAGGCCAAAGGCGTCATGTACGTGCCACCAGAAGCGCGGTTCTCGTACTTGCTATCGCTTCCTGAAGGCGAAAATATAGGCAAGGCGATCAATGAGGCGATGAAGTCGGTTGAGGCCGAGAACGTCGACCTCAAGGGTGTTCTGCCGCGAACCTACACCAAGATCGACAACGCCATTCTTGTGTCGCTGCTGAAGAACTTTTCGCAGATCGCGATGGATGACGAAGGCGACACGTTCGGCAAGATTTACGAATACTTCCTTGGCAACTTTGCCCGCGCCGAAGGGCAACGCGGTGGTGAGTTCTTCACGCCGACATCCTTGGTCAAGCTGATCGTCGAGATCATCGAACCATACCACGGGCGCATCTACGACCCGGCGTGTGGGTCGGGTGGCATGTTCGCGCAAAGTGCCGAGTTCATTAAAGCCCACCAGCACAAACCCTCAGTGGAAATTTCCTGCTACGGTCAGGAGCGAGTCGGAGAGACACGGCAACTGTGCATGATGAACCTGGCCGTGCATTCGCTGTCCGGCGACATTCGGCTGGGCAACAGTTACTACGAGGACCCCCACGACAGTCTCGGCAAATTCGACTTCGTGATGGCCAATCCCCCGTTCAACGTGAACAACGTGGATAAAGAGAAAATCAAAGACGATCCGCGCTACCCGTTCGGGATGCCACGGCCCGACAACGCCAACTACCTTTGGATTCAACGGTTTTACAGCAGCTTGAGCGACACGGGTCGAGCTGGTTTTGTCATGGCAAACTCTGCCGCCGACGCTCGCCAGTCGGAGATGGAGATTCGAAAAGCTTTACTCCAGTCGCACGCCGTCGACGTGATGGTCGCCATCGGTCCGAATTTCTTCTACACGGTGACACTCCCTTGCACGCTCTGGTTCTTTGACAAAGGCAAGGCGAAGACCAAGCGTAAGGATCAAGTGCTGTTCATCGACGCCCGGCACACGTTCCGGCAGGTTGACCGGGCACACCGCAAGTTCAGTCCGAAGCAGATCGAGTATCTAGCCAACATCGTGCGACTGTATCGAGGTGAAAAGCCGGAGTTCTTGGCGGGAGAAGATGAAGAGGTTCCTGGCGAGGAACCAAATTTGAAGACTACTTTCCCAAAGCTGAAATACGCGGACATCGCGGGACTTTGCAAGATTGCCACATTGGAGGAAATCGAAACACAGGGCTGGAGCCTGAATCCCGGTCGTTTCGTCGGCATGGCCGATCGTGAGGAAGACGATTTTGTCTTTGTCGAAAGGCTGGAGGAACTGAACGAAGAATTGGAGATCCTGAACAGCGAGGCTGGGGAACTGGAAGAGCGGATTGCGAACAACGTCGCCAAGTTGTTAGAGGCAACGTTGTGAGCGAAGCGTTCGCGACTCGTACCATCGAAGAATCGCTCGGTACCTTGATTGACTACCGAGGCAAGACACCCCCCAAAACGGAAAGTGGAGTTCGCCTCGTCACCGCCAAAGTCATTAAGGATGGATACGTTCAAGACAACAAAAATGAATTCATTGCAGTAGACTTCTATGATGATTGGATGCGACGCGGATTGCCTAAACAATGGGACATCGTTATCACAACTGAAGCTCCCCTCGGTGAAGTCGCTCAACTGCGAACCACCGAGAAAGTAGCTCTAGCTCAACGAGTAATCCTGCTTCGGACGGATCCAGATGTGTATGATCAATCGTTTTTCTTTCAAGCACTGAAGGGTGACTACGTTCAGGGAGGGTTGAAGGCTCGGGGAACCGGCACGACCGTCTTAGGCATCAAGCAGAGCGAGTTGCGAAAAGTAAAAGTGCCGTGGTTTCCACTACCTATTCAACGCAAAATCGCCGCAATCCTGTCGGCGTACGACGATCTTATCGAGAACAACACCCGCCGCATTGCCATTCTGGAAGAGATGGCTCAGGCGATTTACCAGGAATGGTTCGTCAACTTCCGCTTCCCTGGCCACGAAAACGTCAAACTCGTCGATTCACCACTTGGACAGATTCCTGAGGGATGGGAGGCGACTACAGTCGGCAATCTTGCCATAAACGAAAGGCGATCGGTTAAGCCGCAAGAAGTTGATCCAGAAACACCTTACGTTGGCCTTGAACACATTCCTCGCAAATCGATCACGCTGACCGAATGGGGAGTCGCGGCAGACATTGAAAGCACCAAGCATCGTTTCAAAGAGGGAGAAATTCTCTTTGGAAAGATACGGCCATACTTTCACAAAGTAGTTGTCGTCCCTTTCGATGGCATTTGTTCATCGGATGCCATTGTCATCGTTCCTCGCCAAGTCACTTACTTTCCCGCAGTTTTGTGTTGCGTAAGTAGTGTTCCGTTCGTCGATCACGCAACGCAGACATCGCAAGGCACAAAGATGCCACGAGCTAACTGGGACATATTGACGAATTATCCGTTACCCATTCCGACCGATGATCTGTTGGAGGAGTTCAACGATATCGTGGGCAACATCGTGTCTACCCTAAAAACCCTCATGCTGAAAACCCGTAACCTTCGCACCACCCGTGACCTTCTACTCCCCAAGCTGATCTCCGGCAAGTTGGATGTGGAAGACCTCGACATCGACGTGAGCATGTCCACCGAGGCTTTGGAAGAGACGACGATATGAGTGCAACGCTCGATCCCTTTGAAACCCGGATGGTCTTCTTTCGTGTCGGCTGGATGAACAAATATCAGGGCGTGACCGCCCAAGACTCCATCACCCGCGGTGGATCATTCGTCAATAAACATGGATTTGGCTTCGAGGTTTTCAATTACAAGCCATTCAATGGAAAAGTCTACGGCTGGGTCATGCCCGGAAGACACGGAGGATCAGCCGAGTTGCCAACTGAGTTTTCTGATATTGCGTTCGCGAACATAAATCTTCCGCGAATTGGCGCTTCAACTTCAGACAAATCTATTTCCGATGTCATCGTCGTATGGGTTGCAACCTCGCCAGAGGGTGGCGCGTACGTTGTCGGTTGGTACCGGAACGCGACCGTTTTCCCCCAGCCACAAGAAGCACCACAAGGCTCGCAGAGAGAACACGACGGCAAATCCATCGGTTACGTAACGACGACAAAGACGAGCGATGCGGTATTGATACCAAAGGATGAACGTGTCATCGAAGTCCCGCAACGCGGCAAGGGTAACTTTGGCCAATCAAACATGTGGTATGCCGACGATCCGAATAACGCAACGCATCGTGAGCTACGACAGGCCGTACTTGACACTATTCATGACCACGCACTTCCGATTATCCAACGACGCAGCCATCGTTCTAAGCCTCGACAGCATGATGTGCTCCAACGCCAGCAGGTTGAAAAAGCTGCGATTGAGACTACTGCGGAGCACTACATCGAGCTTGGCTACGAGATTAAGTCAGTCGAGCGCGACAACGTCGGCTGGGACTTAGAAGCCACGCTCGACAAACGCAGATTGAAATTGGAGGTGAAAGGGCTTTCCGGTAGTGAAATAGCTGTAGAACTGACCCATAACGAGTACGCCAAGATGAACGATAATCGAGACTCGTTTCGGCTCTGCACCGTTTCGAGTGCTTTGACAAAACCGGACCTGTCGATCTTTCAGTTCAATTCGGAGTCCGGTCAATGGGAGTCACGTGATGGGCGACCGCTGACGATTAACGAAGTCGTTTCAGCGCGTTGCTATGCAAGCAGATCGGAAATGTGATGAACACCTCTGACTACTCCGAAGACACACTCGTGGAACAACCGGCCATCGCGCTTTTCTCAGAACTCGGTTACGAAACTGCCAACTGCTTCTACGAGAAGGTCGGTACTCGCGATTCATGGTTGGGACGGGAAACGACCGAAGAGGTCGTGCTGGTTCCGAAGCTGCGAAGTGCCTTGCAGAAACTGAATCCCGATCTGAAAAGCGAAGCAATCAACCTGGCCATCGAGGAACTGACCCGTGATCGTGGTGCGATGAGTCTGGTGCAGGCGAATCGTGAAGTTTACAAGCTGCTCAAAGAGGGAGTGAAGGTCGCTTTCCAGAATGACGAAGATGAAGAGACCGACGAGACGGTTCGCATCATCGACTGGAACGATCCTGAGAACAACGACTTCTTTCTCGCTTCGCAGTTCTGGATCACATCACCAAGCGGCATCTACAAAAGGCGGCCCGACCTGATCGGTTTCGTCAACGGTCTGCCCCTGATCTTCATCGAACTCAAGAAGAGCCACGGCAAGATCGAACACGCCTACAAGCACAATCTGAAAGACTACAAGACCACGATTCCGCAGGTGTTCTGGTACAACGCCCTCGTCATCCTGTCCAATGGCTCGCAGGCGAAGGTTGGCAGTATGACAGCAGGCTGGGAACATTTTGCGGATTGGAAACGAATCAACTCCGAAGACGAACAGGGCGTCATTTCGCTGGAGACGCTGATTCGCGGCACTTGCAGCAAACAGCAACTGATTGATCTGGCCGAGAACTTCACTCTGTTCGATGAATCCAAAGGGGGCGTCGCCAAGATCACTGCCAAGAACCACCAGTTCCTCGGCGTTAACAATGCGGTTGATGCTCTGGATGCGATCAAAGAGAACCAGGGGCGGCTCGGCGTGTTCTGGCATACGCAGGGCAGCGGCAAGAGTTTCTCGATGGCGTTTTTCTCGCAGAAGGTACTGCGGAAAATAACCGGTAACTGGACGTTTCTGGTGATCACCGATCGCAACGATCTAGATTCACAGATATATAAGAACTTCGCTAATACGGGCGTCGTAACCGAAGACTGCCAGGCCGAAAGTGGTGTCCACCTGAAACAACTTCTCAGTGAAGACCATCGGTTCATTTTTACGCTGATTCAGAAATTCGGTACCAAGCCGGGTGAGGCGTACCCCATGTTGTCCGACCGTCGCGACATCATCGTGATGACCGATGAGGCTCATCGCAGCCAGTACGACACGCTGGCCTTGAACATGCGAAACGCATTACCAAACGCTGCGTTCATCGGCTTCACAGGCACCCCTTTGATGGCAGGCGAAGAGAAGACCAAGGAAGTCTTCGGCGACTACGTCAGTATCTACAATTTTCAACAGTCGATCGAAGACGGGGCAACGGTTCCACTATTCTACGAGAACCGCATTCCTGAACTGCAACTTGCCAACGAAAACTTCAAAGAGGATTTTGAGGCCCTTATCGATGCGGCGGAACTCGACGACGAGCAGGAGAAAAAACTGGAGCGGGAGTTTGGTCGAGAATACCACTTGATCACCCGTGATGATCGATTGGAAAAAGTGGCAGAAGACCTGGTGTCGCATTTTATCGGCCGTAAGCAAGGTGGCAAGGGGATGGTCATCTGTCTCGACAAGGTGACTGCGGTGAAAATGTACGACAAGGTCCAGAAATATTGGACCGAGTACCTTGACGGGTTGGAAGCACAGCTGGTTGTGGCTGACGAACTGTTTCGACCACAGCTGCAGAAGCAGATCGACTTCATGAAAGAAACCGACATGGCTGTCATCGTGTCGTCCCAACAGAATGAGATTGACGATTTCAAGGAGAAGGGACTTGATATAGAGCCACACCGGCTCCGCATGGTCAAAGAGGACATGGAAACGAAGTTTAAGGACGCCGACGATCCGTTTCGATTGGTGTTTGTATGTGCGATGTGGTTAACCGGGTTCGATTCTCCATCTGTGTCGACCATTTACCTTGACAAGCCAATGAAGAATCACACCCTGATGCAGACGATTGCTCGGGCAAACAGAGTGTTCAAGGACAAACACAATGGGCTTATTGTGGACTATATTGGAGTGTTCCGAAATTTGGAAAAGGCTTTGGCGATCTACGGCTCGTCATCAGGTAGCGGTTCCGACAACGCTCATTGCCCAATAGAGAAGAAAGAGGCATTAGTAGACGACTTACGTCTCGCGATAGCCGAAGCGATCGACTTCTGCAAAGAGCGAGGTGTGAATCTGGATACAATTCTAGAGGCCAATGGCTTCCAAAAAATTGCATACCTTGATGATGCCGCGAGCAGCTTAGTAGACAAGCAGGTAGGCAATGAAGTGGATGATGCGGTTGAGAAAATCATCCTCAACGAGGATTTGAAAAAGAAGTACCTTTCTCTCGCCAATCAAGTCATTCGGCTTTACAAGGCGATCCTACCCGATTCCTCGGCGAATGAATTTGCACCGATAAAAACGTGCCTCGCTGTGCTTGCGGAAAAAATACGTACTTTCACGGAAGACGCCAACATAGATGAAGTCATGGCCCAGATTGGTGATCTATTGGATGAATCAATCGCCACAAAAGGTTACTACATACATGCAACGGAACAAGCTTCGCTGCTGGATCTTAGCCAGATAGACTTCGATGCGCTGAAAGCTCATTTCGAGAATGGTAGAAAGAGAACGGAAGCAGAGAAACTCAAGAAAGCGGTTGATGATAAGTTGCAAGGTATGGTTCGATTGAACAAGACCCGAGCTGAGCTAATCGAGAAATTCCAGAATCTTATCGACGAATACAACAAAGGGCTTGATGTCGATGGATTCTTCGCAAAGCTGACCGACTTTATAAGAGAGCTCAGTGCTGAGGATCAACGAGGAGTTGCCGAACAACTAACAGAAGAAGAGTTAGCCCTTTTTGACATCTTGACCAAGCCTGAGTTTGACATTACTGAAAAGGAAAAAGCAGAGGTCAAGAAGGTTGCACGCATGCTTCTGCAGACACTAAAAGAAACCAAATTAGTTCTGGATTGGCGAAAAAAACAGCGTTCTCGTGCGGACGTGTATACAACGGTAAAAACCGTTCTCGATGAACTACCGAGAGCCTACTCACCTGAGCTATACCAGCATAAATGCGATACCGTGTATCAGCATGTTTACGACAGCTATCAGGGTGAAGGCGGAAGCATATATGCTGCTTTTTGAGCGGCGATGATGGAGGATTCGCAAATATCGTACGTGAGGGTAGCCAGGTGGATATTCCCTAGTAGGACTACAGTCTATTTCGTAAAAAATCGATTCCTCAGTACATCGACTTCATTCATACACGCATAGACAATCGAAGGCTGAAACCCGTTGGGTTGAGCTGTCGTAGTTTTGGGATGCCCAGCGACTCTTGCACGGTGTTTTCAAATCATACTGTGTGCTTGGTCATCATCGGACAGTCCTGAATCTGGCACGGGTAACGACGGAACCGGTAAAAATAGTACCGGAAGCAACACCTTCAACGTTCTTTTGCCTGACACACCACACGATGGTCGGGCCGCTTATCCGCGTAGGAGGCGATCAGCTCGATGAGGGTTTCATCAGCTAGCTTGTAGCGCTGCTCAATCACGGCATCCGCGTGCGTATTTCGAAACTCACCGATCAGTGCTTCCGCTTCCCAGATTGCCATGAATTGACGCGGCGAGGTGGGCTGCCAGTCCCGCCTCTTCCCCTTGGGCAGTGTCTTTGCCTCACACATGACGCTGACGGCGCCAGGAAAATCCTTGAAACCGACCGGTCGGGCAAGCCCGATGGCATCCAGCACCGTCTCCGCCGGTTTCATCGCGGCCTTCTTTCTGGGTGACACTTTCTTCGAGCGCGTCTTTTTAGCGGCCGATCGTTTCGACTTTGCCGCTGGTACGGGCTTGGGTGTCTGATCCAGTTGTGTTGCCCGATGCCGGGCCATCAGACGCGAGATCGTGGCCGGGTGCACCCGGAACAATCGGGCCGCATCGGCGGCGCTCTTTTTCCCGGTATTCACCACCTTGACCACTTCCTGTTGCTGCGCAGGTGTCAGCTTCGGA
>RCMY010011177.1_pt1 | contig 11206 bp, 7 predicted proteins | sample 2041341 | NCBI WGS metagenome assembly RCMY01 (sample SAMN09708234, study PRJNA481090) | Marine sediment metagenome, whole genome shotgun sequencing project.
GGCCTCAAGATCGCTTACGTCCTGTACGACGAGTTCACGATGCTCGACATCGTCGGCCCATTCAACGTCCTCGATGTCGTGCCAGGCGTCGAGAACGTCTGGGTCGGCCAAACGCTCGGTTTGGTGAGCGACCACTCCAGAACGAGCGGCCTCCCCGTTGGCGTCACCTTCGAGGACTGTCTCGATCCAGATGTCGTGATCGTTCCTGGCGGGTTGGGGACATCGAAGCATCTCGAAGGGCCCGTCGTGGCCTGGCTGAAGACCGTCGCCCCGCAGGCGACCTGGGTCACCTCGGTCTGCACTGGCTCATTGTTGCTCGGCGCTGCTGGGCTGCTCGACGGCCTGACGGCGACCAGCCATTGGGCGGTGCTCGACCGTCTGGCCAGCTATGGCGCAACCGCGTCGGATGAGCGTGTCATTCTCCACGACGAGGTCGGCATCGGCACCGCCGGCGGGGTGAGCTCCGGCATCGACATGGCACTGGCGCTCGCAGCAAAACTCACCGATGAGAACTCCGCCAAACTGGCTCAACTCGCAATTCAATACGACCCACAGCCACCGTTCGACGCTGGCTCGCCCGCCACCGCCCCGGCCGAACTCACCGAATTGCTGTTGGCCGTGATGGCGCCTCGCGTTTGAACCGATCCGGCGTTTGAACAGATCTGGCGTGTGAACCGAGCCGGCGTGTGAAGCGCCTATCGATCGTCTTTCAGCGCGGCATGTCGATGAACGAGGCAGATCTGTTCCAGGCGGCGGCGATGTCCTGATCGGTGACCGGCTTGGTCTCAGCTCCGTCGTCGACCTCATGGATGATCGCGAACAGTCGAGCGTCCTGACGCTTCGAGATCGTCATCACGAGTCGGCTGGCGAAAAGCGCTGAGACAACGCAGGCACCGCCAGCCACAACCATCAGCCCGTCCATGGTCCGTGCCGGTACGTCAGTCGGCGAAACGTCGGTTGCCAACAGGCTGATGAAGAGCACCCATGACCAGAACCAGATCAGTACGTAGTGATCGACATCCTCGTGCTGGCCGTTCGGCGGGGACGACGTGCCCCACAGCATCTTCACCGCGTCGAGCAGCAAGAGGTGGACCCACAGCTGTGAGTAGAAGAAGAGCGCCACCGCAACGAGCACGAATGCCACGGCAAGCGGTGGGATCAGGAACGCGAACATGAAAGCGACGAAGCCGAAACAGCCGGCGAGAATGTGTTGGCGCAATCGGGCCAACACACCGAGGCTCGCTTTGCGGCCGAGGCGGTGCACGTTGGCGATGCTCTTTGCCATCCAGCCGCCGCAGAAGACGAATGTCAGCAGGAACAGCGGCACGCTGCCACTGCGAACGGCGTCGATCGTTCGTTGCGATGTCGCTCCCCCATCGCTCAGCGGATTGGCGGCGAAGGCCAGAATGCCGAAGATCAGCAACCCCATGCCATAGAGCGTCCAGACCAAGAACACGTTGCGAAGTGCGACAGAGATCGAAAACGTCGAGTCATACCCCTCCACCATTTGCACGATCTGTTGCTGACGTTTCGACCGCATGCGACTGGGCGCGGAGACGGGGCCTGGGTCGGGTCGTCGTCGGCTACTGCGCTTCGCAGGCGTGGCGGTCACATTTGTTTCATCGGCGCAACGCAGCGCGGCTTGAGGGCTGGGCCTTCAGCGGGCCGCCGCCAGCATTTCAGTGCAGGGCGAGGCCAAGAGCAACGAGCACGCCGGTCACAAGCTGCACGCGCCCGGTCTGGCCCAACACGGGAATCAACGCTTCGGCTCGGGCTCCCCCCATCACGGTCTTGATCGGGGGCACGGCCAAGCCAAGCCCGACGAGGCCGATCAGCGCGAATGGGCGATCGATTCCAAGGCCAACGATCACGGCGGCACTCAACACGAACAGCAGTCCGTAGAACCCGCGGGTCCGCTGATCGCCCAGGCGCACAGCCAAGGTCTGTTTGCCGGCCACGGTGTCGCCAGGAATGTCTCGGAGGTTGTTGACCACGAGCAACGCCACCGCAAGGCAGCCAGCCAAGACGCTTGCCGCTGCCGACACGCCGGTGATCGATTCGGTGTGGACGTAGGTCGACCCCATGGTGGCGACGAGACCGAAGAAGACGAACACGAACACCTCGCCCAGGCCCAAATAGCCGTAAGGACGAGGCCCACCGGTATAGGCCCAGCCCGCCACCATCGAGGCAACGCCAACCACAATCAGTTCTGGACCGACGGCAAGAACCAACGCACCGCCAGCCAATCCGGCGAGTGCGAACGATGCCAGTGCAGCAATCTTGACCTCGCGTGCCGTTGCGAGGCCTGACCCGACCAGGCGAATCGGGCCGACCCGATTGTCGTCCGTGCCACGCTCGCCGTCGGCGTAGTCATTCACGAAGTTGGTGGCCAACTGCAGTGCGAGCGCTACCAGCAACGCCGCAGCTGCTCGCCACCAGATCACGTTGTCGAACTCGGCAACGGCAGCCGTGCCGAGAGCCACCGGAACAATCGCAGCAGGAAGTGTCTTGGGTCTCGCACCCAGAACCCAGCGATTGGTCACAACCGAACCGCTCGGTTCCCCGACGGCTCAGTCACATGGTTCGCCGACGGCTCAGTCACAGCACGAATCACGCCAACCGCAAGAACCGCAGCGATAGTGAGCGTGCTCAGGAGCCATGCCACCGCCGCACTGCGGACACTCGGTGAAGACCGCAAACCTCGAGGCTTCGGTTGGACGACAGTTCGGACCCGATGCCGGTTCTGATGCCGGTCGTGCTTCCACGATCGCCGGCCTTGAGGTGCTGTTCGACATGGGTTGCGACGCTACTCGCCGCTCGACGGTTCGAGGAGGATCGCCGCCAGCCGTTCGAGCCCCGCCACTCGACTTCCCTTGACCAGCACGGCATCGTCGCCTCCGAGCGCGCTCAGCGCGGCGCTGGCCTCATCAATCGATGCCACATGCCGAGCGGCAGAGCCGTATGCCGCAGCATCAACGGCGATCAGCTGAACGCCGGCAGCGACCACTTCGGATGCGATGGCCAGATGCTCCTCGTCATGTTCGGCGCCGAGTTCTGCCATCACCCCGAGGACAGCCCATCGTCGAGGCGCCGCACTCTCGAGCAAGGCTGCGAGTGCAGCTCGAACCGATGCAGGATTCGCGTTGTAGGCATCGTTGATGATGATTGCCCCCGAGGCGGCCGTGGCCACTTCCATGCGCCATGCACTCGAGCTCGCCGACTCGAGGCCTCGTTTCATGTCGGCAAGATCGACCCCGGCCGCACCCCCAGCCGCAATCGCTGCCGCCGCGTTGAAGACCATGTGTTCTCCAGCAAGCCCAAGCGTGATCTCGGTCTCACCCCACGGCGTGGCGACAGCAAACGACGGGCGCATCGAGCCATCAAGACGAAGCTCGGACACTCGAACGTCGCCTTCGCGGCCGTACGTGAGGACGTCAGCGGTCGTGCGCCGAGCCATGGCGAGCACCCGGTGATCGTCGGCGTTCAATACTGCCGTACCGTCAGATGGCAAGCACTCGACCAGCTCACCCTTACCAAGCGCCACGCCATCGAGCGATCCAAAGAGCTCGGTGTGAGCACCGGCGACCCTGGTGACGACCCCGATCGTCGGCGAGCCGATACCGCACAGTTTTGCAATGTGGCCGATCCCTCGCGCCCCCATCTCGAGGACCGCTATCTCTGTGTCATCGGGCGCGTTGACCAGCGTCAGCGGCAGTCCCAGTTCGTTGTTGAACGACGCCGGGTTGGCGTGCACTCGCCTCACACCGCCCAAGGCCGCGAGCAAAAGATCCTTCACCGAAGTCTTGCCAACGCTGCCGGTCACCCCGATCACTGGGCCATGCAGACGTTGCCGAGCAGCCTTGCCGAGCTCGATCAAGGCGTCGGCCGTGTCGCCGACGATGACCGCTGACCGGACCGACCCCTCGGCGGGGGGCACTGAAGTCAGGTGCGCGGCGGCACCGTTCGCCATGGCGGCGTCGATGAAATCATGCCCATCGCGTTCGGCCACGATCGGAACGAACAGGGCACCCTCGGCAACCGAGCGGCTGTCGATCGAGGCTCCTTCGACGGTGCAGACCGGACCGTGAACGGCCCCTCCGACGATCTCGGCTACTTCGCTCGTGCTGAAGATCACGGGACGGTTGTACACCGCAAACCATGCGCTCACAGCGATAGCCGCGGACTACGGTCGAACCCATGCAACCGATTCGTCTTGTGGTGGTGTTCGGCGGCCAGTCCGCGGAGCACGAGGTGTCGTGCACGACCGCGAGCCACGTGCTCGCTGCCGCACTCGCTATTCGATCGAGGCGATCGGCATCACCAAGACCGGCCAAGTGGTGCGAGCCGAGGAGGCCATGCGAGCACTCGCAAATGGTGCGCACGCCCTGCCTCCGAAGCTCGAGGCATCGGGGCAGTCGACTGACCTCGCGACCGCTGTCGTGCCGAGTGAAGGCGACCAGGTCGTGGTTTTGCCGCTGCTCCACGGTCCCCTCGGAGAGGACGGCACCATCCAGGGGCTGCTGGAGTTGGCCAATGTTCCATACGTCGGCTCTGGCGTGCTCGGCTCGGCGGTGACCATGGACAAGGCCATGGCGAAGACCGTGGCCGGAGCCGCTGGCATCCCACAGACCCGGTGGATCAGCGTGTTCGAGCGAGAGAACGTGTCAGACGAGCGTCTCGCTGAGATCGCTGAAGACCTCGGCTATCCGATCTTCGTGAAGCCAGCCAACATGGGTTCGTCCATCGGCGTGAGCAGGGTCACGACGCTCGCCGAGTTGCGAGCCGGCGTGGACGCAGCGTTTGCCTACGACGACGTACTCGTCATCGAAGAAGGCGTCGACGCCCGCGAGATCGAGCTCGCTGTGCTCGGCAACCACGAGGTTCGGGTCTCGTTGCCAGGCGAGATCAAGCCAGCCGCCGATTTCTACGACTTCGACGACAAGTACAAAGATGGCGCAGCCGAGCTACTGATTCCCGCCCCGCTCGAACCGGAGATGATCGCCGAGCTCCAGGCGCTCGCCGAGAAGGCCTACCGAGTCCTGCGCTGTGAAGGCATGGCACGAGCTGACTTTCTGGTCGAGGAAGGCGGCCGGGGGCCGTTGCTCAACGAGCTCAACACGATTCCCGGCTTCACGCCCATCTCGATGTATCCGAAGATGTGGGAGGCGTCGGGTCTGCCATATGCCGACCTGATCGATGAGCTCGTGCGCCTCGCCATCGAGCGCCACGCCCGCCGAGCAGCCAAGCGCCCGCAGCACTGACGAACGTCAGCAACAACACTGACGAACGTCACCAGCTGGAGCTCGACCCGCCGCCACCAAAGCTGCCGCCACCGCCACTGAAGCCCCCGCCGCCGCCACTGAAGCCCCCGCCGCCACCACCGCCGCCGCTGCTGAGGCCCCCGACCGCCCAGCCAGAGTTGCGTTGCCGCTTGGCGATGATCTTGGCTCGGATCTGAGCTGCTCGAGTCCGAACGTGCGTCGCGGCCTCCAGTTGGTGCTCCAGCGATGACCTCTGTGACTCATCGAGGTAGCCGTGGAGCAAGTCGAGCTTGCGTTGATCTTCGGTCTCGAAGAGCTGCCACCCGATGGTCTTCTCTGCCCGTCGGATCTCGCGTTCGGCTCGATCGCGTTCGCGTGAGACTTCTCGCCGCAATGCAATCACCCGAGCCTGTTCCTCCTTGGCCGACATGAAGATCTCGTCGATCTGACGAGCAAGCACGCTGCCAGCTTCGGCCACCCTGAGGTGGTTGGGCAGCCGTTGCGCGAGCTCGGTCTTCAAGCCGTCGTAAACAATGGATGCCCGTTCGGGCTGGACGTCGAAGCTCTCGGGGAGGTCGTTGTCGAAACGACGAATGAAGGCATCGAGCTCTCGAATCTCGGCCGCGATCTGAGCGAGCAACGCCGGCGCTTGTTCTCGTGCCGTCTCCATGCTGACGATCAAGTCATCCATGTGGTCGAGGAGGTCATCGGCTCGGATCAGCCACAGTCCGGCCGACTCGAGGTTGCCTGCCGCTGCCTCCCACGCTTGCGCCTCGATCTGACGTTCGCCGATCACGCGCTCTTGGCTCGACGATGCGAGTCTGGCAACGACATCGTCAATCGATCCGGCGCGAGCAATCGACTCGGCGGCATGGTTTTCGGCAAGAGCTCCAAGCTGACCACGCGTGATCGATGCGCGATTCTCCTCGGCTTCGAGGTTCTTGCGGAGCTCGTTGGACCACTCGATCAAGCCAGCCTTGCGATCGGGCAGGGTCTGCAGGTCGTGTCTGGCCGCGAACATGGTGGCCTCGCCCGCTTCGATCGTCGCCTCAGCGGCGAGTGTGTCGATCGCCAGGTCATCGAGGTCGAGAGTTTCCAGTTCGCCGACGACCGATGCAAGAGCGGCCCTCGGCTCGGCAACGACCCAGCCTTCGAGTTGGCGTTGGTCAGCCAGCTGCAGAGACTCGACGATGTCCTCGCTGATCGTCTGCCGTTTCACCGGCATCGTGACGCGAAGTCGCTCGATCCGGTCGCCGAACTGCTGGAAACGGTCCATGCTCGACTGCGCAACGCCTGTCGCTGCGCTGAGTTCGGCGAGACGCACCGTGGCGGCACGCAGCCCGTCGCGAGACAGTTCGCCGATGCCGCCCTGGGTTGCTCGTGTGTAGTGAGCGGTCGCACCATCGACCTCGCTGATCGCGGCGATCGCCTTGGCCCGCAGCTCGCCGAACCTCTCGGCGGTCTTGCCGGTGACCGTGCGGCCCCACACATCGGCTCGACCGCGCAGCTGGCCAATGCGCTCCCTCGCAACACCAACGTCAACCAGAGGTTGCTGGGACGCGGCCTCGAGTGCGTTGCGGTCGTCGTTGAGCTGGCGCCGGCGGCCAATCAGGATGCCGCCACCGCTGACACCGACGAGGCCGAGGATCACGAGACCAACAGCCGCACCGGGATCTGAACCGCCTCCCGAACTGCTGCCCGATTCGTCGCCCTCGTTCGAGGAATCTGCGTCTGGTGCCGGCGCCGACCCCGGATCCGAGGACAGCTCCTGGTTGATCGCCACGAGCCCGTCCACCATTGCGGCAGTGATGTCGCCGTCGGCGAGTCGAGGATTGATGACGTCGGCCTGGATCTCTGCTTCGGTGCTACCCAACTCGACGTTGTGCTCGCCTCCGTATTGAATCGTCGTCACCCGATCACCGAGGGAAACAGCGATGAGGACGAGGTCGAACTGACGCCCCTGCGGGCCGTCGGAATAGCAGTTGGCAATGAGCTGCTCAGCCGCAGCCACGATGTCGCCATCGGGCACCGAATCGACGACGTAGATGCGAGCGTCAGCTCCAACGACGGCGGCCGCTGCGGCTTCGACTTCAGCGACGTCGATCCGCCCGGTCTCGTCGACCACGGCAGCGCATTCCTGCGCTCCAGCGGTGCCGTTCGCAAATGGGTGAACAAGCGTCAGCATCGCAAACAGCAGAACTGCAGCGACAGAACGAAGGATCCGCATGGCGGCACGGTACTCCGCACGATCACGACACAAGATCGGACGGGTTCGGGAGCTGCCTGGCGCCTGCCAGCTGTCGTCCTAGGGAGCGAGCGCAGCTTCGAGGAAGTCAATCACGGTCCGCCGCAACTGTGTGGCGGTTCGCACGTCAAGCTCGAGACCGACCGCACGAAGGATCTCCGGGTCCGACACCACGCCGGTCACGGCGGCGTACGCAGACACCAGCACCAGGCGCGGGTCGGACCGGCGAAATTCGCCCGAGTCCATTCCCTGCTCGATGGAGGCGAGGGCCCGGTCAACCATGGGCTGCAACAGTTCGATCACGTCATCGGAGACCGGCGGCCCGAGGCGCCCGACCTCGCGCAGCAGCCCGAGGAGTTCCGGTCGCCGAACGGCCAGACCAAACGCCGCCCGCACGGTCGACTCGACCCGAGGCCACCCCGCCGGGCTTGCCTCGGAGCCGCGATCGAGCTCGGCTCGAAGGGTCTCCGCTGCATCCACCAACACGGCATTCAGGAGGCCGCTCTTCGACTTGAAGTGATAGAGAATTGTTTGCTTCGTGACCCCCATCGTGCGGGCCAGATCGTCGAGCGAGGTGGCCGCCACACCGCGCTCAGCGAATGCCGCAGCAGCGGTCTCGACCGCTCGTACAGCGGTGGCGTGCCGGGGTGCCAGCGATTCGGTTACAGTCACGACTTACCAGATGGTAGAGGAATCACGGACGCCCATGGAAACATCAACGCCCGCCAGCTCGCCTGAGGAGCCGGACAACACACCGCTGACGACTGATCTCTTGACCAGCAGCGCTCGCTTGGCCGGCAAGCGGATCGCCATCACGGGTGCGACCGGCTTCCTCGGCACGGCGCTGGTCGAGCGTTTGATGCGATCGATCCCCGACTGCGAACTCGTCCTGTTGGTTCGTCCTGGCAAGCGCTCGACCCCAGCGGAACGAGCACGACGCGAAGTGTTCCGCAACGACGCGTTCCATCGCCTCCTCGAGGAGCTTGGCAAGGATCAGTTCTGGGCCGATGTTGCCCGTCGAGTCACCGTGGTCGGCGGCGACGTCAGCACCGACGGGCTCGGACTCGACGATGAAGGTCGTGCAATGTGGGCGAGCTGCGACACCGTCATCCACTCGGCGGCCACGGTCAGTTTCGACGCCCCCATCGACGGCGCGGTCGAGGTCAACCTGCTCGGTCCGACTCGCATCGTCGAAACGCTGCAGGAGATGGGCATCACACCGCACTTCGTTGCTGTGTCGACCTGCTATGTCGCTGGCAACCGTCGGGGCTCGGCCCCCGAACAGCTGCTCATGGACAGCCCGTTCCACATCGACGTCGACTGGCGAGCCGAGGTCAAAGCTGCCCGCCGAGCCCGCTCCGACTTCGATGCCGAGAGCCGCAAAGCTGATCGACTCGGCGAGTTCCGCTCTCGAGCCGAAAACGAGTTGGGCGCAGCCGGCACTCCCCTGCTGGCGGCCAAGACCGAGCAGATGCGCCAGCGCTGGCTCAGTGAACAACTGGTCGAAGCGGGCCGCGCTCGTGCTGCCTCACTCGGCTGGCCAGACGCCTACGCATACACCAAGGCGCTCGGCGAGCGGGCGCTGTTCGAGTCCAAGGGGAACATCCCGGTCAGCATCGTGCGGCCGTCGATCATCGAGTCGGCATGGGCCGAACCCAAGCCTGGCTGGATCAAGGGCTTCCGCATGGCTGAGCCCATCCTGATCAGCTACGCCCAAGGCCTTCTCAAGGAGTTCCCCGGTGTCCCTGAAGGCGTCGTCGACGTCATTCCAGTCGACCTCGTGGTCGCGGCAATCATCAACGTCGCTGCTCGCGGCCACGCCGACGAGGATGACAAGGCACGAGCGAGCGTCGACATCACCCAAGTCGCATCTGGCACCCGCAACCCGCTGCACTATCGCCAACTGGTCGAGCTCGTCAGTGGCTGGTTTGCGGAGAACCCCCTGTATGACCGCAAGGGTCAGCCAATCGCCGTTGCCCAATTCAGTTTCCCAGGCCGAGGTGCGGTCGAACGGCAACTCGATCGAGCTCACCGAAACCTCGAGCGCGCCGACAAGGCGCTGAAACTGCTGCCGCTCCGCGGCAAGCAGGCAATGATCAGCGCCGATGTCGAAGACAAGATGGAGCAGGTCGAGCGGGCCAAGGGGTACGTGAAGATCTACGGCGCCTACGCCGAGTGCGAAGCGCTCTACGGCGTCGAGCGGCTCGTCGCCCTTCACGCCGATCTCACCGAATCCGACAAAGCCGAGCTCGGCTGTGATCCAGCCATCGTCGACTGGGACCACTACGTCACCCAGATTCACTTGCCGTCGGTGGTCGAGCACGGCCGAGTCAAGACCAAGCCGACGGCCACCGACCCAGATGCTCGGGCCAAACGGCTGAAGAAGCGGGTGCTCGACCCCGATCGCCAGCTGGCGGCGTTCGACCTCGAGAACACGATCATCGCGAGCAACGTGGTGTTCAGCTATGCCTGGCTCGCCACCCGAAATCTCGGCCCGGCCGATCGGGTGCGCTTCACCATGAAGACGCTGCAGGAAGCACCAAGCCTCCTGGCGCTCGACGCACGTGATCGCACCGACTTCCTCAGACACTTCTACCGCCGCTACGACGGAGCTTCCGTCGCCGAGATGGAGAAGCTGGGCCAGGAAATGCTGGCCGACCACATCTTGACCAAGGCCTTTCCCGCTGCGGTTCGACGAGTCCGTGAGCACCGCCGGCTCGGCCACCGCACCGTACTGATCACCGGCGCCCTCAACATCGTGGTCGACCCGCTGCGCCCCCTGTTCGACGATGTGATCTGCACCGAGATGTCGGTCCGCAACGGTCGCTATACCGGCGAGCTTCTCGGTGTCCCGCCCACTGGCGAGGTGCGGGCACAAGCGCTGCGTGACTACGCAGCGCAGCACGACATCGACCTCGCCGAGTCCGTGGCCTACGCCGACTCTTCATCCGATCTGCCGCTGCTCGATGCGGTGGGCTTCCCCGTTGCGGTGAACCCCGAAACTCGCCTTGCCTCCATCGCCATCAAGCGTGGCTGGCTGACCGAACACTGGACCAAGGCTCCGGGCGGCACCGACCGCGTCCTGCCCCTCGGCCCCATGCCCCACCTCCGAAAGAGCCGTCGATAGATGTCCAAGCCCCGCCCGAATCCTCGTCCCGGTTTTGTCCTCGACGTCGATCGCCAGACCCCGCCGATCCTGTTCCACCACGGTGAAGGCTTCCGCATGGAGAAGCTGCCCGTGGGCCGCAGTCGTGTGATCTATCCGAGCGAGCCGCTCGAGGGTCTCAAGGATCCAGACGGCACGATCCTCGACGCGCTCCTCAACCCAATCGACGACGATCCGCTGCCAGAGATTCTCACCCCTGGCATGAAGCTCACGATCGCGTTCGACGACATCTCGTTGCCGCTACCCCCGATGGCAAAGCCGGACGTTCGTCAGCGCTTGCTCGAAGCTGTGCTCGACATGGCCGCAGCAGCGGGTGTTGACGACGTCCACATCATCGCTGCTCTTGCGCTGCATCGCCGCATGACCGATCAAGAGCTCCGCCACGCGGTTGGCGATCGGGTGTTCGAGGCATTCCACCCCCACGGACTGCTCTACAACCACGACGCCGAAGATCCAGACGGCATGGTCATCCTCGGTCAGACCCGTCACGAAGAAGACGTGCAGATGAACAAGCGGGCGGCCGAGTCCGACCTC
>RCMY010013113.1_pt1 | contig 11204 bp, 9 predicted proteins | sample 2041341 | NCBI WGS metagenome assembly RCMY01 (sample SAMN09708234, study PRJNA481090) | Marine sediment metagenome, whole genome shotgun sequencing project.
TTCAACTTTTTATTTGCAACCGAAAATCGGTTGTATCAGCCGCTATTGGTAAATGTTGGAAAAGTTTAAACGTGCTCAGAGTTATAATAAATTGGATTTTTAGTATAGAATCACCATTGTTTGAATAAAGGGTAAGTATTTAGCCTTGTCGCAATTGAAATCAGCTTTGTTATAGCTCACGGTCTCACTATTTCAATAATTCTTTCTGCGGTATGTTTACCTGATAAATAGGCCTCTTCCATTGAAAAGTATTCCCAACGTCCATATCTTCCTATGGAATGGATAGCGTTTTTATGTAGGAATTCTTTGAACAGGTTTACTTTAATTCTATCCGAGGGCTGTATGTAAGTGTAGGCTGGCGAAATTAACTTTTCGGAAGTAAAAACAACTTTTTCCGATGTAATAAAAGCATTTGCCGTTAGGTAGTCCATTACCAATTTGGTCATTTCGTCAATAGAAACGTTGTAATTTTTCAAATTCACTTCAACAGATAAGCTGGAATAGCCATTAGGCGAAGTGTTTGCATTAATATTTTTCGGGAACCCTATTCGATAAAAGGGGTATTTCTTTTCGGGAACATATATCCAATGATAGGGCTGCAGTATGTCGCCTTTGAAACCGATTCGTAAATTAACGATATTCGAATCGTTTAATTCATGGGCTATTGTGTTGGGTTTTAGCATTTCTGCCATTTCCTTCAACGGTATGGAACTCAATAAATAATCATACGCCCAAGTTGTTCCCCGACTGTCGAAAACTCTTTTGGATTTAAGATCGATTCTTTCGACTTTTCTGGAATAATTGATATGGGAATCTATTGGCTTGGCCAAATAATTTGGTAGGCATCCTATTTTTCCGGATTTAGGATAATGAAAATAGTTGTTGTAACCGGTAAATCCAATATCCTCCTTACTTCCCTTTACTAAAAGACCAGGGTCAATTTTCGGAAAATACCTGCCTGTAACATTATAGGGTAATTTTTCCAAAGATGTGCCCCACAGTTTTTCGTTGTAGGGCTTATAAAATGTTTCGAATAAAGTCGGCCCGAAGCAACGGTATAGAAAATCCGAAAATGAAGAAAAAGTTCTGTTCTCCGCATCTTTATCTTCTGTTTCTTTCCTTAAAGATAGTTCGGCTATAATCTTTTTGACTGTATTTTGCGGCATATGCCTTAAATTGTATTGTATGGGATATGGAATGGTCGTACCCTCCAAATTTATGGCCGCCCTTCGTTTTATTTTGTCGAATGGAATAGAATCCCTTAACAGATCATCAAAACCCTCTACCGTTTTTGTATGTATAAAATGACCCGTACAATCAAATAGAAACCCGTTTATTTCATCACTTTTCGTCAATCCGCCCGGCACGGTATCCGACTCCAAAATTTGGAAGTCCACCCCGTTCTTTTTGAATTCCATTCCCGCACCTAGACCTGCCAGCCCCGCACCTATTATCAATACTTTCATGATTGGGTTTTTAACAATTGGCGATGATTGTCAGCTATCTTGTGCATGGCCGCCACATATTGCCTTATTATCTGTTCGGATGGTTTTGTAAACGGGGGAAGCTGCAAGGTGTTTTCCGAAAATTTTTCGGCTATGGGAAAATCGCCTTTTTGATAGATCATTTTATCCTTTTTCAAATCAAGGAAGTTTTTAAAGAAGATGGGATAAAACCCGTTTTCTATTTTCTGGAAAAAAGGGAAGTAATGTATAGGTTTTGCGATGTTTCCAGGCATTACCCCTGCAGCTCCTTCGGCTTTCAGTGCGTCAATATATTTCTCTAAGGGCAGGTTGTTTAGTTCAGAAGCCTTGTATTTTAAAATAAATCGAAAAAATCCTCCTCTATCTGCATGTTCAGAAGTATGTAACGGTTTAATGCCCGGGATGGATTTTACCATATCGACAAGCAAAGCATAGTTTTCGGCCCTTTGTTTGATTGTGGCCGGCATCTTTTTTAGGTATTCAAGCGATAGGGCCGCCGCCAATGGATGCAACCTATTTTTCAGGCCATATCCGGTATCGGCGAACTCAAAACTTGCCTCTTGTGTGAATTCTCTTTTTTCTCTAAAATGGCCGAACAAAGATGCCCTATCGGCAATAGCGGGATCGTTGGTGAGCAGAATACCTCCTTCACCGCCAAAAACCGTTTTATGGGATTGTAAGCTAAAACAGGCCACATCGCCAAAAGTTCCGGCCATCTGGCCGTTAAAAGATGAACCATGTGAATGGGAGCAATCTTCGATTATTTTCAAACCATGCTTTTTGGCGATTTTGGCAATACGTTCCATATCCGCTATATGGCCATATTGGTGCGTAACTGCAATCGCCCTTGTGTCACTTGAAATTTTTTCTTCGATTAGATCGGGATCGATATTGCCGGTCTCATCTTCAATATCACATAATATGGGAATCAGTCCGACATGGAGCATAGGAAAAACTGTTGCCAGGTGCGTATAGGCGGGAACTATGACTTCAGAGCCGACCGGTAATCCGAGACTGAAAAATGCGGCATGTATGGATGCCGTTCCGGAAGAGGTTGAAATGGCGAACTTCGCATTATGTATCCTTGAAAATTCATCCTCAAATGCCTTAATGATCCCATCATTTCTGTAATAGGAGAGTTTTGATGATCGAAGTTGTGTTAAGACTGCCTCGATATCGGTTTGGTCAATATCGGGCCAAGCAAAATGAGGCTCGGGCACGGTTACACTTCTTGCCCCACCGAACAATGCCAATTTATTTTCATCTACCATTTCTTTTTTGTTTTTTATCCTATTTAAAAAAAAAGACTAAGCCCAGACCACTTGTAAAAACCGTTGCGAGTATTAAGAGATATGCAATCTTGGCACTATGCCAACCTTTCTTCATCAGCAACAGACTTGCATGGTTTGCATCGCCCTGATAGGGTAATTTACCTATAGATATCCTTTTTAAAAAAGTAAACACCAGTTCAAACGTCGGTACAAAGAAAATCATCAAAAACCCCATAATCGAAATATCGAGTTTAAAGGGAAAAAGAGTTATCGAAATAAATAGCAAGGTGAACATTATGCTATACGAACCTGTATCTCCCATGAACAGTTTTGCAGGATTCCAATTATAGACAAGAAAGGCCATATTCGAACCGAGAAAAATGAAGGAAACCAATGCCATTGGATAGAAGTTTGTAACCAGACCAACAATACCAAACAATAAAAATAGTACTAGTGAATAACTACCGGCCAGACCATCTGAAACATCCAAAAAATTGTAAGCGTTCAAAAGTAGGTTACTTATCAAAACAAAGAGGAACAATGATGGCCAATCGAATTCCAAAATATTGATCGATATAAACTGCAGATATAAGAAGTAGGACGAAAGCCCTTGAATAAAAAATTGAAGAATGGGAGAAAAGGGTCTTTGTATTTTATCCTTATAAAACCCTAATGCAACAATGGGTACAAGTCCTAAAAAATAATTATAGGCATTATAATTATACTGATAAAGGACAATTGCCAACAATGGCAAGCTAATGATCAAAATAGAAACCCCTCCAAATATGGGTATCGGTTCGGTATGGGTTTTTACATCTTCGTTTGGGTCTGCAATTAGTCCCAAATTCATCTTATATTTTAAACATATTCCAATGGTAAAACTGACTAGAATAAAGGACACCAATAAATAGACAATGCCGGTCGGTAAAATCATAGTACTTGTTTTAGCAAGTTTAGAATACCCTGTTCTGGTTGGATGGAGGGTTTAAAACCCAACCGATCACTTGCTTTCTGAATATCGGCGCATTTTCGTTTTGGCAGGATTGTTTTTTCGGGAACATACCTGATACCGAGTTCAGGTTTTGCCTTCTTAAACCAGGTGGAAATATCAGTAACCTTGGTTTCGATTCCCGTTCCTATGTTGAATATTTCGAAAGTAATGGAATCGGTACTTAAATCTAGGATGGAACCCAAGGCTTTCGATACATCATCTACATGTGTAAGGTCAATGGTTTGGTGCCCATCGTCATAGATCAATAGTTCATTATTAGTTTTGGCCTGATGGATCCATGTAGGAATGAAATGTCCTTTTTCAAAACTGGCGGGACCTTGGCCATATACCGTAAAAAAGCGAAATGCGATCGATCGTAATCCAAAGGCATCATAACATGATTTTAGCAATGATTCACCAATTAGTTTACTATGATCGTAAATGGAATCCGCACTCAGTGCGCTGATCTCTTTAATCGGAACGGTCTTAATGAAATTGTCATAGACCATTGCCGAACTGGAGAAAATCACGACCGGTTTTGAGGGCAATTGTGCCATACGATATATTAAATGACCAACTCCTTTAATGTTCGTGTTCCATCCGTTGGCCGGCTCGTTTGAACATCCTTTGCCCAGTAGGGCGGATAAGATATAGACATAGTCAAAATTGGACAAGAAGTCATACGTGTTCTGCTCATTTCTAATATCCAAGTATTCATATGTGCAATGTTGGGGAATAGTTGCGGGTTCAACTATATCGTAAATAAAAACATCGTTGTCTCCCGAACTTAAAAGTTGCGTTAGATGGGAGCCGATAAATCCGCTGCCTCCAAAAATTGCGATTTTTTTAGTCATATTTATAAAAATTGAATGTTATGGAATTCCCCCAACAGGATTTTTAGTGAAAGTAGCGCGTAGAATGTACTAACGCCATGATTGTCCGTTGAAATGCCATTATTTATGTTGCTGGGTCTATGATTAACCAGCTTTCAACAAAATTTCGTTTATTTTTTTTACAAAAGTGAAAGTCGACTTTCTTCTATCGAATTTTTCGACCATTAATTCCCTGGATTTTTTCCCCATTTCCTTTCTTTTTCGATTTTCCAGCGAAAGTAATTTAAAACATGCATTTGCTAGTGCAGTTGCTGATCTCGCTTCGAAAGTAAATCCATTGACACCATCGTTAACAAGTTCTTTGCATCCGGGAACATGGCTTGCCAAGAGCGGTTTTTCCATACTTGCACCTTCCATTAATACGTTTGAAAGCCCCTCCCTATAACTCGGCAGCACTACACAATCGCTATTTCCTATGGCAAGTTCGATGTTGTCAATTCTATCTAGATGCTCTACATATCCATTTTTTATCCACGCTTTCATCTCTTCGTCCGTGACAGTATTTTGTTTGAGATTTTTGTTCCAAAAACTACCAATAATCTTGAATTTTACATTAGGGTTCTGGGATGTAACGATTTTAGCAGCCTCCACATATTCCCTTATTCCTTTGTCATAAAGTAATCTTGATATCATTAAAAAAACAAAAGTCTTCCTTTCGTATTGTTTCGGGACTGGTCTAAATTTATCCAAATCGACTCCGTTGCCATTAAGTTGCGAATAACGGTCGGAACCAAGAAAGTTTTTTTGCCGAAATAGTCTCAAGTCGTCTTCGTTGTAAAAAAACACATGGCGGGTTTCTTTTAGGGCGTATGGATATAAAAACCGAGCAGCCCTATACATAATCGTGTTACTTTCAAACAGCTGTCCTATGCCGACTATTGGAGAGATGGTCGGGATTCCTAACCGATGACTCAAAAGATTGCCGAAAATGGTGTTTCTGATGGTGAGTCCGATTACCATGTCGGCCTGACTCTTTTTAATAGCCGAATGAATGGACCTGATCATTTGAAACCAAACCACAGGGCTCGTAGTAGCCAAATCGAAATAATGCAACTTGTAACCTTTTTCTTCTAAAACAGGAGAGGTGTCAGTTTTAATGCTGAGAATATGTAGCTGATATTGTTTTGACAGCTCATTAAATAAAAAATCATAGAAATCAAAAGCACTATTGGGATGGTTCAAAATAAAAAGAATCCTCTTGGCTCGCATGATTGCTATGACATTTTTTTTATTGATCGTTCTAAGATAATCAAAACTAGTTGAAAACCTAATCCTGATCTAAATACGCATTCACCAATTTGAAAGAATTACCATAATAGAAAGGAAATAAGGGGGTAGGTGTTTCCAATTTTTTTTGCGTCGGCCTTTCATATTTAATTTTCAAATGGATTTACTTTTGACCCGTTCTTTGGATTTGATTTTTAATATCCTATTTTTGATTCAGAATAGCAGTTTATGACCGAAATAAAACACAATTGGACTAGAGCGGAAATCCTCGATATCTACAACAAACCTCTGATGGAACTGCTCTATGACGCAGCTACCATCCATAGAATACACCACGACCCCAATACAGTACAGGTATCTACGCTGCTTTCGATCAAAACTGGCGGTTGCCCCGAAGATTGCGGGTATTGTCCGCAAGCTGCGCGATACCATACCGATATCGAGGGCAACGATTTGATGACCGTTCCGCATGTCAAGGCACAAAGGGCGAAGGCCACGGGAAGTTCCCGTGTTTGTATGGGTGCCGCCTGGCGTAATGTCAAGGACGGGCCGGAATTCGATCAGGTGCTGGAAATGGTACGCACCATTAATAAATTGGATATGGAGGTCTGTTGCACCCTTGGGATGATTACCGAAAACCAAGCGAAACGGCTGGCCGAAGCTGGACTCTACGCATACAACCACAACTTGGATACTTCCGAGGACTATTATAAGGATGTGATTTCCACCCGCGCCTTTCAAGATCGTTTGGACACTATCGGCAACGTACGAAAGAGTAATGTCACCGTTTGCAGTGGCGGAATCATCGGAATGGGCGAAGCTTTGGAAGATCGGGCAAGCATGCTGGTCGCGCTATCGAGTTTGAACCCACAGCCCGAATCCGTGCCGATAAATGCGTTGGTAGCGGTGGAAGGCACCCCAATGGCGGAAATGGAACCCATCAGTATCTGGGAAATGATCCGTATGGTCGCCACGGCCCGAATCGTAATGCCCGAAACCCAGGTTCGCTTGTCCGCAGGTCGTACCGAAATGAGCCGCGAAGGGCAGGCCATGTGTTTCTTTGCAGGGGCGAATTCCATTTTTGCAGGCGATAAGTTGTTGACTACTCCCAATCCCGATGTCGGCGAAGACATGGCCATGTTCAAATTATTGGGACTGACCCCTCAAAAACCCTTTACAAAAGTCTCGCAGCCGAAGACTGTCGAAGCTTCCGAGTCGAAGCTACAGCCTTTAGGAGAAAAGCCCAAATGGAGCCGACCGGGCCATTCCATCGAACGGAACGAAACTGCCAAGTCCAAAACCAAACCATCCTTGACAGCCACCCACCGTTAGGGGCAACAATTCTGCCGCCTACATTTTGTCGTACAATCGTTATTTATTTGACGTCAACCGCCGGTCCCTTATTGCATAATCGCTGCTTGAAAACTATATTTCCTGTCCGCTCATGACCATAGAATTGTTGTTAGGATTAATAATTCGGTACCAATAAATGTTACTTCCTGATATAGGCCAAGTCAACAGGCTGCAATTACCGATCCTACAACATCCGTTGTTATGAATTTAAAAAAGATTTAAGAAAATATCCCTTGGGGATAATTAAATTTGCACTTTTAATCTGAATGCGTTTTTAATCCGAAAGCCTTGAATTTAGAAGCAGTTCCAAGGGTAAAGTCCATTACCAAGGAAGATTTTTTGGAAAGATACTTCAAGCCGCAAAAGCCGGTGGTAATCGAACATGCCGTTGACGATTGGCCGGCCATTCAAAAATGGAGCTTAGACTACATACAAAAGGTTGCCGGAGACAAGACCGTACCTTTGTATGATGATCGCCCCGTAAACCATAAGGACGGTTTTAACGAGCCCCATGCCGAGATGAAAATGGCCGATTATGTAGAACTCCTAAAATCGGAACCTACCAAATATCGCATATTTCTTTGGAACATTTTAAAGGAAGTGCCGCAGCTACAACAAGACTTCAACTTCCCAGATTTCGGACTCAAACTAAAGAAAAAACTGCCCATGCTATTTTTTGGCGGAAAGGATTCTTATACGTTTATGCACTATGATATCGATATGTCCAATATTTTCCATTTCCATTTCGAGGGAAAAAAGGAATGCATTCTCTTTCCGCAATCCGAGACAAAATACTTATACAAGGTGCCTCACTCATTGATAACCCATGAAAGTATCGATTTCGAAAATCCCGATTATGAAAAATGGCCCGCTTTGAAATCCGCCAATGGATTTAAAGCGGAATTGAAACACGGTGATGTGCTTTACATGCCCGAAGGCTATTGGCACTATATGAAATATGTGACGCCCGGATTTTCGATGAGTTTACGTTCTTGGCCCAAAAACCCCTTGAACTTCGCCAAGGGGCTGTACAATATTATAATAATGCGCAGTTTCGATATCGCAATGCGCAAAATACAAGGGCAAAAGTGGATTGAGCATAAGAACGCGAAAGCGGTAGAGCGAACGAACGCTATTTCAGTATAAAAATCGACAGTCGAAAATCTCGGTTCCAAACAAAAAATCTAAATGAGTTCAAAGCTAAGAACTGCTAGACGGTTTCTAGAATCTGATATTGTTTCGTAAATTTGAACATTCAAAGAACAGTGTAAATACATTCATGTGAAAAATTATATAGCTATTTTATTTCTATTAGTCGGAACTACCGCGGTACTGGCCCAAGGATATTCGGGCAAGGGAGACCAAAAACTTCAGATCGGTGCCATTTTACAGGATCGAGGCACCGGTATTACGGCCTCCTACGACTATGGTTTAGGCGAAAATATTTCCATCGGGGCGGTTTCTTCGTACGTTTTGGGCGTTGGAGATGAAGTTGACAAGGGTGCACGCAAACGATTTGATGCCAAGGCAAGGTTCAGTGCACATCTTGGTCCGGTAATGGGTGTCAGCGACCGATTCGATTTATATCCGGGACTTAATCTGGGGCTTAAGAATTTCGGTTTTCATACCGGGGCGCGATATTTCTTTTCCGAGGGTTTTGGGGTGTATACCGAACTAGGCTTTCCCATCGCACGCTATGATACTGGCGATTTGAGTCCCGCGGACAAACTTCATAATCAGTTTACCGTCAATTTAGGAGCTTCTTTTAATTTTTTGTAGATTCTTAAGTTGCTGGGTGCGACCTTGGCTTTTAGAAAAATGCGCGCCACTTGAATGTTAAGGAATTTTTGCTATTAGGGCAAGATGCTGTGGTGAAAAGCGTAATACGTTTCAGTTTTACGGAACAAGCTCCATGATTTTCTTATAGACTAAATCACTTTCCCACCCACGGTAAAATAGATAATCGGCCAATTTCTTTCTCCTTTTGAGCTGATTATTTTCGGTGATTTGAGCCAATCTCTTATCCGCCAGCTTATCGAAGGTTTCGAGATAGGCGACCTCGTCAATCTCTTTTAACGCGGTCTTGATATTGAATCTTGAAATGCCGCGCTGTTTCAGCTCGGATGTGATGCGCTTTCGGCCCCATTTTTTAATGCTGAATTTACCCCGCGCAAAACTTTTGGCGAACCGCTCCTCGTTCAGATAGTCGTTTTCGATAAGATGTACGACAATTTGGTCGATAGCCTCGGGAATCATACGCATATCTCTTAATTTGTTTACCACTTCTTTATGGCAACGTTCTTGGTAGGCGCAGTAGCCTTCTAGTTTTTTGGTGGCTTCTTTTAGGGAATAGGCTTTGGTCATTCGGTATCATGCTTACTTGGATGGGTCGAGGTTGATTAAGGGATATTATGTAATAAAGATAGCGATAATTAAAACAAAAAAAGCGACCCTCCGTCACCGAAGAGTCGCTCTAAAATTAAATAATAGGTAATCAATTATTAATACTAATTACCAATTAATAAACTGTTTTACCGTCTTTATCCGTAAAACGGTACTCGAGATACGTATAGGCATCTCGTGGCTGTATTTTCACCCATTTTTTATGCTCCAAAAACCATTTGGAACGCATGGATGGAAAGCCTTTCGTAATGTATGCCGCGATAAAAGGGTGGATGTTCAAGGTAATCTTCTCATCCTTTTTGGGTCCTTTCAACAGCTTTTCGAGGTCGAAATTAATTTTATCGACCAAAACAATCGGGGCCTCTACTTCCTTTCCGTTTCCGTTAGGGTTTTCCTCGGTCGTCTTTATGTTCATTTCGGGTCGAACGCGTTGCCTTGTTATCTGAATAAGCCCGAATTTACTGGGCGGCAGAATCTTATGCTTGGCACGGTCGTCTTTCATCTCGTTGCGAAGATGGTCGAAAAGTTTTCTTCTGTGCGGCGCCTTCACCATATCGATAAAGTCTACCACGATAATACCGCCCATATCGCGAAGACGCAACTGCCTCGCTATTTCTGAAGCGGCCAAAAGGTTCACTTCCAAAGCAGTATCTTCCTGGTTCTTGCCCCGGCTCGAACGGTTACCGCTGTTCACGTCTACGACGTGCAACGCTTCGGTATGTTCGATAATGAGGTAAGCGCCTTTGCTCATGGTGGCAGTACGGCCAAAAGAAGTTTTAATTTGCCGTTCTATCCCATATTTTTCAAAAATGGGAACCGACGATTGATACAGCTTTACTATCGATTCTTTTCCAGGATCTATCTCTTTGACGTAATCCTGAATTTGATCGAAAAGCGTTTCGTCGTCTACGTGAATACCTGTAAAGGTATCGTTAAAGACGTCCCTGAGTATCGAAGAAGCTCTATTGAGTTCGACCAATACCTTCGAAGGGGTTCTAGCTTTCTGTAATTTTTCGCACATTGTCGACCACTTGGCCAACAAATTCTCTAGATCTTTGTCAAGTTCCGCTACTTTTTTGCCTTCGGCCACTGTTCTGATAATTACACCGAAACCTTTGGGCTTGATGCTCTTAACCAGTCTTTTTAGCCTGTCTTTTTCTTTGTTGCTCGCTATCTTTTGTGAAACGGATACGCGATCGGAAAAAGGTACCATTACCAGATATCGCCCCGCTATTGAAAGTTCGGAGCTAATCCTGGGTCCTTTGGTAGAGATGGGCTCTTTAACGATTTGCACGAGTAAAGACTGATTTGCTTTGATGACGTCGGTTATGACGCCATTCTTGTCAATGTCTTTTTCGGTCGGAAAATTGGTAAGGGTATAATCCTTCAAGTTTCCGGTACTTACCTGCTTTATGAATTTAAGCATAGTGGCCAGTTGTGGCCCAAGGTCATGATAATGCAAAAAAGCATCTTTTTCATAACCTACGTTGACGAAGGCCGCATTGAGACCGGTTACCGGTTTGCGTACCTTGGCCAGAAGTATATCGCCAACGGAAAAATCGTTGTTGTCTTCCTCTTTGTG
>RCMY010005101.1_pt1 | contig 11203 bp, 9 predicted proteins | sample 2041341 | NCBI WGS metagenome assembly RCMY01 (sample SAMN09708234, study PRJNA481090) | Marine sediment metagenome, whole genome shotgun sequencing project.
GTCTTCGCTGTGTTGATGGGCGACGACGTCGAGAGCCGGAAGAACTTCATCCAGACGAACGCCGACGACGTTCGTTTCCTGGACATCTAGGGAGCATGTAATGACTGATCTTCCGCCTTCTGGTGACGGCGACGGCGAGCCACCCGTCGACCAGATCCCGAGCGAGTCCAGCGACTACGACAACATCGAGCCGATCGAGATCCAGACCGAGATGGAGCAGTCCTTTCTCGAGTATGCGATGTCGGTCATCATCAGCCGTGCGCTGCCTGATGCGCGCGACGGTCTGAAGCCGGTCCATCGACGCATTCTGTGGAGCATGTTCGATGCAGGGCATCGGCCCGATCGATCACACGTGAAGTGCGCCACGGTGGTCGGCGACGTGATCGGCAAGTACCACCCACACGGTGACCAGGCAATCTACGACTCGCTCGTTCGCATGGGCCAGAGCTTCTCGCTCCGGCACCCGCTGATCGATCCACACGGCAACTTCGGTTCACCCGATGATCCCCCGGCCGCCTACCGATACACCGAGTGCCGCCTGACACCGCTGGCGATGCGGCTGTTGTCCGACATCGACGAGGACACCGTCGACTTCCGTGACAACTTCGACGCAAAGCACCAGGAGCCCGTGGTGCTCCCGGCCCGGTTCCCGAACCTGCTGGTCAACGGCAGCCAGGGCATCGCAGTCGGCATGGCCACGAACATCCCGCCGCACAATCTCGGCGAGGTGTGCGACGCCGTCGTCCATCTGATCGACAATCCCGAGGCGACACCTGACGATCTGATGGAGTTCGTCAAGGGTCCTGATTTCCCGACCGGAGCCCAGATCCTGGGTCGAGTCGGTATTCGCGATGCCTATCGAACCGGCCGCGGGTCGATCCGTATGCGGGCCGTCGCCGAGATCGTCGAGGGCAAAACCAACGATTCGATCGTGGTCACCGAGGTGCCGTACCAGGTGTCGGTCGAACAGATCGCCCGCAAGACCGCTGAGCTGGTCGAGCGCGGGGATCTCGTGGGGATCCGCGAGATCCGCAACGAATCGGCCAAGGGCAAACTCAAACTCGTCTTCGAGCTCAAGCGGGATGCCACGGCGCTGGTCGTCCTGAACAACCTCTTCAAGTACACCCCGATGCAGACCACCTTCAGCGTGAACATGGTGGCCCTGGTCGATGAGGTGCCGATCACGCTGAATCTGCGTGAGGCCCTCGTCGCCTACGTGGAGCATCAGCGTGACGTCATCACCCGCCGTTCCACCGAACGGCTCCGGGTGGCGAATCGCCGCGCCCACATCCTCGAGGGCCTCATTCGAGCTCGCGACGTGCTCGACGAGATCATCGCCACGATCCGTGCCAGCGAGGACCGAGCGGCGGCTCGCACCGCCCTCGAAGCCGCCCCGTTCGAGTTCTCACCCGATCAGACCGAGGCGATCCTCGAGATGACTCTCGGCCGCCTCACGCGGCTGGCCACCGTGCAACTCGAGGACGAGCTGGCCGCCAAGCGGGCCGAGATCACCGAACTCGAGTCGATTCTGGCCGACCCGGTCAAGCGGGATCACGTCATCAAGGATGAACTGGACGAGATTCGCACCGAGTTCGCCTCTGACCGCCGCACCTCACTCGAACTCGACATGGGCGAGCTCGACATCGAGGACCTGATCGACGACGAGGACCTCGTGGTCACGCTGTCGTCGTCCGGCTACATCAAGTCGGTCTCGGCTGAGGAGTTCCGGGCTCAGGCCCGAGGCGGCCGCGGCGTCACTGGCGCCAAGCTGAAGGACGACGACGACGATCTTGTCGCTCACCTCCTGCACACGACAGCCCACGCCTACTTGTTGTTCTTCACGACCAAGGGCAAGGTCTATCGGATCAAGGCCCACTCGATCCCGGTGTCGAGCCGTACCTCTCGGGGTATGGCTTTGGTCAATCTGCTGCAGCTGGAGTCCGAGGAGAAGGTCCAGGCGATCATCGACACTCGCGACTACGAGACCAACCAGTATCTCTTCTTCGCCACCCGCCAAGGCCGGGTCAAGCGGACGCTGATGAGTGCGTACGACAGCTCGTTGAAAGCCGGATTGCGGGCCATCAACCTCAACGACGGCGATGAGTTGGTGTCGGTCGTGGCCACCAATGGGGTCAACGACATCTTCATGGTGAGTCGTTTCGGGCAGGCGTTGCGGTTCTCGCAAGACCATGTCCGGGCGATGGGCCGCACCGCCGCTGGGGTTCGTGGCATGAAGTTCCGGGCCGGCGATGAGCTGGTCAGCATGGATCTGTTCCGGCCGGAAACCGAACTGCTGGTGGTCACGTCCGAGGGTTACGGCAAGCGGACTGATCCCGATCTGTTCACGCGGAAGGGCCGAGCCGGTCTGGGCGTGCGATGCGTGAAGGTCAACGAGAAGAAGGGTCAGGTGGTGGGCGCCATGTTCGTCACGCCGCTCGACGAGATCTTCTTGATCTCCACCGATGGCGTCGTCATCCGGACTCGAGTGAACGACATCTCCCAACAAGGTCGCGATGCAACCGGTGTCACGGTGATGAGCTTGAACGCGAACAGTCAGGTGGCAGCAGTCGCTCGGATGCTCGCGGTCGACGAATCGGCGGCGGATGCTGGGGACGGCACCGTGGAGGGTGATGCGGTGACGGATGATTCCACGGAGCAGGATCCGGCATCCGGCACCGACGAAGACACGTCCGCAGAAGACTGATCGGCCCGTTCACCCACGGCGTCACTTCCCGCACAACTTCCCCCCAGCCGATCGAAACATCTGGAGGAAGTGCAATGGTTGGACGGGAAAGCGACGTTGTCGGCGTGAACGAAGCGGCTGGTCAGCGGGGAGCGGCGCTGCCGTTGGTGGCGTTGGTCCTTGCCTGTTTGCTCGTCATGACGGGGATCGTGATCGGCGTGAGCGTGCGGGTCGTCGATCGAGCAGAGGCCCAGTCGGCTGCGGACGCGGCGGCGCTCGCGGGAGTTGCTGAGGGTCGGACCGCGGCAGAACGCTTGGCGACGGCGAACGGGGGAGTGCTGATCGAGTTCGAAGCCGGCGACAACGAGGTGCGGGTGATGGTCGAGGTGGACGGCCGTCGAGCTGAAGCTCGAGCCGAACGTATCTTGGCCGTCTCGAGGGCTGCCGCAGTGGGCGAAGTCGACGGCTGAGCTGAAGGAGCTCCCGTCATCGCTTACACTGCTCGAATGACCGTCGACGAATCATCGTCACAGGATGCGACCCTCATTGACGACGATCTCGTCGCTGCGCTTGGGTTCGAACCGGTGACCACAATCGAAACCACCAACGGTCACCTGGCCGATGACGGCAACGAAGCGGCTGGTGACGCCGATCTCGACCTGCGCGACGACACTGAACCCATCAGCGGCTTCGGCGTGGATGAGGTGCGCGAAGCGGTCGTCGAGGACGAGGATCTCGATGAGGGCGTCGCGGTTGATGAGGTCGCGGTTGATGAGGTCGCGGTTGATGAGGTCGCGGTTGATGAGGTCGCGGCGGATGTCGTCGATGTTGTTGAGCCCGAGTTCGATGAGGTCGCGGTTGATGACGTGCGCGACACAGTCGTCGAGGACGAGTTCGAGCTCGATGAGGTCGCGGTTGATGACGTGCGCGACACAGTCGTCGAGGACGAGTTCGATGACCTTTCGGATGCTGAGATCGCGTTCGATGAGGTCGCGTTGGATGAGGTTGCACTGGACGCACCCGATTCTGACCTCGACGATGCTGACTCAGGCGAGTTCGTTTCGGCCGGCGGGTCGTTCTTCGATCTCGATGCGGCGGAAGACGAGACGCTCGATCTCGACGATGGCATGGATCTCGACGATGTCGCAGATGAGGTCGGGGCCGAGGTCGGCGACTCGGATCCCATCGATTTGATCGACCTCGAGGCTGCACACGTCGATGAGGCCGAGATCTTCGATGAGGCGATGGACCTGGCCGATCCTGACTCGGTGTTCGCCGAGAGCGGGACGCCGGACAGCGATGTCTCCCTCCATCCGGTCACCGAGAGCGTTTCCCTCCTCGACCCTGCTCTTGGCGAACACACGTTGGTCGAAGAATCGATCGCCGTCGGCGCGGCCGGGACGGCTGCGGTCAAGGCGGAATCCCACGTGCCGAGGCGGCAGCGACGGATTCGAGCGCGGAAGAGCCGCCGTGTGATTCGACACATCGATCCGTGGTCGGTCCTGACGTTCTCGGTTCTCTTCCACATGGTTGTGTTCGCGGCACTCCTGCTCTCCAGCGTTCTGGTGTGGAACGCCGCCATCGCCTCGGGCATGGTCGAGAACATCGAGTCCTTCATCCAGGAGTTGGGCGACTACGAGACCTTCGAGATCAATGCCGACGTCATGTTCCGAGCAGCGGTCGTCATTGCAGGCATGCTCACACTGGCCTCATCGGTGATGGTCGTGCTGCTCACGGTGGTCTTCAACCTGATCTCCGACCTCGTCGGTGGCATCCGCGTCACCGTCATCGAAGAGGAGACGGTCCGGGTGCCGATCGACAAGAAGCGCTCGAAGGTCTCGATTGAGTAGTGGGCCTTGCGCCCAGCCGCTAGTTTTATCGGGCCCGGGGCTATAGCTCAGTCGGTTAGAGCGCACCCCTGATAAGGGTGAGGTCACAAGTTCGATTCTTGTTAGCCCCACGTGCAACAGACAGGCGAGTCCCTCGGGGCTCGTCTGTCTGGCTTTTGTTACCCTCTGCACATGTTCACGCTCGTTCGCCGCGTCGTCGCTGCGTTGTCGATGACCGGTCTTGTGGCCGCCCTCTTCCGGATCCGGGGCACCGGCGGTGTCGCCCCGAAGACCGAAGGCTGGCGCGAGGTGAGCAGCACGGACCTCCGGTGACCAATCCGACCATCAGCATCGTGGGCGCCGGCGCCTCGGGAGTGCAGTGCGTTCGGGCCCTAGTGCCTCAGGGTGGCCCGACGATCGAGGTGTGTGTCTCAGACGAACGCTCCGAGGCGCGAGCTGCAGTGATCGAGGAGATGGGCCAGCGGGTCGTTGTGTCGGACCGACCGGTATTCGATGCCGACGTCGTGGTCTTGGCGACGCCGGTGGGAACCCACGCAGCGTTGGCGGCGGCGGCCATCGCCAGGGGTTCGAGCGTCGTGTCGATGAGCGACGGAATCGATGACGTCCGCGATCTGATCTCCCTCGACCGAGCAGCCGAGGAAGCGGGGGTCTCACTGGTAGTCGGCGCTGGGTTCGCGCCCGGTCTCACGTGCCTCCTGGCCCGCCACGCCGGCAACAGCTTCGATGAGGTTGCCGAGATCGCAGTGGCCAAGGCGGGCACCGGCGGTCCTGCGTGTGCCCGCCAACACCACCGTGCGATGAAGCAGACGGCGTGGGACTGGTTTGATGGGCAATGGTTGCAGCGCCGCGGTGGGAGTGGCCGGGATCTGGTCTGGTTCCCACCCCCGATGGGGGCGTGCGACTCCTACAAGGCGGCTTTGCCGTCGCCGCTGCTGTTGCAGCGCCAGTTCCCAGCCGCCAACCGAATCGTTTCCAGGGTCACGGCCACGCGCCGGGATCGGCTCACTTCCCGCCTGCCGATGTTGCGCGCACCGCACGATGACGGTGGCCCTGGCGCGGTCCGAGTGGAGGTCCGCGGACTCGTGGCGGGGCGGTTCGAGACGTTGGTGTATGCCGTGGCGGCCGATCCTTCTCGGGGCGCCGGCATCGTCTGCGCCGGAACCGCGACGGCGATCGCCTCGGGGACGTTTCGGACCGGAGCGTTCGGGCTGTCCGAACTGGAGGACCCGGTACCGCTCCTGCGAGCGCTGATCGGTTCCGGATTGCGTGTCATGACCTTTGACGGGACCCAGTAGCGGCGGGTCTGCGTACTGTCATGGCCCGATCGGCTCAGGCAAGCCCATCATTTTGACGGCTTCTCGATGTATTCGCATGGCTCGTTCGACTCATTCGACTGGTCCGTGAGAACCAAACGACCACCGTTCGTCGAAGTTTTACCTCAAGCTTTCACATAGAGTGGTCGTAAGTGTACGTAGCGCAAGAAACTCGAGATTTTCGCTCAAGTTCTGGCCGACTTCTGTCGTAAACCCTCCTGCAAGCACGGATGGCATGCCATCCGCCGTTGGAGGAACCAGAGAGGCGATGAGCGATATGGGTGAACGAATCTTGGAGAAGAACACCGTTGAAGTCAACGAGCGGATCGAGGCGCATCTGCCGCTCGTGAAGCACGTCGTCTTCCAGGTTGCGGTGCACTTCCCCCGCCACGTCGACCGAGAGGAACTGGCTCGGGCCGGCGCTCTCGGCCTCGTCGAGGCCTCGCGACGCTACGACGAGGCTCGTGGCGTGCCCTTCGACCGGTTCGCTGCACAGCGCATTCGTGGCGCCATCCTCGACTCGGTTCGGGCCGCAGACTGGGCTCCTCGCTCGGTCCGCCTGCTCGCCCGTCGCCTCGAAGCCACCGAACAACAGTTGGCCAGTGAACTCGGGCGAGTTCCCAGCCTGGCCGAGATGGCCACCGAACTGGGTGTTGGTCTCGAGGAGCTCGCGAAGCTGCAGGACCGCTTGTTCCGCTCCGTCGTGCTTGCTCTCGATCACGAGACGAGCGACGAAGGCGACGAAGACCTCACGCTGGTCGACGTCCTCTCCGACCGCAACGCCGTCGAGCCGTCCGAGGAACTCGAGACCCGTGAGCTGCACAACTATCTCCGTGATGCCGTGCACCTGCTGCCCGAACGCCAGCGTCTCGTGATCGTCGGCTACTTCCTCGATGGGCGCACCTCGCAAGAACTGGCCAGCCTCCTCGATGTCACCGAGAGCCGCATCAGCCAGCTCCGGTCCGAGGCACTCAAGAATCTGAAGCTGGGCATCGAAGCCCAGTACGAGAACGATGACGACGAAGAGCCGGCCGGGCGTGTCGCCAAGCGGCGTGCCGCCTATGCGGACTCGGTCGGTGAAGCCTCGCCGTGGAAGGACCGTCTCGGTCGCTGGGATGCCGACTACGACATCCCGAGCGAGCCACTGCTTCCGGTCGCCACCGCCTGAGCGATCAGGCGGGGTGGAGTCACTCGGCCTCCGGTCAGAATTTCGCTGCTGCCTGCCAGCGGTCGAGAAGGGTGGCATCACCGAACAGCTGCAAGCGGCTGGGCGGGATGCGGCTCCACAGCATCAACAGAAGATCCGAAACAGGTCCGCGAGCGGCAACGTCGCCCTTCTCGTGGGCCTGTTGCCATTCCAGGCCGCCGTCGCTGAAGTGCACGGTCCATTCGCCACCATCGATGTCGGTGGCATGGAGATGCATCGAGGAACCGTCGGCATCGAGTTCGGCGAAGAGCAGGCGGTGGGGGGCGAAGACATCGAGAACCTCCGCCACGCCGTCGGCGGCGAGGCGGGCGTCGATGGGCTCTGGGCTCTCGATCGCCGCGTAGGCGTCCCAGCGGTGCAGCGATGATTCGGTGGCAAGACGGCGCAACCACCACAACGCTGGCTGCGGGCCGGTCCAGGTGGGCCGGAGCGCGGTTGGATCGACGGTGTCGAGCCGACGGACGAGGGTCGAGCGGCCCTCATCGAACCAGTCGAGGACATCGGTGCCCGCTGGTGGTTCCGGCACCGCGGCGCGGTTGGGCGGGGAGTCGGGATCGGCGTCGAGCGAGAGCGCCACGTAGCGACAGATCCAGCCCGTATGGCCGATGAGGCTGTGCACGGTCCACCCCTCGATGTGGGGGAGGGGAGCGCCGAGGTGTTCGGGCTTCATGCTGCCGAGCCGCGCCAGCTCGACACTCGTCAGGTGTCGATAGTCGGCGGCGTTGAGCTGATTGCCCGTTGGTGGTGTGGATCCCTCATCGTGCATATTGGGCGAGGGTAGCCCGGGACTCTGATCGACCTGGATCCGCGATCAGGGCCAGGGGTCGAGAACCAGCTTGCCGACGAAGGCCTTGGCCACGAAGTGCGCCTGCGCATCGGTGATCTCGGAGAGCGGGAAGATCCTGTCGACCAGCGGCTCGACGCCACCGGCGGTGGCGATGGCTGCCAAGTCGGCGAAATCGGACGGAGTGTGCATGGTGGATCCGATGAGTGTCCGTTGGCGGAGGTAGAGCCGGCGAAGGTCGAGTGGAATCACGGGGCCGGCAATGGCTCCGGCGGTCACGAGTCGCCCATCGTTCCGTAGCCGATCGAGCAGATCACCGAACTCGGCTCCGCCGACGACGTCGACCACGGCGTCGACCTCGGCGAGATCGCTGATCTCGTCGACGCCACGCACCGAGACCTGGGCCACGCCGGTTCGTCGAACCCGGTCGGCCTTGTCCGGGCTGGTGCGAGCAATCACGTGACAGTTGCGGTGGAGCAGAAGTTGGATGGCCGCCGAGCCGACGCCGCCGGAGGAACCGGTCACGAGCACCCGTTCGCCTTCACTACACGCCGCCCGGTTGAGCATCCCGAGTGCGGTGCCATACGCGGTGGGCAGACAGGAGACCTGCGCATCCGTCAGCGGTGCATCGGTGACGTCGTGGAGTTGGGACGCCGCGCATCGATGGAACTGGGCGAAACCTCCGTCGACCTCGCTCCCGGTGATGATCGAGGGGAGGTCGTTGCGGTATTCGACTGTCGGGTCGACGACGACCCGTCGTCGGATCCAGGTGGGGTCGACGTCGCTGGCCACGGCTTCGACGCGGCCGGCGATATCCATGCCCTGGATACGGGGGAATTCGAGTGGCCGACCGCGCCAGCCGGCGACTGCGTCCGGGTCGGCGGCCGTTCCGTATGACCCCTGGCGGCTCCAGATGTCGGTGTTGTTGATGGCTGCGGCGGTGACTCGGACGAGTGCATCTCCGGGGCCGAGTCTGGGCACGGGCCAGTCGTGGTGAACGGTGAGCGTCTCCGGGCCGCCGTGGGCAGCGGTGACGGCGGCGGTCATGGTCGAGGGCACCGGCGCCGACGGGTCTCGATCCGAGCTCATGACGCCTGGTTCGACGGGACGGTCACGTGGTTGCGGAGCTGGTGTTGCTCGCTGACCCACGCGTCGAGTGCCAGCCACTGGTCGTGCAGCCATTGGACGCGAGCTGCGTCGAGATCGGGCAGGTCGGCGATGTGGAATCGCCAGGCCCTGGTGAGGACCGGTTGTTTCGCCGGAAGGTGATCGCGCAAGCCCTTGAACTCGGCGACTCCTTCGAGGCCGACATGGCCGAAGATGACAACATCGTTGGCCCGCTCGAGGAGCGCGAGGGCACCGCCCGGCTTTGGGGGGAGCAGGTACTCGAGTCTGTTGGCAAGGGTGACGAGTTCGTCGTCGCCACGGCGTTCCAGGGATGCGAGGACTCGGCGTTTCGTGGCCGGGGTGGCGTAGGTCCCTTCAGGGAAGAGCACGATGCCGGCGTCGTCCTCGGCACGGTCGATGAGGTCGATGATCGCCGCGACCTCGTGTTCAGTGTTGCCGGTTCGGTCGACGAAGTGGTTGCCGAGGCGGTGTCCGTAGATGTCGATCGACGGGAGCCAACGCAACTCGCGTTTGAGGACGTAGTGGACCGGCCGGTGGAGACGGCTCGGGAACAGATGCGCGGGCAGGACGGCGTCGATCATGCTTGCGTGGCGGCCCAGGACGACGATCTTGCCCTCAGGAAACGCGTCGTGGTCCGGCCACTGCACGCTCACGTCGAGAAGTCGGCCTGCCCAGAGCAGGAGAGAGCCGACCCAGCGGCCTTGCACCTGGCTGTGACGGGCGATGTTCATGGAACGCCCAGCTCGGCCGCGCACCCAGAGCCACCCGGCGTACACGGTGACAACGCACTCGTGGGAGAAGAAGACGATGGCGAACAGCCAAAGGCGAATGGTCGGCAGTGCACGGCGGCCGCCGAGCAGATCGAAGATCGAACCGGCGAGCAGGACGACCGGAGCGAGGATGATGAGCAGGGGGAGCGTTAAGAACACGAGCGGGATCGAGATCAGACGCCGTCCGAGAGCGTGCATCAGTCGAGCCCGCCCTCGTCAGTCTGACTCGTGTCGTCGTCTGATGGGTCCTGATCATCGCCACCGAACAGCTGCCCGGCAGCGGTGGGATCGATGGTGCCCTGCCAAATCGTTCGTTGGGGGAACGGGATCTCGATGCCGACCCGATCGAACTCCTTCTTGATTCGGCCCCGCAACTCGCGGGCGATGGCCCACTGCTCGGTCGGCTCGGTTTTCACCACGAGCCGCAGAGTGACGCCGTCCGCCCCGAAGCTCTCGACGCCCCAGAACTCGGGTTCGGCGATGATCGTGCGGTCGGGGAGGTTGGCGTGCCAGACGTCGTTGGCCGCCCGGAGGAGCGCCGCAGCCGCAACGTCGACGTCGGTGTCGTAGGCGACATCGACGTCGATGACGGCTCGGGCCCAGAGCTGACTGAGGTTGCCGACTCGCTGGATCTCGCCATTCGGCACGTACCAGACGGTGCCGTTGACGTCGCGCAGCTGCGTGACCCTCAAACTGAGCCGCTCGACGACACCGGTCGCGTGCCCGGTGTCGACGACATCGCCGACGCCGTACTCGTCTTCGATGATGATGAAGATTCCGGCGAGGAAGTCCTTCACCATCTGTTGTGCACCGAAGCCGAAGGCGATGCCGACGACACCGGCGCCGGCCACGATCGGGGCGAGGTTGATGCCGACCTCGGAGAGGATCGTGAGCCCAGCGACGAAGATGATGAGTCCGCTGACGATGGAGGAGAGCAGTTGGCCGAGGGTCCCTGAGCGTTGGCGGCCTCGTTCTTGACGGAGTGCGAGCTCGATGCGCTGTTCGTCCGTGAGGCCCGGGTCGGCGTTGTCGGCCAGTTGCTGGTCAGCAACGGCTTGTCGGTTGATGACCGAGTCGATGATGCGAGGGCTGTGTTTGCGGACCAGGCGGCGCAGCACAAAGGCGACCGCAATGATCAAAAGGATCCGCAGCCCCGTGCTGCTCAACGCGTTGCTGCTCGACGCCAGTGTTGCGCTGCCGGTCTGCTCGTAGACGAACCGGCAGATCGCTGATGGGGTGTTCGAACAGGCCTCGTAGAGCTGGGTGGTCCCGTCAGCCTGCCAAAACGGCAACAGACCGAGCGCAGGCTCGGTCTGTGCGACGCTACTCGGGCTGATGATCGTCATCCGCCCGACGGATCAACGCTCTTCTTTGAAGAGGACGTGCTTGCGAACGACGGGATCGTACTTCTTGAGTTCGATGCGCTCGCGAGTGTTCGTCTTGTTCTTGCGGGTGGTGTACATGAAGC
>RCMY010005102.1_pt1 | contig 11202 bp, 12 predicted proteins | sample 2041341 | NCBI WGS metagenome assembly RCMY01 (sample SAMN09708234, study PRJNA481090) | Marine sediment metagenome, whole genome shotgun sequencing project.
AAGTTGGCGAAGCGTCCGTCGTAGCGATCGAGGAGGATCTGGCCAATCTGGTTGAGCACCGCCACCCGCTCGGCGAGCATCGGGATAGGCCGGGGACCATGCAGGATCGCCCCAAGTTGCTCTTCAGTCGCCGACACCAGCCATGGCCCAGAGGTGGCGGGGGTTCCCGAGGCAATGGCTTGCTCGAAGCGGAGGAACAGACCATCAGCGTCCACCAGCTCACGTCCCTCATGAGGAAAGGACCACGGGACTTTGGTCTCGAAGTCGGTGTAGGCGAAGTTGATGGATGTGGTCACCATGACGAAGTCGATCGCGTCGGCGACATCGGTCACGCCCGGACGTTCGGGCTCGTCACCACCACCGCCGACCGCTGGAAACATCTCGAAGCACATCCAGTCGGCTACCGCCTCGATCTGCGCTCCGTCGATGATCACGTCACTGCACGTGTCACTGGCCTGGCCGCAGGTGGCCAACACAGCGGCCGACCAGGCCTGGCTTCGTTCGATCTCGGTGGTCATTAGAATCTCCTCATGGGGTGGGTGCAGTCCTCGGGCCGGCGGTGGGTGACGCCGGAGGCCAGCCTGCCGCGGACACAGCGGTCGCGCCATCTAGCGCGGTTCGTGGGCTACCCGCAGCGGTCTGAGCTCGTGTGGAAGATGAAGACACCCGAATCAGAAACGTCTCCAGAGGGTTCCCAGTCGTACCAGATTGACGCGCATGCCGATTCGATATCCGAGGCAAATCTCCAGCGAGTTTCGCCAGCAATAGGCCCGCCGTCCTCCGGCGAAATCGGTTCTCTTTCGGTCCTGCGCTCCAGAACCCAACCGCTGTTTTCGAAGATGGTGACGATGTCGTCCATCGAGTCTCGGTCTCCGAAGTACAGGAGGATGAATCGGTCATTGTGGTCTACGCCTTTCCAGTCCGTATTCGCGCCCGAATCATCCTCGGACCGCCCAAGATGTGATGGCAGGTCAAGTCTTGATTCGATGCCGCGCAGCTCCTTCATCTCGGCACTCACGAACACGTTGGCCCTGAACCACCAGAACCCGAACGCGAACAGAACGCACACGGGGATTGCAAGAAGTACGCGTCGCTTGGTCGAAACAACATCATCTGGATGGGGTGCTGGGAGCGCCATAGAGCCTCGAGTCGACGTGATGCTCAGCAGTATCGACGCGAGCGAACGTCGGCGAGGTAGTGGTTTGCCCCTAGATGACGTTGGGGCAAGGGAGCATTCGCCCATCCTGCCACGCACCCATCGCCTCGAAGACCCGGTAGTGGCCGAGTATCCACCGGCTGCCGCGCTTCGTAGCGCGGGGCTCGAGGTCGGTGCTCGCAGAATGCCTCGTCGGCCCTGCCCGACAAGGGGCGAAGCAGATCGAAATGGTCCACAGTGTGATTGACCGAACCCGAGCCAAACCCGATCGAACTACCGGCTCTGCGCTACCTCCGGGCCAATTCACGAGCGGTGTTCCTGCTCGGCCGAGGCCTCAAACTCCGAGAACGGCTCGAAGCCCTTCGTCGATGTCGTCGATCAAGATGTGAGGCAGCCGGCCAGCTTGTTCGCCGAGTAGCGACCGGTCGATGAGTTCAAGACCAAGCGGCACAGCAACCGAATCCTTCGGCAACCCACTCGCTGACGCCGGCAAGAACACATTCGCGGCAATGCCTGCTCGAGCGACGTTTGAGGTCACCGGTACAACGTGGGTCTGCCAGACGCTCACGCTGAGCACATCCCCGGAAGATACAACAACACATGGACGCCGCTTGTCGAGCTCGATCCAGTGCACAGCACCTCGCGCTACCACGGTGCGGAACGCTCCATCCGGTCCAATGTTGCCGACGATTCCTCGAAGGTCGGAGGTCGAACGCCCGCAAGTTCGGCATCAACCAACAGCTGCTGAGAGAGCCCCAAGCCGGAGTGAGTGGCGGCGTAGCGGCGGAGTTGATCGGCAACCCATGTCGAGAACGGCACATCGAGGCTGTCGATGATCGGGACTACGTCATCCGGAACGCTTATGGTCTTGTTCGGCATGTACGTATCTTACATACATATTCGCCCACGCATACCCTTCTCCCCGGTCGAGGGAGACGACCGCTCCATATCCACACCTATTCGCTACCAGCCGACGAGCCCAGGATGGCCGCCCGCACGGCCAGCCCGGGCCGCTCGACTGGCAACGACCGAACCTCTCGACAGGCCCCATGGGGCGGGTGATCGTCAGTGCGGGCGACCGCCAGAAAGCAGATCGACCGCGTGGTGACAGACATCGAGGACTGCCGAGAGGGTTTCGACCGCACCGTTGGTCGACCCTGGAGTATTCAGAATCAGCGCCTCGTTGCGGGTACCGGCGACGGCGCGGCTGAGACGGCCCAAACCATCGGGGTTGCAGAGCCGCATCGCCTCGGCGAGTCCTGGTGCCTCCCGATCAATCGCTTCACGCGTGCCTTCTGGAGTGAGGTCGCGCGGCCCGAAGCCCGTGCCACCGGTTGTCACGATGAGGCCGTTGAACCCCTCAGCGAACTCGACCAAGGTGTCGCGCACCGACTCGACACCGTCGGCGATCGCACGGCGCTCGACGACAGTCCAACCGCCAGCTTCGAGGTGGGCTTGCACGGCTGCACCCGACCGGTCCTCTCTGGTCCCGGCGATGACGCCGTCTGACGCAGTGATGACCTTGGCGAACAGCTCGGGCGTTTCAGAAGCAGAATCAGTCACGGCCAATAGTCTGCCGTCATGGCAACACAACGACCCGGGCCACGACTCGAGACGCTGGCGATCACTGCAGGTCGTCCTCATCAACTCGGCGAACCAATCAACACGCCGATCACGCTGGCTTCCAACTACGCGAGCGGTGCCGGGCCCGAATATGCCCGCGGTGATTCGACACCGACCTGGCAATCGCTCGAAGAAGCCGTCGGTCTCATGGAAGGTGGCGTCGGGGTGGCGTTCAGTTCGGGCATGGCGGCCGTCGCCGCTGTGCTGAGCCAGCTGGCGCCCGGTGCCCGCTTACTCCTTCCTGATGACTGCTACCAGGGCGTTGCAATTCTGGCGGCCGACGGTGAGGCTCGGCTCGGGTGGAAGATCGAACGCCTGGCCACCACCGATACGCAGGCCTGGCTCGATGCGCTGCCAGGAGCCGACCTCGTCTGGCTCGAATCCCCTTCAAACCCCATGCTCGAGATCGGCGACCTGCCGACGATCTGCGCCGCCGCTCGATCGCTCGGCGTCACCTCAGCGGTCGACAACACGTTCGCCACTCCCCTGCTCCAACAACCGATTGGCTTCGGCGCCACGTACAGCATCCAGAGTGCAACGAAGTTCATTGGCGGCCACTCCGATTTGCTGTGCGGCATCGTCACTGCCTGCGACGCCGATGCTGCGGCGCCAATTGACCGCCATCGCACGTACCACGGCGCCACACCCGGAGCGCTCGAGTCCTACCTAGCCCTGCGCGGTTTGCGCACGATGCCGGTCCGTGTCGAACGAGCGCAAGAGAGCGCCATGGTTCTTGCCCAGCGATTGTCTGAACACCGCCAGGTGACCAAGGTCCACTACCCGGGTCTGGCAAGCGATCCCGGCCACGAACTCGCTCGCACCACCCTGGCCGGCCCAGGAGCGATGATCAGCTTCCAGATGCGTGGATCGGAGACGAGCACCGACGTCAGACTCACGCGGCTTCGTCTGATCACCCCGGCAACGAGCCTTGGCGGCGTCGAGTCTCTGATCGAACGCCGGGCCAAACTGGTGGGCCAGGAACACATTCCTCCAACGCTGTGCCGGTTGAGCGTTGGGTGTGAACACGTCGAGGACCTCTGGGAAGATCTCGATCAAGCCTTGTCTGGACAGATGCCAGAGGCCTAGGATCCCGCTCCTGACCCCGCTGGCCGCTTCGGCCGCCGCCGGGCTTCACCAAGGAGCACACATGAAAATCCTTTTCGCCGACGCCGTTGACGCCAGCCGCGTCGCAGCGCTCGAGGCCGATGGCCACGAGTGCCGTCTTGATGCCTCGCTCTCCGCTGACGATCTACCAATGGCCGTCGGCGACGCCGAGGTCGTCGTTGTTCGCAGCACAGTGGTCACCGCCGAGACGATCGCCAAGGCCACGAACCTGTCGCTCATCGTCCGAGCCGGAGCCGGCACTGACAACATCGACAAGTCGGCTGCGTCCAGCGCAGGCGTGTACGTCTGCAACGTTCCTGGTCGAAATGCCGTGGCCGTCGCCGAGCTCACGATGGGCCTTCTGCTCGCCATCGACCGCCACATCGCCGACGGCGCCGCCGACCTTCGGTCCAGTACATGGAACAAGGCGCGCTACACCAAGGCCGACGGCCTGGCTGGGAAGACCATGGCCATCCTCGGTCTGGGCGACATCGGCCTCGCCGTGGCCGAGCGGGCGAAAGCCTTCGACATCACCGTGCAGGCAGAACGCAAGCCAGGACGTAGTGAGGCAGCACTCGCCCGCATTCGCAGCGTCGGCGTTCGCCTGGTCGATGATCGAGCTGAACTACTCTCCTCGGCCGACATCGTCTCGCTCCACGTGCCGAAGGCCGAAAGCACCACGGGCCTCGTCGATGCTGACTTCATCGCCTCGCTCCCAGACGGTTGCATCGTGCTGAACACGTCGAGGGGTGACGTCGTTGACGAGGCAGCGCTGTTGCACGGGCTCGATGAGCGAGGCATGCGGGCCGGGCTCGACGTCTTCGCCAACGAACCTTCCTCGGGCACGGGATCCTTCGTTTCCGAGCTTGCGGCTCATCACGCCGTCGTCGGCAGCCACCACATCGGCGCCTCGACCACTCAGGCCCAGGAATCGGTGGCCGACGGAATGGTCGAAGTGATCGACGCCTACGCAAAAGGGGCAATGATCAACTGCGTGAACATGGCGACCGATCCGTCAGGGGCAAGCTGCATCTCGGTTCGCCACCGCGACCGAGTCGGCGTGCTCGCCAAGATCCTCAACGCGATCAGCGGCAACGGCCACAACGTCGAACAGATGCAGAATCAGCTCTTCACCGGCGGCGATACTGCGGTTGCCACGATCAACGTCGATGGCACGCCAAGCGACGCGACGCTCCAGGTCATAGAAGCCATCGACGAGGTGATCGCCGTTTCCCTCACCTGTGAGGTCGACTGATGACTGCCGTACGACCTCTTCGCCTTCGCATCGTGCAGGCAGGGTGGGCCGAACGTGTGTCGTCCCCAGCCCATGATGCGCTCACGGCGAGCGACCGGCGTGCCCATCTCGCGTTCAACCCAGACAGCTACATGGCGGTTACCCGCGGCCTCGAAGATGTCGAGCCCGGTGAGACCACCAACGCCGACGAGCTCCTCCATCAGGGGCGAGAAGCGCTCGACCGGCTTCGCCAGAACGGGGCCTTCTGCAACGAGCGCGGCGATGAGTTCTACGTTTACCGACTGACCGAGCGGAACGCCTCGCTCACCGGCATCGTCGCTGGTGTGTCCGTCGCTGACTACATAGCCGGCCGGGTCCGCATCCACGAACACGTGAAGGCCAACCGAGCGATTCATCTCGCCAATCACCTCGATGTCGTCGGGGTGCAGTCGAGCCCAATCGCCATGGCCCACCGCCCGAATGCTGCGATCACTGAGATCATTGAACGAGCGGTCGCTGCCGAGCCGCTGCTGCAGTTCACTTTGCCTGACGGGCTCGAACAGTCTGTCTGGGCCATCAGTCGTCCCGAGGATCATCAAACAATGCGATCGGTGCTCGACAACGACCCGCTCTACCTCATCGACGGGCACCATCGAGCAGCAGCGGCCGCCACCTTCCGCACGGCGGCTGGCCCAGGGATGGCCGACTGGATGCTGAGCGCCATCTTCTCCACCGACGAGCTCGACAACGCTCCGCACCATCGAGTTCTTTGCCCGGCTGGCGGGATCGAGGAGGCGTTGCGTGTCATTGGCCGCCACCTCCGTGTCCGTCGCTCTTCGGTCGACGAGATCGATCAGCGGGCGCCGTCTGAGGTCGCCCTCTACGGCGACGGGCAGTGGTACTGCCTGGATCTTCCGCTCGCTGGTGGCACAGATGCCGTGTCGCTCCTTGCCGATCTCGATCCCAGCCGGTTCCAGGACCAGGTGCTTTCGCCTCTGTTTCGCATCGACCCCGAGGGTGACGATCCGACGCTGTCGTATCTCGCCGGGCGCCGTGAGATCAGCGAGCTACAGCAGGTCGTCGACGACCACGACGGCCTCCTGGTGATGATGCGCCAGGTGCCGATCAGCGCCTTGGTTGCGGCCGCTGACGCCAACCTCGTCATGCCTCCGAAGTCAACCTACTTCGAGCCCAAGGTTCGCTCTGGGGTGTTCCTGCGTGAGACCACGGAAGAGGGCTGAGGACTCCGCAGTCTCGAAGCCTGGGAACGCCATGGCATCATCGTTCGATGCAACTGAGCAATCGAGCCACATCGCTGGTGTCCTCACCCATTGCTGAGGCCAAAGCATGGCTCGCTCAGCGGGCCAGCGACCGCCGCCTTTTGGATCTGTCGCAAGCTGCGCCGAGCTACGCAACAGCACCCGTCATCGCCGACCGCGTCGCCGCCGTTGCCGCGAGCGCCGATGGTGGGGCCTATGCGCCGCCCATGGGGCTGCCTGGACTGAAAGAAGCGTTCGCCGAGCGTCTTCGTTCCGACACTGGCGGTCTGATCACTGGCAAGCAGGTCTTGCCGACCGCTGGCTGCAACCAAGCATTCTGTGTCGCGGTTTCTGCACTGGCCGACCCAGGCGACGAGATCATCGTGCCGCTCCCCTACTATTTCAACCACACCATGTGGCTCGAAGCCGAAGGCATCACACCCCGCTTCCTGGAGCCGGGCGCCGATCTCGTACCTCGTCCCAGGGATGCCGAAGCCCTCATCAACACTCGAACGCGAGCCATTGTGTTGGTCAGCCCTGGCAATCCAACAGGCGTCACCATCCCGCCTGAGGTGATCGATACCTTCGCCGAGCTGGCAGCCCGTCGAGGGATCGCGCTCATCATCGACGAGACCTACCGCAACTTCCGGGGGACATCCGCCCCTCCGCATCAGGCAATGGCCGACACAGCATGGGTCGACACGGTGATCAGCCTTCATTCGTTCTCGAAGGACCTCGCCATCCCTGGCTATCGGGTCGGCGCAATCGTCGCTGGCGAGGCATTCCTCGAACAGGCAGCGAAGCTCTTGGACTGCGTGGCGATCTGCGCTCCACGCATCAGCCAAGAGGCGGCGCTCGTCGGCTTGACCCACGCCGAGACCTGGCGACAGGAACAAGCCGATCGCATAGCCGCCAACCTCGCCATCTTCCGCTCGACGATGGCCGGCGCTCCCGGAGGCTTCGAGCTCGCTGCCTCCGGCGCCTTCTTCGGTTGGGTTCGCCACCCGTTCACGGCGCTGTCGACCGCTGACGTGGTCAAACACCTGGTGTTGGACCACGATGTGCTCGTGATTCCAGGGACCGCCTTCATGCCGACCGACGATCGTTGGCTGCGATTCAGCTTCGCCAACCTCGAGGCGGATGAGTTCACCGAGCTCGCCGGACGCCTGACCGCGTGCGGGGCATCGCTGGCTGCCTGACGGGTCTCAGTTGCGGATGAGGTGGAACCACGACATGCCGTCGCTGGCCACCGGTAGCAGCCGGTGCACGCCGGCTCCCTCTACCGAGACGCCCGCATCGTTCGCCACTTCCGCCAGCACCTCGGACGACTCGGCGTTGAGCAGCGTGCACACGCTGTAGGTGAGCCGACCTCCCGGTTTGAGCGTTGACAGACCAGCTCGAATCAGATTGACCTGCAAGATGGCCAGACGTTCCGGAGCCGCCTTGTCGATTCGCCATCGAGCGTCAGGACGCCTCCGCAAGCTGCCGAGGCCGCTGCAAGGCGCATCGATCAGCACTCGGTCGACGGACCCCGGACGCACCGGTGGGAACAAGCCGTCAGCCACCACAGGTGTGACCTGCGAACCGAGGCGATCAACATTCTCGGCGATGAGATCGACCCGATGCCGAGAGAGATCGGCGGCAAGCACCACGGCACCAGCAGCGGCGAGCCCCGTGGCCTTGCCACCCGGCGCAGCACACAGATCGAGGACCACGTCGCCTGGCTCTACGGCCATCGCCGCCACGATCTTCTGCGATGCCGTGTCTTGGACGTAGCCATCAGCCCGAACTTCAGCGGTCGCCGACTCGTTCATGGCTTCGAGAGAGACCGCCGCATCATGCTCGCCGAGATCGGCAGCGAGCCGCTCGACGATCCAATTGGGGTAACTCAATCGCGTCGCCTCGTCGGGCCACTGCACGTCGCTGTCGGCCACACGGCGCAGGACGGCGTTGACGACCTTCTTGCCAGGTCCCTTGACAGCTCCAACGGTGGCAGACACCGCAGCGTGTCGGGGGGTGTCGAGGAAGTGCAGCTGATACGCCCCGATGCGCAACGCGGCACGAACTTGCGGCTCGATCTTCGACAACACGAATCGTTGCGTCAGGAAGTCGCAGGCCCGCATCATCCGGGTGGTGCCGTACACCAACTCGGTCACGAAAGCTCGGTCACGCTCAGCGAGGTCGCTGCGGTCGAGCATCGGGGGAAGCACAAGGTTGGCATATGCCTCATCTCGATCGATGCGCACCATTGCCTCGATCGCCAAACGGCGAGATGCAACTCCAGGATCAGCGGCCAAGGAATGCTCCGGTCTCGATACGACTGCCATTGGCCCAGTCCTTGGCCCCCATACGGGCTTTGCCTTCTGGCTGAACCGTGACGAGATCGAGCGCTCCCTGACCGCAACCAACGATCACCGCGGCCTTGTCGACAGCAAGCTCACCAGGCGCTAGATCGTGGCGATCAGAAATCAGAGCGGCCTCCCAGATCCGGAACCGGGCGCTGTCGATTGTCGTCCATGCCCGACCCAGCCGAATCACCCGATTGACGGCGATTGCTGGGTCCTCGAGGTCGAGGTGCAGCTCTTCTGGCTGGATTTTCTTCGCATAGCTCGGCTCACCAGTTTGCGGCTCTGGATCACCGAGCCCATCGGTGAGCGCCGAGACCAACATCGCCGAGCCGATCTCGACCAGATCCGACCGCAGACCCTCGAGTGTGTCTGTTTCCTCGATGGGTCGCTCGACCCTCCGGTACACGCCACCTGTGTCGAGCCCCTCTTCGAGCGCCATCAGACAAACGCCCGTGACCGCGTCGCCCTCGAGGAGTGCGCGTTCGACCGGCGCAGCACCACGCCACCGGGGCAGCAGCGAGAAGTGAAGGTTGACCATCTCGACGTGAGCGAGCAAAGGAGGCCTGATGATGTGGCCGTACGCGACCACAACGCCGAGATCGACATCGTGATCGAGCAGATCTTCGACACGGTCAGTGACTTCGAGGCCCAACTCGAGCGCCGCTGCCTTCACCGGCGTCGGGTGCAGCGTCGAACCGCGACCGCGCCGCTTGTCCGGCCCGCTCACGACCAATGGAACCTCGAAACCAGCAGCAACCAACGCACGTAGCGGCGGGACGGCGACGTCTGGTGTGCCGAGGTAGGCAATGCGTCGGATGTCGGTCATGAGGCAAGCAACGTCAAGAAGGCAGGCAATGTCAAGGAAGAACGAGCCCACTGCTGGAGATTCCCGGCAAGCCGAGATCCGAGACATCGTCGTCTTCAGGGGGCCGCTTCATGGACCCGTAGTCGAGCAGACGTTCCCGGAGGGTCTTCATGGCCTGCTTCCGCGTGTCGTTGTCGAGGTGATCGATGAGCAGCACGCCATCGAGATGGTCGAGCTCATGTTGGAAGAGGCGGCTGAGCAGCTCGTCGGCCTCGAGGGAAACCTCGTTGCCGGCGAGATCGAAACCGGTGATGTGGATCTCCTTCGGCCGAAGAATCTCCCACGACAACCCAGGAACCGAGAGACAACCCTCTTCGTAGTACCACTCGCCCTGGGATTCCTGAATCACGGGGTTGACGATGGCCTGCGAGCCTTCTCCGACGTCATAGACGAAGAAGCGCTTCTGCACGCCGATCTGGGGCGCAGCCAAGCCAATGCCCGGCTCGGAATACATCGTGGTGAGCATGTCGTCGGCCAAGCGCACGAGCTTGCTATCGATGTCGGTGACGTCACTGGCCACCTGGCGAAGCACTGGATCACCGATCACGCGGACGTCGTAGGGGGCAGACATGGACCGTAAGGCTAGCGTTCGTCGCCTGTGACTCAGTATTTCGACTCCGAGCCGACGGCCACGTCGTCTGAACGAACCGTCGACCTCGTGCTGCCCGATGTCCAGACCACCCTGACCACCGATCGCGGGGTTTTCAGTGCCGATCATGTCGACACCGGATCGAAGCTCCTCCTGCTCGACGGACCGGCTGCGATCCCGACCGACCGGGTCCTTGTCGACCTCGGTTGTGGCTACGGACCGATCGCGTACACCCTGGCGGTTCGGAACCCCGACGCCACTGTCTACGCCGTTGACGTGAATCAGCGAGCCCGAGCTCTCTGCGCCCGCAACACCGCGTCGCTCGGCAACGTCGTGGTTGCAGCTCCCGAGGACGTCCCGAGCGGTCTTGTCATCGATCGGGTCTGGTCGAACCCACCAATCCGCGTTGGCAAGCAGGTACTGCACGACCTGATGAATCAATGGCTCGGCCAACTCGGCCCCGAGGGCTCGGCCCACCTCGTGGTTCAGAAGCACCTCGGCGCAGACAGTCTCCACGCCTGGCTCGAACGATCAGGCTGGCAGGTGCATCGCCGAACCTCCAAGAAGGCCTTCCGACTCCTCGATGTAACAAGAACAGACGTGTCCCGATGAACAATCCGAAGTCCCTCTCCCCGACCGAGCTCAAGCGATTGCACCGCACCTGGCGTCGCAACACCGAGCTTCGAGTCGGTCTGATCCTCGACGGGGTCCAGAGCCCATACAACGTCGGATCGCTCTATCGATCCGCCGCGGCCTACCGCTGCGAAGACATGTGGCTCGTCCCACCTACCCCAGACCCATCCCACGCCAAGGTTGCAAAGACAGCCCTCGGCTGCGAACGACTGGTCTCCTGGAAGACGGCGGCATCCGGCGTCGAGGCTGTGGAAGCGGCAAAGGCTGCTGGCTATCTCACGGTTGCTGTCGAGTTGACGGGCAACGCCGCTCCCTTGTTCCAGATCGACCTCGGCCCGGCGGTGTGCTTGGTCCTCGGCCACGAAGAGCGAGGCGTGCACAAACAGACGCT
>RCMY010005103.1_pt1 | contig 11200 bp, 9 predicted proteins | sample 2041341 | NCBI WGS metagenome assembly RCMY01 (sample SAMN09708234, study PRJNA481090) | Marine sediment metagenome, whole genome shotgun sequencing project.
GCGCCCAAAACGTCGCGCGATTTCGGCCCCATCAGCGCCAGAACGGACCAGCCCGAGGTCACGTCTGTGACCGTCACGTGTGCGCCCTCGTCCAGATTGCGCGTGATCCAGTCTGTATCGTGAATCGCCTGCGCCGAGCCAGTAATCAGCAGGAATTCGTCCCGCCCGCGCCGCAGAACGGTCAGGTCGCTTTCATATCCCCCACGCGGATTCAGCAGGCCGGTATAGATTGTGCGCCCAATCTCGACGTCTACGTTCGCGGCGCAGATACGATTCAGCTGCGCGCAGGCATCGCGGCCTTGCACCAGCAGCTTGGCGAACGATGTTTGATCAAAGAGCGCGACGTCCTCGCGGACCGCCTTATGTTCAGCGCCCGCAAAGTCATGCCAGTTCTGGCGGCCAAAGCTGTAGTCGATCCGCGCGCTATCAGCATCGGGGGCAAAGAAGTTTGCCCGCTCCCACCCCATTTTCGAGCCGAAAACAGCGTGTTTCGCCGTCAGGCGATCAAAGAGGGGCGAGCGGCGGAAGGGGCGCGCCGTGTCCAGTTCGCGGTTCGGCCATGGCATGGCATAGTGCAGGCCCAGCGTCTCTTTGATGCGGTCGTGCAGCCATGTCGGGTTGTTGTTGAAGCCCGCGAAACGGCGGATATCAACGGCAAAGAGGTCGGAGGTCGGCCCTCCCTCGACAATCCATTCGGCCAGCGCACGCCCGGCGCCACCCGCGCTTGCGATGCCCATGGAGTTGAACCCCGCCCCCACAAAGAAATTGCGCAGGTTCGGTGCCTCGCCAAGGATGTAGTTGTTATCTGGGGTAAAGCTTTCGGGGCCGTTGTAGAACTGCCGCACGCCCGCGTTGGCCAGTTGCGGTACGCGGATCAGCGCGTTGTCCATAAGGATTTCGAACTGATCCCAATCGTCGGGCAGCAGTTGGAAAAAGAACTTGTCAGGGATTCCGTCCATGCCCCACGGCTTTGCCTCAGGTTCGAACCCGCCCATGACGAGGCCGCCGGTTTCCTCCTTGAAGTAGATATAGCCGTCCGGGTCGCGCATGACGGGCAGATCGGGGGTCACGCCCGCCATCTTTTCGGTCACGATGTAGAGGTGTTCGGCCGAGTGCAGCGGCACGTCGACGCCACACATCAAGCCCAGCTTGCGTGCCCACTGACCGGCGCAGTTCACTACCACCTCGGCGCGGATCGTGCCCTGATCGGTGACAACGCCTGTCACGGCGCCGTTTTCGGTCAGAACGTCTGTCACCTCGACGCCCTCGATTACCTTTGCGCCGCGGTTGCGCGCGCCCTTGGCCAACGACTGGGTCAGATCGGTGGGGTTCGCTTTGCCGTCACCAGGCATCCAGATCGCGCCCTTGACGTCATCCACCTGCATTACCGGCCATTTTTCCTGCGCCTCGGCGGGACTGATGACGTCGACTTCGACGCCCTGCGCACGGGCCGACGCGGCGGTGCGCTTGAGCATCGTCATGCGGTCGTCGCTGCGCGCGACGGTCACCGATCCACAGCGCTTCCACCCGGTCCCAAGGCCGGTTTCAGCCTCAAGGCCGGCATATAGTTCGGTCGAATAACGAATGAGTTCGGTCATTGCTGGCTGGCTGCGCAGCTGGCCGACAAGGCCGGCGGCGTGCCATGTCGTGCCGCAGCTCAGCTGCCCCTGCTCCAGCAGGACAACATCGCTGTGCCCCATCTTGGTCAGGTGATATGCGACCGAGCAGCCGACGATGCCGCCCCCGATGATCACATATTGCGCGGTGTCAGGAAGTGTCGATTCGGACATGGGACAGGCTCCGGCTGGGCGATGTGAAAACTGGAATCACCCTAAGCGGACTTTGCATAATTTGGCAATATCTTTCTTTTCTGGCTATTCGTTAGGCGCGCCCGCCACGTCCACACTGATCGACGCATGACTGAGAGCGGCAGCGATGTCGTCCGGTGGGGCAAGATCGCTGACCATGCGCGCGCTGTTTGGCAAGGGGCCCAGTACCACCTGCCCCACCTCGCCGAACTTGCTGCTGTCGGTAAGGATCAGCGCCTCTTCTGCCTGCCGCATCATGCGCAAACGCATCTCGGCTGCCTCGCGCGAGAAATCTGTGAAAAGCGCGCGCGCACTGACGCCACCCGCCCCGATCAGCGCGTATTCAGCGCGGTAATGGCTGAGCTGCTCAAGCGTCACGATGCCGAATGTCGCCGTCTCGGCCAAGTCCAGCCGCCCGCCCAGAACAGTGACCTCGCGTGCAGCAGGGGCGATTATTTCGGCTATTTTCAGATCGTTCGTATAAATGGTCAAGCGCTGCCTACACTGGGCAAGCACCAAAGCCACCGCCAGGGTTGTCGAGCCATTGTCGATGAACAGACTCGCCCCGTCGCCAATGCGCTGGGCCACATGGTGAGCGATGCGCGCTTTGCCCTCGGGGTTTGTCGCGGCGCGGGTCTGTGTTGGCGGTTCAGACGTAAGGATACGCGTGGCGCCACCGCGCACCTGACGCAGTTGGTTGTCGGCGGCCAAACGTTCGATGTCCTTACGCACTGTCTCGCGGCTGACGCCTAGCGCCTCGGTCAGATCGCGGATCGAGACGGCGGGCTGCGACGATACCTCGCGCAGGATGATCTGGTGGCGCTGGGATGGTAACATAGCGTCGCCCTCTTTTCTCTAGCGCGGATCATGCCAAGTTTCGCAAAGCACGTCCAGCGCTACCCCGCCCTCAGTCGTCTGTGCCGTCCTCCATGTTCTGGATCAGGCGCGTCTCCAGAAGCTGACCGTTGCGATAAAGGATCGGATAGGCCACCGCCGCGATGTGGCCGTTCAGATCACGTAGCGCGCGCAGCGTTTCCAGATGCACATCGCTGGATTCGAAACTGTCGGCGCGGCCCTCTGACAGGCGTTGCAGATGGCGCTTGCGGCTGCGCCTTTCCTGCTGCTTCATTTCGGTCTTTTCCATCACCAGCAAGCGCGCGCTTTCCAGATCGTCCGAGATCAGCACGTTGCTTGCCAACTTGAAATTGGCGCGCACCGCCTCGAACATATGGACCAACTCGGACCATCCATCAGCAGACAATTCCACCCGCTCATCGCGCTTTTCCGCCGCCGTGCTCAAGAACTGACCCGACACCAGATCGCCCGCCGCCTCGAGGCGAATGGCGTATTCCATGAGGCTGCGCACGGTCTTGGCCTCGTCCTTGGTATATTTGCCCAGCGGGATGTCGGCAACGTAACGCCGTATGCCCAAAAGCGCGGCGTTAACCGCGCTATCCTGTAGCTTGATCACGCGCATCCGCGCCTTGTCGGCATCTTGGTAGAGCGACTGGATCGGCTGATACATCCGCTCGACCAGCCCCATCATGCGCAAAAGCTCGCGCTTGAGGCTGGCAATGGCCATTTGCGGCGCGCCTAGAGCATCGATATCGAGCACGCTAATTTCGTCATGCTGCTCGGGTTCGGCGCGCGCGACATTCGGCATCATCGCCAACACGGGCCGCGCCAGCGGACGGCACAGCGGCAACGCGATTATCAGCAGCGAAAGGTTGAAGGCGATATGCGCATAGATCAGCGATTGGCCCGGCGAGACGAACAGCAAATGCGCGGGATCAAATCCGATGTTAATAACCAGCAACGCAGCCAGCGCCCAAGTGCCGCGCAACGCCATATTGGCCACCGGGATGCGCCGCCCCTCGACGCCCATTCCGCGCGTAAGATAGACGGGAATGCCCGCACTTCCGAGGTTTGCGCCCAGCACTAGCGACAGGCCGGCGGCGAAGGGGATCGCGTCGATATGCACCAAGGTGACGCACATCAGGATCGCGGCCACGCTGGAATGCATGACAAAAGCCAGCGCCGCGCCCACGAGGAAAGCAGTGATAAAGTCACGCCCGAGATATTCGGCGATGGCAGGCAGGAACGCGCTGTCCTTGATCGGCTCCATCGTCTGGCGCAGCAATTGCAGCGAGATGAGGATGAATGCTACCCCCATCAGGATGCGCCCCGCCTGCCGCCAGCGCCGCCCCTCCGTCTTGATGAATAGCCAGCCGCCGATGGTCAGCAGTAGCGGCACCAACCAGTCCAGCCGGAACGACAGCACCTGAATGATCAGCGCCGATCCCAGATCGCCGCCCAGCACCACCGCCAAACCCGCCGGAAACGCCAGATACCCTGCCGCCGCAAAGCCCGACGTCAGTAGGGCGACCGCGGCCGAACTTTGCAAGATCAGCGCCAGCATCACGCCCGTCGCACCCGATCCGATCAGACTGGTGCCTTCGGTCAGCCAGCGCTGGAATTGCGCGCCAAAGCTGCGCTCAATCCCAGTGCGCACCATCCGCACGGCAAAGAGCAGCAGCATGGTGGCCCCGGCCAGATTGATGAGAAAGCTGAGAATCGCCATGTTTTAGTTCCGTCCTACCCGCATCGCGGCCCAAAGCGGCACCGCACCCGGCCACACGCTCCAAAGCGGGACATCTGCTGTCGCTATACAGGGTCAGTCGCTACAAATCTGTTACAAATCATAAAACTGGGCTATATCCCAGAAAAATTTTGCAAAACTTGGCGATTGCACAGCATCGCCAAGCCCAAACCACAAGCATTACGCACGGCGGCGATGCCGAAACCGTGTCCAACAAGCGCAGTCAGCAGTCACCCACTATGGTCTCCAGCTGTGGCGTGATGTTGAGGGAACTTGGCCGGGCAGATGGCCCGCTGCCTGCCACATCCACCATTGTAACGGTCTATTCCTCCAAAGCGCGACTGTCACAGATGCGCCCAAGATCTACGGATGCAATGAAAGTTCTGTAGGAGATTGACATGCCAATTAACGAAATCACAGGCCAAGCCGCACCTTATGCGGCCAATATGGACCATAAACCCAGCCCACCTTTGCAAAACTTCTTTGTTATCCGCAAGGGAGAGGTCAGTGCGTAGAGGTGGCCGCCTACAACCCTGTTATCTGTCTTATCCCACAAGACGCCAAAGAAACGACGATTGGGATGCTGTCCGTCAAGCTGTAGGCTGGGAATGCGCTGCTGGTCAGCCATGATCCACATTTGTATCAAAGATCACATTGGCCAGTCCTGATATCCCTTACCTTGCCCTGATCCTTTCGTTGGATTTGAGTATGATCCGCAGTTTGTATGAACAGGTTGGCGAAACCGTCACCGAGCCTCCAAACGCGCGATCATCATCCGGAGGCCCTTTTGATTCTTCATGGTTAGAACCGCTTGGTCGCTATCTCTCTTTGACGGATAAACCATTGGAGGCGCAGATGCTTGGCCCTTCGATCCTGCGCGACGTTCATTTCCACCTGTTGATTTCGCCCATCGCGGGGATGCTGCGCAATCTGCTCTCCGTGGAGAGTCATGTCAGCCCGCGTCGGCAAAGCAATCTTGAAGATCAGAGCAGACTTTCGAGAACCGCTGGTAGGTGCGAACTTGGCCAAGACAGCTGGGATGAGCCAGGCATCCTTTTACGTGCATTTCAAATCGGTGACGGGAACCACTCCGCTGCAATTTCAAAAAACCTGCGGATGATCTCCGCGCGCAATCTGCTGCAAAGCGGGCAAAGCGCCGTCTCTGCGGCGGGCTTTGAGGTCGGGTGTGAAAGCCCGACACACTTCAGCCAAGGCTATACGCGCAAGTTTGGTGTGGCACCGACCAAGGATGTGATGCGCTGAGACTTGGTGCATTCACAACGCGGAACAGACATTCGCCGCGTCACATCAACTTAGTTTATTCGGGCTCAAAGCCGACTTGTAGCAGCACTTCCAACAGCGGCGGTTCGTGCTGGTTGTAGCAACACTCAGGCGAACCCGCGCCTGCGATCGGGCCCAAAGCCTTGGAGCAACCATATTGTTTGCGATCCCCGTATGGAGACGAAAAACCCTTCGGTTCCGGTTGACCTCCGTAAGACCGGGAAGTTTTCGATGACGGAGCGCCATTCGCAGGCTAAGTTAAACCCCAAGACGGGCCCCCATCTGGAGGACAAAGCCATGAAGAAACTCGCCCTGACAATTGCTCTGACGCTGGCCGCCGGCACTGCGATGGCGGAAGGTGAGGTGGGTATCACCAAGGACATGCCCTCAGTCATCCTGCAAACCGAAAATGGAACGCAGGAGATCGACAGGATCCAAGACACCAAGAATGAGATCAGTGGCGAATGGGCGCTGACCTCCCGGCCTTGTCCCGAGTTTTGCATCCAACCGCACAGCCCGGCGGAAGGGGTCACCACGATTGGCGAATTGGAGCTGATCGAGATGCTACAGGACCCCGACGCCGTTGTGGTCGACAGCCGCACCCGTGACTGGTTCGAGGGCGGCACGATCCCCGGAGCGATCAACATTCCATACACCTATGTCGTGGACGAGCTGGCACAGCTGGGTTGCGAGCCAGATTTCGACGGCTGGGATTGTAAGGAGGCAAAACCCGTAGCGCTTTTTTGCAACGGCGTCTGGTGCGGCCAATCGCCCTCCGCGATCCGCAATATGGTCAAGGCCGGATACCCCGCAGACCGCATATTCTATTACCGCGGCGGCATGCAGGTATGGCGCCTGCTCGGCCTAACCGTGATAGGCGGCGAATAACGGCCCATTGCGGGCTTGAAGGCCTCATCTTTTTTGCAGTGCAGCCGCGCAAAGCTGACCTTTGACAGTGCCGGGCAACGGACGAAATCTTTGTCGAAAGGCTCTGGCAATCCCTCAAGTAGGGGGCCGTCTATCAGCACAAATTGCAGGACGGCTCCCACGCCAAACGGCGTCATCGACAGCTGGATCGGATTTTACAATAACGACCGGCCACACACAGCCCTTGGATAAATGAACGACGGCCGACGCACACTGCTGCACGATACAGACAGACCGCGCAGCATGAAAATTGGCCCCGGGTGCATCTTAGCTGAGCCGCGAACTTGTTCGAATTCCTAGACCTTTTCGACTTCGGGAAATATCCTGAATCCCGCTGACCAAATCGTATCCCAAACGGCTTCTGAAACGGCCCTTCAGCGTTGAGACATCTTCTTGCTACGGTTCATCTGCAAGGCTGCAACGATGATACCCAATGACACCAGACCAATAATAATCGTGGCCAGCGCGTTCACGTCTGGGCTGACCCCAAGACGAACCTTGGAGAAGATCACCATCGGCAGGGTCGAGGCACCGGGGCCCGACACGAAGCTGGCAACCACCAGATCGTCCAGGCTGAGGGTAAAGGCCAGCAGCCAACCCGACATCAGCGCCGGCGCTATTACCGGCAGCGTCACGTCGAAAAATACCCGCACCGGGCGGGCGCCCAGATCCAGCGCCGCCTCTTCTATCGACAGATCCATGTCCACCAGCCGCGATTGAATAATCACCGCCGCATACGCCGCGCCAAAGGTCGAATGCGCGATGATAATAGTCAACAGGCCGCGCCCGCCGGGCCAGCCGATGACGTTTTCCATCGCCACGAACATCAACAGCAACGACAGGCCGATGATGACTTCGGGCATGACCAGCGGCGCGGTAATCATCATGCTCAGCAGCGTCTTGCTGCGAAAGCGCCGGAACCGGATCAGCACGAACGAGGCCACCGTCCCGATCACCACCGAGAGGGTCGCGCTGGCCAATGCGATGCGCAGACTGACCCAGGCGGCATCCAGGATTTGCGGATCATTAAACAACTCGCCATACCATTTGGTCGAAAATCCACCCCAGACTGTCACCAGTCGGCTTTTGTTAAAGCTGAAGATCACCAGTGACAGGATCGGTGCGTAAAGGAACGCAAAGCCAAGAACGCCGACGATCGTGAGAAACCAAGATTTGCGTTTCATCAGGTTTCTCCTCCGCCCGATGCCTGCGCCCAGCGCAGCAGCATAATTGGGATCACCAAGACAAACAGCATCACGATGGCCACTGATGAGGCGATGGGCCAATCCCGGTTCGAGAAGAATTCGTTCCAGAGCACTTGACCAATCATCAGTGTATCCGGCCCGCCCAGCAGCGCCGGGATGACAAATTCGCCGACCGCGGGTATGAAAACCAGCATGCAACCCGCGATGATACCGCTCATTGAAAGCGGTAAGGTGACGGTGAAGAATGTGGTGACGGGACGCGCACCCAGATCGGCTGACGCCTCAAGATACGCCTCGTCCAGTTTCACTAAATTTGCATAAAGCGGCAGGATCATGAACGGCAGGTAAGTATAGACGATGCCGACATAGACCGCGAAATCTGTTTGCAGCATCACCAGCGGCTGGTCGATAATCCCGGCGTTCAGCAGAAAGTTATTGATAATGCCATTGCCCTTGAGAAACCCGATCCACGCATAGACCCGCAGCAAGAACGACGTCCAGAATGGCAAGATAACCAGCATCAGCAGCAGGTTGCGCCTATCCGGGGCCGAGCGCGCGATCAGGTAGGCCATCGGATAGCCGACCAGCAGCGCGATGATGGTGGAAATGCCGGCGATCTTTACCGACCCCCAATAGGCGGCGGTGTAAAGTGGATCTTCGAGCAGGAATAGATAGTTGCCGAAATTCAGATTGATCGTCAAAAACCCATCGACCCATTCGGTGATCGGCAAATAGGGCGGCCGGGCAATAGCGGCCTCCGACAAGGAAATTTTTGCGACGACAAGGAACGGTATCAGGAAAAATACCAGTAGCCAGACGGTCGGAATAGCGATGACCAAGGCCCGCCCCCTCAGACCCATCCGGCCCAAAAGCGCCCCGATCCGCGATCCGAGCGGTAGGCTGCTCATGACGTCACCACGATTCCAGCGCTGCCTGCCCAGCCCAGATTCACCCGGTCATCCCATGTCAGCGCACTCTCTTCGGACCGGGTCAGATTGGATTGGCTGACGCGCACGCATTTACCGCTGTCCAGCCGTACTTGGTAGACAGACGAATTTCCCAAATAGGCGATTTCGTCGATGGTGCCGCTCAGCTTGTTGCGCAGATCGCCCAGATCGCCTTTGCTGATCTGCACCTTTTCGGGGCGCACCGCGACGGCGACCTTTTGGCCGATCACACCGCTGATTCCATGCGGCACATATATGTCCAGTCCGGCATCGCGCGAAGCGACGATGATATGGTCCTCGCCATCCGAGGCGATACGGCCCTCAAAGATATTTACGGAACCGATAAAATCTGCAACGAACCGGTTTTTCGGATACTCGTATATCTCGCGCGGGGTGCCGACCTGAACGATCTCGCCGTCGGTCATGACACCGATCCGGCTGGACAATGTCATAGCCTCTTCCTGATCGTGGGTCACAACGACGAAGGTCACGCCGAGGCTTTCCTGAATCTTGATCAATTCGAACTGAGTTTCTTCGCGCAGCTTCTTGTCCAGCGCGCCCAGCGGTTCATCCAGCAACAGCAGCTTGGGCTTTTTCACCAACGAGCGAGCCAATGCCACACGCTGGCGTTGCCCGCCAGACAGTTGATGCGGCTTGCGGGCGGCGAACTCATCCATCTGCACCAGAGACAGCATGTCGGTGACGCGAGTGGCGATCTCGGCCCTCGGCAGGCCGTCGCGTTTCAGCCCGTAGGCGATATTCTTTTCCACCGTCATATGCGGGAAAAGGGCGTAGGATTGAAACATCATGTTGGTGGGGCGGTCATAGGGCGGAATGCCGACCTGATCCTGACCGTCGATGATGATCTGACCCGAGCTAAGATCCTCGAACCCTGCCAGCATCCGAAGCAAGGTAGACTTGCCGCAACCCGATCCGCCCAGCAGGCAGAAAATCTCACCCTTGTAGATTTCCAGCGAGACGTTGTTGACCGCAGTGAACGCGCCGAATTTCTTGGTAACATTGTTGATCTGCAAGAAAGGCGCCGCGCTCGGATCCATCCAAGGTTTTGCATCTGACACTGAAATGGCTTCGGACATGGTTGCTCCCAAATTAATCTTGGAACGTGGTTGCCGCCCGGACCCTGCCCGGACGGCAACACACAGGTCTATTTGCCGGTCTTGATCGTGGTCCAGGCACGGGTCAGCGTGCGGTCATAGCGCGCTGAATGCGGTTTGAGAGCGAACATCTTGGCCGTGACCTCTTTGGGCGGATAGATACCGGGATCGTTGGCTACTTCCTCGTCCACGAATTCCGTCGCAGCGGTGTTCGGATTGCCGAAATAGACGTAGTTGGTGATGTCCGCAGCAACCTTTGGCTCAAGGATATAGTCGATGAACTTCAGCGCGTTCTCGGGGTTTGGCGCATCGTCTGGGATCGCCAGCATGTCGAATCCAATCTGCGCGCCCTCTTTCGGGATCGTGTAAGCGATATTGACCCCCTGCCCCGCCTCGGTGGCACGGTCGCGCGCTTGCAGCACGTCGCCGGAATAGCCGATGGCGACGCAGATGTCGCCGTTGGCCAGATCGTTGATATATTGCGACGAATGGAAGTAGCGGATGTAGGGACGAACGCCCATCATCAGCTCGCTAGCCTTCTCCAGATCGGCCTTATCCTCGGAATTCGGGTCCAGCCCCAGATAGTTCAGCGCCGGCGCCATTACCTCGGACGGAGAATCCAGCACCACAAGGCCGCAATCGGCCAGTTTGGCGGCGGTTTCAGGATCAAACACCATGTCCCAGCTGCCGATTTTGTCTGCGTCGATGCGCTCGGCCACCTTGTCGACATTATAGCCGATCCCGGTCGAGAACATCATGTAGGGTACGCCGTAGGTGTTGTCCGGGTCGTTCACGGCGATAATCTTGAGGATATCGGGATCGAGGTTGCCGTAGTTCTCCAGCTTGTCCTTGTCGATCTTGGCATACAAACCAGCCTGCGCTTGGCGAGTGTGAAACTCGATCGACGGCACGACGATATCATAGCCGCTGGCACCGGTCAGCATCTTGGCCTCCAGCACTTCGTTGCTGTCGAACACGTCATAATTTACCGTAATGCCGGTTTTCGCCTCAAAGTTGGCAATTGTGTCCGGGGCCACGTAATCGGACCAGTGATAGACGTTCAACTCGCCTTCAGCCCATGCTGCACCAGCAGTCATCGCCAGTGCGCTACAGATCAATGTCGTTTTCTTCATCGTATCCTCCCTTTAGATTTTATTATTATTTGGTCATATGCCTAATTTATCGCGCACCCCGTACCACCACGAACCCATCACCGAATAGGGAACGCGAAGCATCCGCCCGCCGGGGAACGGATACCACGGCACCTTGGCAAAAACGTCGAACCTTGTCAGATCGCCGTCGATCGCCTCAGACAGGA
>RCMY010005104.1_pt1 | contig 11200 bp, 9 predicted proteins | sample 2041341 | NCBI WGS metagenome assembly RCMY01 (sample SAMN09708234, study PRJNA481090) | Marine sediment metagenome, whole genome shotgun sequencing project.
TTGTGATCCTGCAAGTCCTGAATAAACTCATGTGCCTCTGCGCTTTGCGCTGCGGCAATCACTTCATCCTCGCTTGCACCCGGACGGCCATAAAGAATGTTATCTGTCGCGGAGCGGTTAAACATCGCCGTCTCCTGCGTCACCATTCCGATATTCTGCCGCAGGCTTTCTTGGGTAACGTCCCGCAAATCAACACCGTCGATCAAAATATCGCCCTTTTCCCCTTCATAGAGCCGCAACAACAGCGCCACAAGCGTCGATTTCCCAGCGCCGGAGGCACCAACAATGCCCAGCTTCTCACCCGGTTGGATCGTCAGGCTGATGTCTTCGATGCCGCCCGTTTTTCGCCCATAAGCAAAGCTGAGGTTCCTGAGTTCGATCTCTCCACGCACCACATCAAGGGCCTTGGCATTTTGTGTGTTTTCGACCCTATTGCGTGGCGTTAGGGTCTTCATCCCGTCTTCGATTTCACCAATGCTTGAATAAATCGCCATCAAAGTGAAGCTAACCCATCCGGTCATCTGTGCGATACGGATTGCAATTGCACCTGAGGCAACAATATCCCCTTCGGACGCAATCCCGCGCTGCCACAAGATGATTGTCCCACCCAGCAACAAAACCGGTAAAAGCCCCGCGAGGGTCATCAGCGCCAACCGGAAACCCGCAGCCAGATAGCCAAACTCCAAGGCGCGCTGCCGGAAGGTCTGCATCGCGCCCAGCGCTGCACGGTCTTCATGATCGGCATGAGCAAACAGCTTGACCGTCTTAATGTTGGTGATCGTATCAACCACCTGTCCCGACACCATCGCCCGCGCACCGGCACGCCGCGCCGCGCGCATGCGCACACGCGGCAAGAACCAGCTGATCAATGCAAAATACCCGACCAACCAAAAGGCGAACCCCATCGCAACGCGCCAATCTATTGCGACCAACAACGCGACCGACCCCAGAAGCGAGGCAAGCGCAAAGGCCACAACGTTGATCATTTCAACCGCAACATCCGTCGTTGCCCGTGCTGTCTGCATCTGTTTTTGAGCAATGCGACCGGCAAAATCATCATCAAAAAAGCTGACGTTTTGACCCAGCGTCCAACGATGAAGCCGCGAAAGCACCATGGGATTAACATTAGGTCCGACAATGATCGAATTGGACGCAGAGGTCAGGCCAAACAAAATGGGCCGCACTATCAAAAAGAATGCGATTGCGCCCAGGATCAGCCCCAAATTCCGCCCGTCAAAGAACGCGTCGGGCCCGGTGCTGATTGTTGCATCAATCACACGGCCCAAGATCCACGCCGTCCCCGCCTCCATCGCGCCCGCAAGTGCAGAAAGAAACGCCGCCAACCCCAACACAGGCCAGGCACCCGAAAGGCACCAATTCATAAAGGCGCCCAGCGTTTGTGGCGGCTGGCCCTCTGCTTTGGAAAACGGGTTAATCCAGTCTGAAACTCTCACGGGGCATCCGCCTCATCCAACTTAAGGAAGCCCCCCGACTGGCGGTTCCAAAAATCTGCATAAAGTCCGCCTTGATCCAATAGCGCGTCATGGGTGCCTTCTTCAACAATCCGCCCCTGATCCAGCACGATAATCCGGTCCATCTGGGCAATCGTTGACAGCCGATGGGCAATCGCGATCACCGTCTTGCCGTCCATCATCCCATACAGCGTTTCCTGGATCAGCGCCTCGACCTCGCTATCCAGCGCCGAGGTCGCCTCATCCAGCACCAATATCGGCGCGTTTTTGAGGATAACCCGTGCCAGCGTGATCCGTTGGCGTTGTCCGCCGGACAGTTTCACGCCCCGCTCACCAACACGCGCATCATAGCCGCTGCGCCCTTCGGGATCGGACAGATCAAGAATGAATTCATGCGCTTGCGCTTGTTTGGCGGCGGCGATCATCTCCGCTTCATTGGCATCCGGTCGCCCATAAAGTATGTTGTCGCGCACCGAACGGTGCAACAGAGAGTTGTCCTGCTGCACCATCCCGATGTGCTGTCGAAGACTATCTTGGGTAAGGTCAGATATGTCGTGACCGTCGATCACTATCTGACCGCCTTCTGCGTCGTAAAACCGCAAAAGAAGCTTTACGAGGGTCGATTTCCCAGCGCCGGAACGTCCTACCAGACCAATCCGCTCTCCGGGGTTCACCATCAGATTAACCCCCTGAAGACCGCCTTTTGATCGACCATAATGATGGGTCAAATCCTTCAGTTCAATCCGCCCGTCAGTCAACGCCAAAGGCTTGGCGTTGGATGCATCGACCAGCGCAATAGGCTGGGCAATTGTTTCCATCCCTTCGGCCACCACGCCCAGCTCGCGGAAAAACGAGGACAACGCCCACATGATCCATCCGGTCATCGAATTCAGTCGCAGCGTCAACGCCGCCGCTGCTGCAACCACACCCACGCTCGCCTCGCCCCAAGTCCAAAGTGCCAACGCCCAACCAACAACGCCGATAATTAGCAAGCCATTCAGCAAGACCAGCGTCACGTCCATCACCGTGAATATCCGCATCTCTTTTTGAAACGTCAGCCGCGCGTTCTCGATTGCCTCCTTGGCAAACTCAACCTCCAGATCATGATGGGCGAACATTTTGACCGAATGAATGTTGGTATAAGCATCCACGACCCGTCCGGTGACTTGCGAGCGCGCATCCGATGCCGCCTTGGACGCGGGCCCCACATGTTTGACCGTCCAGCGCACCAGCACACCATAAAGCACAAACCAAGCCAGAAGCGGCATTGCCAGCCGCCAATCCGAGGTCAAAAGCAGGATCGCGGCACCAATCATATAGGCCAGCGCATATGAAATCGCATCGAAGGTCTGAAACACAACCTCGCCTGCTGCGGGCGGCGTCTGCATGATCCGGTTGGCAATGCGTCCGGCAAAGTCGTTCTCGAACCAGCCCACCGATTGACGCAATACCTGCCGATGCGCGCGCCAACGGATCAGCGTGCCAAAGTTTGGCAGGATCGTATTGTTGATCAGCGCCACATCAAAACCCTGCGCCAGTGGCCGGACCAACAGTACAAAGGCAGCAACAATCATCAACTCTGTGCCGTATGTGTCCCACATTTTTGTTGGATCAGTCCCCAACAGATCAACGATGCGACCCATATAGTATATCAGACCAACCTCGATCGCCGCAACAACGATGGACATGATCGCAGTGATGATAAACACGCGTTTAAAGGGAATGCAGTAGTCGCGCAGAAACGGCCAGAGGGCGCGGGGAGGTACGTCTTTTTCGACGTAATCAATATAGGGGTCTACGAGATTTTCAAAGAATCGGAACATGGAAAGAAGCCTTAGTAGAATACACAAAATGACCGGGCGCAGCATCGTGGCGGCCCGGCAAGGGAGAAGATTATGACAGCGTTAGCTGAACCAGATCCCGCGATACATTTTGTAGACCTCCATGTTGAGCTTCCTGCATATCTTCAAGAAACGCTTCTGTCGAGTGTTCAAGGTCGGTTCAAAAGGTCATTCGCGTCGAGCGTAAAGCCAGAGGTTATCCATAGCTGCTCCAGTTCCTTGAGTTTTTGACCCAACTCGGGGCCGTTCAGATCGGGCATGAGGTGGCTGGCGGACACCGGAAAAATGGCTTGAACTGCGGTATCTATTGTTTCCAATATCGCAATTGCAGGCACTGTCTCCGCAAGCGTCGCCCGGATCAACATTGCGCTCTGCGCGGCCTGAGCGCCGTAGCGATAGGCGATCTCATCAATAGAAGGTCCAACGAACCCGACCTCGCGGAGCAACAAAAGAAGCCGCGCATCAACCTTGCTCAACCGGAATCGATTGGCCGGATCATCGCCTCCAAGAACAACAAGCCTGCGGGTCCAGTCGGGACCAAGGCCCAGCGCCTTTTCCATATGAACAAGCAGCGGCAGCAAGCGATCATTCGAGCCGGGCAGGACGGTGGACAGCACCCCGGTTTGCCGCATGACAGCGATGGCGGGCGCGGGATCGGGGGCAGAGAGCAACTTAACCATTTCCTGCCCGATCCTTTCAGCAGAAAGCGTCTCTAAACCGCTGGTATTCTCAGCAATCGCGGCCAATGCTTCGGGATCAAACCCATGCGAAGTATCACCATACCACGCCGAAAAGCGGAAAAACCGGAGAATGCGAAGATAGTCTTCTTTGATGCGTGCATCCGGGTCTTCGATAAACCGGACCCGCCGCGCCAATAGATCTTCCAAACCACTTAATGGATCAACAACCTCGCCATCCGGCGTTGCATAAAGCGCGTTCATCGTAAAGTCGCGGCGGCGGGCGTCATCTGTGATGTTATCGGAAAACGCGACCACCGCGCGCCTGCCATCCGTAGCGACATCGCGGCGAAATGTAGTGATCTCAAACGTGTTGCCATCAACAACCACCGTGACGGTTCCATGATCAATGCCTGTTGGAATGGCACGAAACCCCGCCGCTTTGGCGATCTCCATCACCTTCTTGGGATGGGCATTGGTGGACATATCCACGTCACTATCGGGCAACCCCAGAATCGCGTTGCGCACACAACCACCAACAAAGAAAATCTCGAAACCCGCCGCCGTTATCGCCCTGCAAACAGCCCGCGCTGCGGGATCAACAAGCCAGTTGGTTTGTGCTGATATCATGATGTCATTCGGTCGGCCCATGCCCGCAACATACGCGCGGTTGCGCCCCAAATGTAGTAGGGACCGTAAGGCACCACAAAATAATGCCGGCGGGCACCGCGCCAACGTCTTGATTGAATCAGGAAATTGTCTGGATTCAAAACATGATCCAAAGGCACGGTGAACACTTCTTCCACCTCTCCCGGCTCTGGCTTGATGTCAAATCTGTCTCTAACAAGGGCAATTACCGGTGTCACACTAAACCCTGTCACCGTTTCATGCACAGGGAGCACGCCCAGAACTTCGACAATACTCCGCGGCAGCCCGATCTCTTCTTCCGCTTCACGCAAGGCGGCGGCAACCGCATCTGCATCGCCCTCGTCTTGCTTGCCACCGGGAAAAGCGATTTGACCGGGGTGATGTTTCAATGCCGATGATCGCTTGGTAAGCACCAAATGCAACCGCCTGTCCCGTTCTATAATCGGGGCCAAGACACCGGCAGGGCGCAACACGCGTCCCTCCGGCAAAACAGTGTCAGGGTTCAGGTCGAAATCGGAAGTCTGCTTGCCTGTTTCCGCCAGCGCCCTGCGAATATGCGCAATCGTATTAGTCACCGGACGCTGTTTCAGCTTCAAACCCGACAGACAGCGGATCAAGGTCGTAATGCGCACTGCAAAATTGGCAATCTGCGGTGACGCGGCCCTCATCAGTGGTCATCGTTTTGATGTCCTTGGCGGAATAGATCGACAGGCTTTGCCGCACACGGTCTTCCGAACAGGTACAGCCAAACCGAACGGCCTGTGCATCAAAGACCCGTGGCTGTTCATCGTGAAAAAGGCGCAACAGAAGGTCCGTTGGCGGAACACTTGGACCGATCAGTTCAAGATCATCAACGGTGTCGAGCAAAATATTCACACGGTGCCAGTTCTCTGCCTGATCCCCATCCACCAAATCAGTAGCGGACAGCACTTCGCCTGATCCCTCACCCTTGGCGGCAAACGGCGACGCCTTGGGCATATGTTGCAGCATCACACCACCAGCAAGCCAGTGTTCCGGCTCGTTCGGACCGGAAGAGCGGCCAAAACTGAGAGAAAATCGCGTTGGCAACTGTTCTGACTGGGCAAAATAGGCCTCCGCACAAGCAGCGATCGACTCTCCCTCAAGCGGGGTGATTCCCTGATAAGGCGTCATACCTTCGCCCTGATCAATCATGATCGCGAAATACCCTTCACCCACCTGATCAAACGGGGCGGCATCGGTCAGGCGATCCGCATCATAACTCGCATAGGCTCTGATCCGCGCGGGCTTGCCCTCATCATCCGGACCGTAATAATCCGTCGCAATCATGCGCACCGCACCCTTGGACTGCACCTGAAGCGACAGCTTCCAGCGCACCTTGATTGTCTGACCGATCAGCGCGGTAAGCAGCGCCATTTCGGCCACCAGCGCTTCTACCTGAGGAGGGTACTTATGTTGGCGCAAAATCCCTTCCAGCACGCCATCAAGGCGCGCCACCCGACCACGGATATCGGCGTGGTCCAGTTGAAACGGCAGAACGCTATCGTCCCATGCAATCTGGCTTCCGGGCTGTTTTTCCACTGTCATCGAGGGTTTCCTTATCTCAGGCTGCTTGGCATACCGCGTCTATATAGGCGCAGCAAGCCGCCGAAAAAGGGGACAACAGATGATCAGACGCGTGGGCGAGCCGCCACTTGCAAATCAAACCTACCGTTTGCGCCCCGGCGCTTATGTGATCCTGCCGCTCAAAACACGGTTTTTGCTGACGGCTCAAGTGACACCGGAGGTTGATGTGCAACTTCCCGGCGGCGGCATTGATCCGGGCGAATCACCGCTGCAGGCACTTCACCGCGAGGTCTTGGAAGAGATCGGGTGGCGCATTTCGCAACCCCTCCGGCTTGGCGCGTTCCGGCGGTTTGTGTACATGCCGGAATACGACATGTGGGCGGAAAAGCTCTGTCATGTCTATGTTGCCCGTCCGGTGCGCCAGATCGCGGAGCCGATCGAACCGGATCACGAGACGCTGCTGCTATCGGGCGGCCAAGCCGTTAATGCGCTTGGCAATGATGGTGACCGGATGTTTATGCAGCGCTACATCGGTTAGCTTGGTCCGCTATAATCGAACAGGATCGCCGAGACATCATCAGGAAAGTCGTCCGTTCCGGCAAAGCTGGATAATTCCCACATCAAAGCCTCCAAAAGTGGATTGCCCCTGACCTCCGACAACTGTTGCATGATCCCCGTCAGCCCGTCTTCGCCTAACATATCGCCATTTGGTGCGGGGCATTCGGTCACCCCATCAGAGAGCAAAAGCAAACGGTCACCGGGCGCCAGAGTCAGATCAAATTGCGAATAGGTGACTCCCTCCATCAACCCGACAGGAAAGCCGCCCAAACCAGATTGTTCAATTGTACCGTCCGTGCGTTGAATTAATGGATGTGGATGACCCGCCTGCGCCATCGTTACCCGTCCTGTGGCCAAATCCACAAACGCCAACAACAAGGTGAAATAATGCTCCGTCTCCATCTCGTTGAGCACCAGATCATTCAGCGTGCCGATCACCTCATCCGGCGATTTAGCAAAATACCGCCCGTCCGGCTGCCAGGCCAGGGCAATATTCTGCTCCGGCACTTTGGCAGAAAGATACCCTGCCAACCGCGCCGTCATTAGCGCCGAACTGATCCCGTGACCGGACACATCAATCGCAAAAAGCCCCAGTTTGCCGTCATCCGTGGGAAAGAACCCCACCAGATCACCGCCCACATGCCCCGAAGACCGCAACATTAACGAAAGGCTGCCTTCGGCGAAATCCCTTTGTCGTTCGCGCAACAGGGATTGTTGCAGCTTTTTCGCCTCAAGCAGGTCTTTGTCCAAAAGATCATAGACCCGCTGCAATTCTTTCAGCGTTTCGTTCACCAAACGGTTCTTGGACGAAAGCTCGCGCTGCATTCGCAAGATACGTTCCCCCGCAGTGATCCGCGCGCGTAACTCGCTGGGATCAACCGGCTTTGTCAGGAAATCATCCGCGCCAGAATCCAGCCCGCGCGCGACCTCTGCCTTTTCGCTTTTGGAGGTTAACAGGATGAAATAGGCGTAACCTTCGTGCGTCATTTCGCGCAGAGCCGCACAAAATTCGATGCCTGAGATGCCTGGCATCATCCAGTCGCTGACGATCAAATCGGGCATCTGTTCGGAACACAGCGCAAGCGCGTCTTCACCACTTTCCGCTTCAAGTATCTCAAAACCCCACTTTGAGAGGGTCTTGGACAAAATCCGGCGTTGCAAACGGCTGTCATCTACAATCAGGATGCGATGCGGTTCTGCACGATGCGGATCAACATCCGTCACTGCGGAGACTGGGTTTCTTTCGGCCATAACTGTCCTAGTCTTTCGTGTTATTCCCGCTCTTTGCCACATCACACTTAAGACGATGTGAACGTTAAAATTCTCCCTAAAATCCGCTGTTCTGCTGGAAAATTCTTAAGGAACAGGGGCCATCTTGAGCCGCGCGAAAGGAGTGCCTGGATGATTGATTGGTCACGTGTGAAGCAACTTCAGGAAGAAGTTGGTGCAGAGGACTTTGACGAAGTTGTCGATCTGTTTCTGGAAGAGGTCGAAGGCGTCATGGAGCGGCTTGCCGATTTGGCCGACCGCTCACAGCTCGGTCAGGATTTGCATTTTCTCAAAGGCAGCGCGCTGAGCCTTGGGTTCAAAGCGTTTTCGGACTTCTGTCACCACGGTGAAATCACCGCCGAAACCGGCGAGGCCGACAGCATCGATGTAGTGCAGATCATCCAGTGTTATGCTGATTCGAAAAAGGTGTTTTTGATCAATTACAAACAACAAACCGCCGCGTGACTATACAAGTTTATAGAAATTCTCGACCTGAATCCCGCCAAAGGTCTCTTGCGCCTTGGCCCGAAGCATCTGCATTCCTGCGACCCAACGATCATGATCCTTGGCGCGGTGGATTGCGTAAGTCTGTACCGCGGGATGCGACAGGATCAGAAATTTGCCCGCCTCGACCCCATCAACCACAGCCTCCGCTACATCTCCTGCGGTCAGCAGCGATTCTTGCGCCGCCGCATCCGCATCGGACAATCCCAATAACGGCGTCGCCACATATTGAGGACAAACAACCGATACCCCGATCCCGTCACTTCCGTGCGTGATTGCCAAAGATTCGGCGAAACTCACGGCTGCATGTTTGGTCGCAGAATAGGCCGCATCCCCGATCTGATTCAAAAGACCTGCCGCAGACGCAACATTCACCAAATGTCCCGATTCTCGCGCGATCATACCTGGCAAAAGGGCGCGCGCCGCGTAAACATGGCTCATTACATGAACCTGCCAGTTCAACTCCCAATGCGCATCCGGTTGCGAGGCCGCATGGCTTGGATCGCCCTTCCCAAGCCCCGCGTTAGAGACATAAATATCGACATCGCCCTGCGCATTGGTGGCCTCGGCGATCAACTTTTGTATCTGCGCCTCGTCCCGCACATCGCACACCACGGCCATCCCGCCAATTTCATCCGCAACCGCCTGCGCTCTGTCATCGTCCAGATCAGAGACGCAAACCCTTGCGCCCTTCGCCGCCGCATGTCGGGCAATTGCCGCACCGATCCCGCTGCCGGCGCCTGTAATCACAACTGAACTTCCCTGAAATTTCATTACTGTCCCCTCAGACCAAAAACTGCGCCAGTGTCTCATCATTTGTGATGTCGCTATAGGTGAATCCAGCCGCATCAATACGCTCGAACATCGCCGGAAAGTTCTTTGGCACACCCGTCTCGATCCCGATCAGGACAGAACCAAAGTTGCGCGCCGATTTCTTGAGATATTCGAATCGCGTGATGTTGTCCTGCGGGCCCAGCGTATCCAGAAAGTCGCGCAGCGCGCCGGGCCGTTGTGGCAGCCGAAGAATGAAGTATTTCTTCACCCCCGCATACCGCTGTGCGCGCTCCTTGACCTCCGGCAGGCGCTCGAAATCAAAATTGCCGCCGGACGCAATACAAACAACTGTCTTTCCCTTGATCTGGTCCGCCACCTCGCCCAACGCCTCAATCGCCATCGCCCCTGCGGGTTCCAGCACGATACCCTCAACATTCAACATCTCGATAATCGTGCAGCAAATGCGGTCTTCTTCGAGGTTAATGATATCCTTGGGATCAATCGTTTTCAGGCGCTCAAACGTCCGTGCGCCGACTTTGGCAACTGACGCGCCATCAACGAAAGTATTGACCGGAGAAACATCCACTGGCGTGCCTTCGGCAATCGCCGCAGCAAGGCTTTTGGCACCGGATGGTTCAACAAAAGTATAGCGGGTTTCGTTGCCGAAATAGCTGTATATGCCCGCCGACAAGCCGCCGCCGCCCACAGGCAGAATAATGTGATCAGGCACGCGGCCCAGCTCCTGTTCAATTTCGACTGCGACAGAGGCTTGGCCTTCAATCACATCCTCATCATCGAATGGAGACAGGAAATGTGCGCCCTCGTCGGTGCAATATGCCTGAGCAGCGCTCAACGAGGCATCAAAATAATCACCGACCAGCCTGATCTCTACGGAATCCCCGCCAAACATGTTGGTCTTGAGAATTTTCTGTTCCGGCGTTGTGACCGGCATGAATATCACACCTTTCACGCCGAAATGCCGGCACATAAACGCCACGCCCTGTGCGTGGTTGCCCGCTGATGCGCAGACAAACAGCGTCTGAGCCGGAATCACCTTACGCATCGCATTAAATGCGCCGCGAAGCTTGTAAGACCTCACCGGACTCAGGTCCTCGCGCTTGAGATAAACATCGGCCTCAAATCGTTCTGACAAAAGCTCGTTCCGCAAAAGCGGTGTGGGCGGAAATACGGGCCGCATCTTGGCTGCCGCAAGGGTCGCCATCGCCTGAAAATTTTCTGTCACGCTTCCTGCCTTTCGCTGATTGACCCTCGATAGGCGCGCGCGCGTAACAGGTCAACGCGAGGGCACCATCTTGCCCGCTCCCGCAAAACCCGATACGCCGCGCGTGATAGTCAAAGGAGTATCCAAATGTCCGCGCCTAAAAAAGTTGTCCTCGCCTATTCCGGCGGGCTTGATACCTCAATCATCCTCAAGTGGCTGCAAACCGAATACGGTTGTGAAGTCGTAACCTTTACCGCCGATCTGGGTCAGGGCGAAGAGCTGGAACCTGCCCGTGCCAAAGCAGAAATGATGGGTGCTTCAAAGATCTATGTCGAAGATTTGCGCGAAGAGTTCGTGCGTGATTTTGTATTTCCGATGTTTCGTGCCAACGCGGTGTACGAAGGGCTCTACCTTCTGGGCACCTCCATCGCGCGGCCGCTGATTTCCAAACGACTGGTCGAGATTGCGGAGGAGGTTGGCGCGGATGCTGTGGCCCACGGTGCTACTGGCAAAGGCAACGATCAGGTTCGGTTTGAACTGGCTGCCTATGCATTGAACCCCGATATCAAAGTGATCGCACCCTGGCGTGAATGGGATTTGACCAGCCGCACAAAGCTTTTGGAATTCGCCGAGGAAAACCAAATTCCTGTGGCCAAGGACAAGCGCGGCGAAGCCCCCTTTAGCGTAGAT
>RCMY010005105.1_pt1 | contig 11198 bp, 8 predicted proteins | sample 2041341 | NCBI WGS metagenome assembly RCMY01 (sample SAMN09708234, study PRJNA481090) | Marine sediment metagenome, whole genome shotgun sequencing project.
CCGGAAAGATGTACTTCTGGATGAAATCCACCCCCCGCCGATAGACGTCCCAGCGCGCGTCGCTGATGGTAATGATCTGCAAGGTCGCGCGCTTGCCGGGGCGCAGACGGTCGCGCACGGTGTTGAAATAGGCAGGCCAGTATTGCTGGCCGACCGCCTCGAACATTTCGATGCTGGCGATGCCGTCATACGTGCCACGCTCGTCGCGGTAGTCCTGCAACTTGAACTCGACACGATCAGAAAGACCTGCCTTTTCAATGCGCTGCCGTGCATAGTTCAACTGCTCGCGGCTGATGGTGAGGCCTGTTACCTTTAGCCCTCGCTCGGCTGCCGCATATTCGGCAAAGCCACCCCAGCCACAGCCGATCTCCAGCACGTGATCGCCCGGTTGCACGCCCATACTGTCGATCATCGAGGCGTATTTAGCGGTCTGCGCCTTTACCATGCTCTCTTGGCCGGTCTCAAAGATCGCACTGGAATAAGTCATCGTCTCATCCAGCCAAAGGCTATAGAATTCGTTGCCCAGATCATAGTGATGGCTGATGTTGCGCCGCGCCTGTCCCTTGGAATTACCGCGCAGCCAATGGCGCGCGCGCTCGAACGCCCGCACAAGGCTCATGCCGGGAAAGCCGTCATAGACGTCCTCATTATCCGTGCAGATGAAATCCATCAGCGCCTGCAAATCCGGCGTGCTCCACCAGCCGTCGAGATATGCGTCACAAAAACCCAAATCGCCCTCGCGGATGAGGCGCGCAAAAACATCCGTATTGTGCAGATGCACCTCGCCTACGGGGCCGGGATTGGGGCCATCGGCGCGGAACACGCGGCCGTCCGGCAACACGAAATCCAAGCGGCCGCGATTGATATTCTTCGTCTTGTCAAAGACGCGGGAAAAGTAGCGCGGCAGGTTTTTCTGACCGTCTGTGGTTGTCAGGATCATCCCAAGGATCTTTCCGTTTTTATTGGCCGCTACCGGAGTGACCGGGCATCGGCATGGTTCTGCTACATAGCCTCAGAAGGTGCGGTCCTGATAGGCGCTGAGCGCACGCTCGCGCCCCTCACGCAGTCCCACAACCGGGGCTGGATAGGCATCATCGGGCGACAATCCCCAGCTGCGCGGGATCGCGTCGAAATAGGACAGCGCCGTCTCGCTGGGCTGCTCTTGACCTTCCACGATCCAAGCGTGGACATAGTTTCCTTTTTCGTCAAATTTTTCCAGCTGCGTCTCGGGGTTAAAGATGCGGAAATAGGGTGCCGCATCCGGCCCCGACCCGGCAGCCCACTGCCAGCCCATCGCATTGCTGGCGATGTCCCAGTCGGTCAGGCAATCGTCAAACCACGCCTGCCCGACGCGCCAATGGGTCATCAGATGTTTCGTCAGATATGAGGCGACGATCATCCGCGCACGGTTGTGCATCCGCCCCGTTACATACATCTGCCGCATGGCGGCATCGACAAACGGGATACCGGTGCGCCCCTGCTTCCACGCCATGACCTCGGGCGTATCGCCATCCTCGTTCCATGGGAAATCATCCCATTTCTCGCGCCAGTTGCGGGTGGTGATCTGCGGCGTGTGGTAAATGAGGTGATAGGCAAACTCGCGCCAGACCAGCTCCTTGATCCAGGTCTCGGCGCCCTTTGCGCCTTCGTGCAGGGCGCGCTGGCCCGCGTGCCAGCATTGGGCGGGGCTGATTTCGCCTAGCGCAAGGTTTTCCGACAGGTTCGACGTACCATCGACGGCGGGCAGATTACGGTCACTTTTGTAGTGGTCTATCGCCTCTTGGGTGAACCAAGCGAGGCGATCCTGCGCGGCCTCTTCGCCTATGATCTGATAGGGCAGGCAAATATCGGCGCCGCGGTTCATCGCGGCGCCCATGCGCCAGTCTTGCAGATTGTCGCTGTCGGGCCACGTGTTGGGCGGTTTCAGATCGCCCGGAGCCTTCAGAGGTGTGTTCACACCCCGATCTTTGACCGCGCGCCACATGGGCGAATAGACCTTGTAGTGACCGCCCTCCTTGGTTTGCACCGTCCACGGCTCAAACATCAGGTGGCCCGCGTGGCTCTGTGCGTCGATACTGTCGTCCCTGAGCGCCTCCTTGACCGCCTTGTCACGCTCAATCGCCTGCGGGTCATAGAGGCGCGACCAATGCACCGCCCCTGCCCCGGTTTCCGAGATCAGCGCGCGCAGCACATCCAGCGCATTACCGCGCCGCAGGATCAGACGGCTGCCCTTGTCCTCGAGCGTCTTGGCAAACCGCTCCAGCGCCAGTCCCAACCGCCATTTGGGCGCAGCGCCCAAGGACTGAACGGGTGCGTCATTGATAAAGATCGGGATCACCGGCCCGCCTGCGTCCAGCGCAGCCGTCAAAGCGGGATGATCGCTCAGCCGCAGATCGCGGCGCAGCCATAGCAGGGTCGGTTTGGTGTCGCTCATGTCACGTCCGGGTTTGGGAAGGCTCGGCCAAGACATAGGGCGCGCGACGGCAGATCAAAGGACTTCGTCCAGCGCGGTCAGAAGTTGGTCCATCTCGGCCTGGCTGGTGTAGTGCACAAAGCTGAGGCGCAGCACGCCGTGATCTGGATCGACCCCCATCGCGCGCAGCGCACGCACGGCGTAAAAATCACCGCCGCCCGCCATGATGCCATGCGCCGCCAGATCGCGCGCGACCTCTTCGCCGGGACGATCGAGGCGCACGGCCACCGTTGGCGCGCGGCCCTCGGCCGTATCCGGCCCCAACAGGCGCACGGAATTGCGTGACTTGAGATAGTCCAGCAGCGGCTGGAGTAGCACAGCCTCATGCGCACGCATCAAATCATGCACGCCCGCCCCCCGCGCGACCGGATCGCCGGTCAGACCGTGATGATCCGCCAGCGCGTCGATATAATCCGCCATGCCCGCGCAAGCCGCCACCTGCGCGTGGTCCGGTCCAGCGGGGGTAAAGCGTTTATAAAGGCTGCCCTCGTTGAAATAATGCCCCTGATTGGGCAGCAGCATCCCCAGTTCGCGCCGGATGGCCATGATGCCCTGATGAGGGCCATAGGTCTTGTAGGCGGAAAAGAGGTAAATATCGGGCCCCATCGCGCCGATATCGGGGATGCCATGCGGCGCATAACTGACCCCGTCGACACAGACGAACGCCCCGGCGGCATGGGCCAGCGCAGTGATCTCGGCCACCGGATTGACCTCGCCCACTACGTTCGAGCAATGCGGAAAACAGACGAGGCGCACACGCTCGTCCAGCAGCTCCTCCAGATCCTCAGGATTGAGGTGGCCGGTGTCGGGGTCGATCTGCCACTCGCGCACGTCAAAGCCCTCATCGGCCAGCCGCCGCCATGGGCCAGTATTGGCCTCATGATCCTGATTGGTAACGATGATCGCGTCGCCGGGGCGGATCCACTGCGCAAAGGCGCGGGCCAGAACATAGGTGTTCTGCGTGGTCGAGGGACCAAAGCTCAGCTCGTCCGTGTCGATGCCCATGATCGCGGCAAGGCGGCTGCGCGCCTCGTCCATCTCGGCCCCGCCCAGCGTGGATGCAGCATATGGCCCGTAGGGTTGCACCTTGCGCTGGCGGTAGAACCGTATCAGCCGATCAATCACCGGCGCGCATGTGTAAGAGCCGCCAGCGTTCTCGAAAAACGCCTGCCCCTGCAAGGGGGCCTCGGCGAAGGCCGGAAACTGCCCGCGCACGAAATCCATATCTAGACTGACATTCATCGCTCACTCCCCCAACCAGAACACCCAATCCCCAGAGAACAGCAAAGCCCCCCGACGCGCAAGCGCCGGAGGGCTTTGTCAGTGGTTTTAGACGCTTCAGCTATTCCGTTCGGACTGAAGCCCCTTGAAGATGGCCCAACACATGACCAGCAGCACCAGCGTAAACGGCAGACCTGTCGAGATCACCGCCGATTGCAGCGCCGCAAGGCCACCGCCGACCAGCAGCACGATCGCGACTGCGCCCTCAAAGATGGCCCAGAACACCCGCTGAGTGACCGGCGCATCCACCTTGCCGCCCGCCGTGATCGTGTCGATCACAAGGCTGCCGGAGTCCGACGAGGTCACAAAGAACACCACGACCAGAACGATGCCGATGGTTGAGGTGATTGTCGCCAGCGGTAGTTGATCCAGCATGTAGAACAGCTTCAGTTCCAGCGACGCATCCTTGGCCAGGGTGTAGCCATCATTGACGACCTGGCTGATGGCCATGCCACCAAAAACGCTCATCCACAGCACGCAGACCATGCTGGGGATCAGCAGCACGCAGATCAGGAATTCGCGCACGGTGCGGCCCCGGCTGACGCGGGCGATGAACATGCCGACAAAGGGTGACCAGCTGATCCACCACGCCCAGTAGAATGCCGTCCAGCCCTGGACAAAGTTCGTGTCTTCGCGTCCGAACGGATTGCTGAGCGGGATGAGGTTTTGCAGATAGGCCCAAAGGCTGTCGGCAAAGAACGTCAGCAAAAAGATCGGCCCGCCGACCAGCAACGTAAAGACCAGCAGCAAGGCAGCTAAGCCCATGTTGATCTCGGACAGCACCTTTACCCCGCCGTCGAGGCCGCGCACCACCGAAACCAGCGCGATCGCAGTGATGCCGGTGATCAACAGCACCAGCAGCAGGCTGGAATTGGCGACGCCGCTTTCTTCGCTGTTGCCATAGGGGATGCCGATGAAGGACCGTGTGCCTTCTGCCGCATCGCCCGTGCCATAAAGGAACGTCAGGCCCGATGCCGCCTGCTCGGCGCCGAAACCCAGCGATGTGGCAAGGCCAAAGAGCGTGGCAAAGACCGCCAGCGTGTCGATGATGTGACCCGTCCAGCCCCACACACGCTCGCCAAAGATCGGGTAGAACGCGCTGCGAAGTGTCAGGGGCAAGCCCTTGTTATAGCTGAACAACGCCAGCGCCAGCGCCACGACCGCATAGATCGCCCAAGGATGCAGACCCCAGTGGAATATGGTCGCGGCCATGCCGAGACGCGTCGCCGCCGCCGCATCGCCGCCCGCTGCGCCAAGAGGCGCCCAGTCGGTGCGTAATCCACCCTCGAGAGATGTGCCGCCCAGCGAGCTGGAAAAATGGCTCATCGGTTCGGATACGCCGAAAAACATCAGGCCGATGCCCATGCCCGCCGCGAACAGCATCGCGAACCAGCCGATATAGTTGTAATCGGGCGTCGCATCCGAGCCGCCCAGCCGGATCGAGCCGTAGGGGCTGACGATCAGGAACAGGCAAAAAATGACAAAGATGTTGGCCGCCGCGAGGAAAAACCAGTCAAAGGTCGTGGTGACGAAATTGAACAACCAGTCGAACATCGCGTTCGCTTCATCGGGCAGTGCCAAGGCGAAAAACACGAAGGCGACGATCGAAATGCCCGCCATGGCAAAGACCGGATTGTGAAAGTCGAGGCCGAAAGGCCCGATCGTCGTCGCATAGTTGTCCTGACCGATCTCGTAGTCGGTGTCGATGATGTCAGCCTCGCCCTCGGGCGGTGGAATTCCCTGATCCGCTGTTTCGTCGACCATGAATTATCCTTTCAATCTGGGGCGCCATGGACCGGTTGCGCGTTGCCGGCCCTACCCCCCCGTTTGCAGTTCCCCCGCAGCGTCTGCGCCACGTTGGCTTGCCACGTTCAGCGAGCAGGACAGGCCTGCACGTCAAGACGTGGCAGCGATCGGCGGCCACTGAGGGGCCGCCGTTATGCGTGGACAGTACCAAGACATAAGACGGTTTCGCAACCAAACGCGGTGACATGGGCGCCAAACACGACCACCACGCGACTAAGTAGGGCGTCTGCGCCAAATTGAAGCCCCCCCATATCTGACCATTGCCGGCATGGAGGTAAGGCAGCGACTGGCAGCCTGCCCGCGCCCGTCACTCCGCCCGAAGAAGTTTGAAAAATGCGCGATGCGCCTGACGGCAGCGCAGTTCGATCTGGCCGCTCGAGAGCATCGGCAACACTCCGATAACTCGTTTGATCTGCAAATCTGCGACCAGCAGACCCAGAAACCACTCAGTCATCTGTCTGTTGCCGGGATGGTGTGGCTGCCGCAAACCCTGCATCACCTGATCGACAAGAGGCTGGATTTCACTCCGGCCGCCGGCAGAGATTGCTGCACCCAGCTCGCCGGTGGGATCGGCTGCGGCGGCCCTGTTGAGCAAGATCGCGCGCTCCCCCAAGATCATCTCCAGGAATACCGGCGAGAACCGCTCCAGCGTGTCGGCGGGATCATCCCCAGCGGCGATTGCCTGCTGCAGGACGGTTTTGATCGCCATGGCGTTGTCGCGCGCCATCGCCTCGAACAGGCCACGCTTGTCGCCATACCACCGATAAAGGGTCTCATTCGATGCCTTTGCCGATTTGGCGACCGCCAACATCGAGGTGCCATCATATCCTTTTTCCGCGAGCAGGGCGTAAGCGGCCTGCGCAAATGCCTCGTGCCGTAGCTTTTTCCTGTCTTCCCGCATTTCGATGTCCTGTTTCCAATTGCCTCACTCCGTACACTACTATACGGGTGTAATAAATACGTAACATAGTGTACGGATATAGGGGTATGGGAATGCGCGCAGTCATCTGGACACTGATCCTCTCGTCGCTGATGTCCAGCGCGGCGATCTTTGGATTTTTCTACGCTTGGGTATGCTCGACGATGTGGGGGCTGGACGCGGCCGATCCACGTGTCGCCATAGCAGCGATGCAGGCCATGAACTCCTCCGTCAGAAACGTCGTTTTTGCGCCTGCCTTCTTTGGAACGCCTGTGCTGCTCGCCGTCACCGGCGGCATGCTCTGGGGGCAACGTCACCCGCGCAGCGCTGCGCTGTTCGGCGTGAGCAGTGTTGTCTATCTGGCCTTGGGCCTGGTTCTGACCATGGCCGTGAATGTGCCGATGAATCAGGCGCTCGCGACGGTGACCGTGCCTGCGGATGTCGAGGCGGCACGCGCAATCTGGCTGGAGTATTCATCAACCTGGCAAGTCTGGAACCAAATCAGGACAGCGGCGTCGGGCGGCTCACTGTTGTTCGCGATGATCGGAGCAATCATGTTTGCCCAAGCGGCGCGTTCAGGATCAACAATCGGTTGAAAGCCGATAGCGACACGGGGCCATGTCTGGCTGAAAGCACGAATACCCCCGCCGGTGATACCGGCGGGGTTATTAGCACTAAATCTAACGCGGCCTAATCAGACCCCGCGCAGCCCGTTCACTCGTCTTCAAGCGACAGCGCGACAAAGCGCGGTTGCCCGTTCGAGCGCACCAGCAGCAGCAGCGTCTTGCGCCCTGCTTCGCGAGCCTGCTCAATGCGGTCCTCTAGGTCCGCGACCGAATTCAGCGTCTGTTGGCCCGCCTCCGTGACGAGATCGCCCGCACGCAGCCCTTTTTCATAGGCCTCCGACAGCGGATCAATGTCCTGCACGACAAGGCCAGCGGCATCGCCCGGCAGTTCCAGTTGATTGCGCAGCTCATCATCCAGCGGTGTGAATGTCAGGCCCATCAGCGTCTGTGCCTCAGGCGCGGCACCGGGATCATCCTCGCCGACGATGCCGTCATCCATGCCTTCGGCTTCTTCGCGGCGGCCCAGAGTGATCTTCAGCGTCTTGGTGCCGTCTTCGCGGAATACGACGACGCGCACCGATTTGCCCACTGCCGTGTTGCCGACCTGTCGGACCAACTCGCGCGTATCGCCGACCTTGACCCCATCAAAAGACGTGATGACATCTCCCGCCAACATTCCAGCATCGGCGGCAGGCCCTTCGGGCACATCCGTGACCAGCGCACCTGCGGCTATTTCCAGCCCGATGGCTTCGGCCACGTCGTCGGTGACGTCCTGAATGCGCACGCCCAGCCAGCCACGGCGCGTCTCGCCGAATTCCTGCAACTGGTCGATGACGCGAGTGACCACGTTCGACGCCATGGAAAAGCCGATGCCGATCGAGCCACCATTGGGGCTGAGGATCGCAGTGTTCACGCCGACGACCTTGCCATCCATGTCAAACAGCGGCCCGCCCGAGTTGCCCCGGTTGATCGCTGCATCCGTCTGGATGTAGTCATCATACGTTCCAGACAGCGCGCGATTGCGTGCCGACACGATGCCCGCGCTGACAGAAAATCCCTGACCCAACGGGTTACCCATCGCGATGACCCAGTCACCCACGCGCGCCGTGTCGCTGTCGCCAAAGCTGACGAAGGGCAGCGGCGTATCTGCCTCGACCTTGAGCAGGGCAATGTCGGTCTTGGGATCGGTGCCGATCACCTTGGCCTCCAACTCGGCGCCCTCGTAGAACTCAATGATGATCTCATCAGCGCGCTCGATCACGTGGTTGTTTGTGACAATATAGCCGTCCTCGGAAATGACAAAGCCCGAGCCCAGCGCCGAGCTGCGGCGCGCACGGCCATCATCGCCCTGGCCCCGGTCACGGAACTGGCGAAAGAGATCCTCAAAGGGCGATCCGTCTGGCACCATCGGCGCGGGACCTGCCTGCTGCGCGACGGTTGTGGACGTGGTGATGTTAACCACCGCGGGGCTGATCTTTTCGGCCAGATCGGCAAAGCTCTCGGGCCGCGCATATGCGGCGATCGCCTGCGCCAGCATCAGCGCCATCGTCAGAACGGTCAGCGCCAGCACCCTGAACATTGCGGGGCTTGTGCGTGTCGCTACGTCGCTTGCGTTTTTCAAGACCAGTTCTCCTAACTTGGGTTTGTCCGAGCGGTTCATATTGGGGTGTCCGAACGGTTACTGCAGTAATGTAGGGGCCGGCGCGAAAGGTGCAAACTCTGAAAGCACCCCTCACGCGAGTGTGACGCGCCCGGCACTGCGCCTCGCATCCATATTATATGCTCACCTTACCGCCGACGTCACGCCCCAAGGCCCTTGGCGAGCCAGACCAGCAGAATCCCCGCCGCCATCGCGGCGAGGCCAAAGACGCGGCGGGTCTCGGGCGGGAGAGCGCGAAGCGCCTCCAGCATCCGCTCGATCATGCCAGGGGCCAGCGCATAGACCAGCCCCTCGACGATCAGCACAAGGCCCAGCGCCAGCGCGCCGGTGGCCAGCACTGTGGCCAGCATTACTCCGTCGCCGTCTGGCCGCCGTCGCCCGCGTCGGTGTTGGCACCGCCTTCCAGAGCCTCGTCCAGAGCATCTTCCCCTGACACGCTGGATGTGTCTCCGCTCTGCAAACCGCTTGTCTCGGCGTCGTTCAGCACGCCGCTGGTCGACGCGCCGGATGCGTCCGCACCCTCTGCGTCGGCCTCTGTTTCGCCAGCGCCGGTATCATCAGAGGCAGCCGGCTGCTCGTCTCCACCTTGCGCAGCAGCACCAGCACCAACGCCAGATCCGCTACCGGCGTTATTGAAGTAAGTGAAGAAATCGCTGTCGGGCGACATGACGATAGACGAGTTGTTACCTTTTAGCGCTGCGCGATACGCATCGAGCGAGCGGTAGAATTCAAAGAATTCCGCATCCGCGCCAAACGCCTCGTTAAAGATCGCGTTGCTCTTGGCGTCAGCCTCGCCTCGCGTGATCTCGGCCTGCCGCTTGGCATCCGACACCAGTTCCACCTGTGTCCGATCGGCCTGCGCGCGCACGCGCTGCGCCGCCTCGTTACCGCGCGCGATCTCGTCCGCCGCCTCGCGTTCACGCTCGGCGCGCATCCGCGCGAAGGTGGCGTCGAGGTTCTGGGTAGGCAGGTCGGTGCGTTTCAGCCGCACGTCGATCACTTCGATGCCCAGCTCCTTAGCCTCGGTGATGGCCGCGTTGCGGATGCGCAGCATCAGCGTCGCCCGGTCCGAGCTGAGAATGTCGTTCGAGCTGACCGAACCCAGCACTTCACGTGTTCGCGACCGCAGGATCGAATCGAGGCGGCTCTCGGCAAAGGGAATGCCGCCATCGCCCACCGCCTCACGGAAGCGGCGCACATCGATGATGCGGTAGCGCGCGAAGGCGTCAACAACGAGGCGCCGGTCGTCCAGCGGCGTGACCTCAAGCGGGTCGATATCGCGGCTGAGGATACGGTCGTCATAGCGTACAACCTTCTGGATGAACGGGATCTTGAAGCCCAGCCCCGGCTCTTCCTTGACGTCGATGATCTTGGAGAATTGCAGCACCAGAACCTTTTCACGCTCGTCCACGATGAAAACGGAAAGGAACGCGACGACAACGACCACGACGATAGCCGGCAGAATGAAAGCGGATTTACGCATGATTACTGACCTTCCGAATTCTTGCGCAGCTCATTGAGCGGCAGGTAGGGCACGACGCCTTGCGCGCCGCCGGACTGATTTTGATCCAGAATGATCTTGTCCATATCGCCTAGCACATCCTCCATAGCCTCGAGGTAGAGACGCTTGCGCGTTATCTCGGGGGCCTTGGAATATTCGCCCAGAACGGCGCTAAAGCGGCTGGCCTCACCTTCGGCCTCGTTGACGACGCGTGCGCGGTAACCCTCGGCCTCTTCCAGCGTCTGCGCAGCCTGACCACGCGCCTCGGCGAGGATACGGGCGGCGTATGCGTCGGCCTCTTTTTCCAGACGGTCACGCTTTTGCTCGGCGGCTTGCACTTCGCGGAAGGCGTCGATCACCTGTTGCGGCGGATCCGCCTTGTCAAAGTTCACGCGGATCACGTTGAGGCCACTGTCATAGCTGTCCAGCGTCAGCTGGATCAGATCCTCCAGACTCGCTGCGATAACGCCACGATCACGGTTCAGGACCGGGGCCAGCTGTGATTGCGCGATAATCTCGCGCATGGCCGATTCCGACACGGCGCGCATGGTCATTTGCGGGTCGCGCAGGTTGAACAGATACATCGCCGGATCGTTGATGTTCCAGACTACCTGAAAGTCGATATCGACTATATTCTCGTCGCCAGTCAGCATCAGGCCAGCCTCGCTGCCTCGCACGCCGACGCCAATATCCTCGCTCCGCTCGGAGGTGACGACGACCTTTTCATAGGCGATGAAAGGCCAAGGCGCGAGGTGCAGGCCAGACCCGGTGGTACGGTGATATTCGCCGAGAAACAGCTCAACCGCGCGCTCTTCGGGCTTGACCGTATAAAAGCTGGAGAAAAGCCAGACCACGATCGCGGCCAGAATGCCCAGAACGATCACGCCGCGCGGCAGGCCGGGGCCGCCTTCGCCGCCCGTGCCATTCGCGCCGCCGCCGCCGCGCCCACCCACGAGCACGCGCAGTTGGTCCTGACCCTTCTTCATCAACTC
>RCMY010009689.1_pt1 | contig 11198 bp, 7 predicted proteins | sample 2041341 | NCBI WGS metagenome assembly RCMY01 (sample SAMN09708234, study PRJNA481090) | Marine sediment metagenome, whole genome shotgun sequencing project.
TCACCAACTTTTGAAGTAATTTCAGTTATGCTCTCTTCTTTAGACAAATCTAAATGCATTGCAATTGCATTAGGATGATTGTATTTGAAAGTTTCCAAAGCTGGCTTGTCAAAATCAACTCCTACAATACATTCGAAACCTGCCTGCTCAAAGCCAAATGATAGTCCACCACAACCTGAGAATAGGTCTATCATATATTTTGTATTACTCATAACTAAAGCCTAGATAAAACAGCTAGCAGGTGATTGCACCCACTACTGGTTTGATGTTTAAGTTAATAATCTTATAGAAAAATATAGTTTAAATATGATAATAAGTTATATAAGCAGTACGAGAAACTCAATTCGCAAATAATACTTGACTTTCTAGCACTCATGAAATTATTTTAGAAAAAATATTAGAATATGTCATTCTTTTTGAAAACCTTCATGAAAACAATATAAGTTTTAATCAAACAAGAAATTTCACCTCGATGATATAAGCATCTCTACTAGTTTTTACACAGGTTGTGTAGATTTACATATTTTCAGCTCACTAGTTAGCATAACCTTAATTAGGATTTTTCTTAAGAATACAGTAAACTTCTAGAGCCATTATACTTATCAAATTCGTCACCATAATTTTCTAATAGTTCATTTAATACATGGCATTGCTTTGTAGAAAAATCTCTAGTTTGACGTTGTGCTGTTTTGAGAAGCCCTTTTTGTGTATACGAAATATCATGAAATTCACTCAAATAATCTAGAAACAGGAACCAATAGTTTTTATCTATATTATTAAGCTTATCACGCGAGGATAAATCATTACTTCTTTTTTCTTTTGAAGCGGCCTGCTCTTCAATCCCTTGCGCCTTATCTAAAGGAAGGAAAGTGTTAACGATAGGGCCTGTGAAATAAGCATCCAAGTCATTAGCATGGCCTAAAATATGCCCCCAACAAGCGTCTTTTTTTGCCCATTCTGATACGTTACTAGTTGTCTTACTAGGATTATCATCAATTAACAAACTATTCATCTCTTTACTCAAATTTAATAATAACTCTTCTAGCTCATTGCTGATGTCTTGAACAGACCATATTTTTAGATAGTCTAATTCTAGATTTTCCTTTTTAAGAAAGTGAGATACATATGCTAAAGTATATATAATAATATTCGCTCTATACCCATTAGTATACCAATCTTGTTTTTGAACAAGCTTCTCTAGACTCTTCCAAATAATCACGCGGCCAATTAAGCGTTTAAAATAAAGCTCATTAACTTTTTCTTGAAAGCTCTTTTTTACCCAATTTGTACTAATATAATCCATAAACTTACCAAAGTTTTTTTGGGCACCCATATTGATCCACTTAGGCTCATCTGTTTCCCAAACCATCATATACTTGGCAAGATCTGTCTTTCTGAAAAGCTGATATTTAGGATACTTTAGCTTGTGTACGCCACTTTGTTTATTCAGCATCTCATCATATTGACCTCTAGATCTCTCATAAAACCATAAAGTTTCTCTATAACCGAGTTTGGCATTATTAGGTGTCCAAGAAACAGCTTTGTCATGTGGTGGTGCCCAGATCTTACGAGATAACGCTTCGATTTTTATATGATAACCATGATTCGAAGATAGGTCTGACATGTTAACTTTATTTTGAGTATTAGCATATTGTGAAATTTGTGGCACAAGCTCATCTTTCTGCTTCTCGTCATCAATAACAGTTAGTTTCATTTGCACAAAGATTTTTGATAGATCTGCTTTACTAGCATCTTTAATTTTTGCCCGTGCCAACGAAGCAGTTGTTTGACCACCATTCACAATCTGCAAATCCATTACACTAGATATTTTTAATTGGCCATCCTCAATAATTGTTTCAACTTTTTCTGCTGTCGCAGTAATACCATTGTTATATGAGAAAAACTTACTAGGCTCGTTCAGTATTGTATTTCTTATTCCTTTGTTGACACCACCACGAGCTTGTAAAAAACTTCTAACGTTTTGTTCTAACAGTCGAGCGCCATGATCATTATAGATATCAGCTAAAACCTCACCCGGCATCACCACTAAATAAGACCTTAATGACTGCTCACCCGTATGTGCTATTAAACAATCTAAGGGAGTGTTATATGTATTCTTAAAATCGATAACTATTGGCTCTTTATTACCTGCAGCGCTTTTTACTTTATGAAGTCTTGTAATATCCCAAAAGTGATATTTAATATTGATGCCATCTAGCTCAACTCTATCAAACTTGCTGAATTTTTTATTCCTAGCTCTTTCACTAAGAAAGTAAAGGTTAACCTCATCTATTTCTTCTTTATAGTCGACAATGCAATCTACTAGAGGATAAGACGTATGAGAATCGTCTAATAGTTCAAAAAACTTAGAATCTGTATTTGGGTTTTTAGCTTCAGTAAAAAACTTTAACAACCTTTTAAAAGCAAGGTCTACATCTGGCTTACCTAACTCTTCAAGCGTCTCTCTTTGATTATAATCAGTGATGAATAAGTCCAACTTAACAGAATTCGTATTTTCATTTCTATCTATCGAATATCCATTAATATGTACACCTATATTAGAACGTTGGAAGCCTGTTAGATCAGCAGGATTATCACAGTACTGAAAGTTTTGTATATCACCAACATCGATTAACTCATCGATATACAGCTCCATAAAAGACTCTGGCATCAACAAGCCTTCAGCTGAGGCATTTAGTTTGATTTCTTTTAATAAACCCTCATAAAACTTATCTAACTCACTCATATCCTACCCCATATCAATCCATAATATTACTTGGGAGAGTCATACTAAATCTCTCAATCTTGTTTAAGTCAATATCATACCTGAGATTTAATACACCATTAGCCAAACTCGAAGAACATAATTTAGGGAAGTCTTCAGTAACTTCATAATTATTAATTAACTCTATTTTATAATTGAATTCGTCATACTTCTCGTTCGGTATATAACCGCATTCAATTAGTTTTTCATCAAACTGAGACCTTTCATTAATATTTAATTTTTCTGATATATTTTTTATTATCATATTTAGATTTACAGCATTCTCTGCTACTACACTTGACTTTAAAATACAATATACTCGAAGAAACAATTGGTTCGAGTTACTTTCCAACTGATATTCCGATGATATTGTTACAGATTTTTTATCCAAGTTGCTAACCGACTTTACTTCAATAGCAGTATTATTAAAAATAAAGTCATGATGTAGCCTGTCAGGTCCATACCAAGCTTCTATTATTTCTTGTTTTAGTAATGGGTTATCAACTAAAAGCTCTGATAAGAACGTAAGCTCTGCTATCAGACCTCTAATCTTGTCTTCAGAAAGCATTGAAGTCTTGCTTGTAGACATAAACTTTTGCCAACGTTTTAATTGCTGTAAAAATTTATGCACCATAGCACTTTCAGTTTCTTCATATACTGATTCTGATAATATGATATTTAATATGCTATCGAAGATACCTATCAAGCTTTGATCAAGAAGCTTAATTAGTATTAAGAACTCGTAGTTAGACTGTTTGACAATATCAATTTTAATAGAACTTATATTTATTCTTAGTTTTCCCAGTTGATTTATATAATTCTTATCTACCTTTATGACAACTTGATATTTTTCATCATAAGTTCTAGCTATAAATATATCATAAGGTGAAGAGTCATATATTCTTCTAGTAACTAAACTTTTTTGTGATGAGATATCTAACTCATTCCATGGAAAATTAAAGATCATTATCTTCTCCAACAAAATCTTCTATATCACTCTCATCTATTTGATTTTGATCATAAACAGTATTTGCTAAAATAGTTACACGAGTACCTGTGTCACCAAAAGGGAAGCTTAGAGCTAAAGTTGGTATACCATTTGGATTAAAAATAAATTTTTGATTATTATCCTCTTTGGGATTAGGTTTAATTAAATAAAGCATTAATAATGGTTTATTACGAGTTTTTCTAAATATAACTGCTTTATTTATTTTATTTTTGCCACTATTGACAAGATCCTCTTCTGCAATATAAGTCTCACTATCAACTAGCTCCTGAGACAATCCATGCTTTTCATCTTGTTGACTACCAATACGAGCTTTATTTAATTTATAAACGCCCTCATCTTCAAAGACTGTACGCTCAATCATATTAATTTGATCAAAACTTTTGATCTCACTATCAATAATACCTTTAGTAATAAAACTAACATCCATTTTAGGATACTTATTTTTAATTTTCTCTAGGTAATTTATAGCACTATTAAAGCCAAAACTTACCGCTTCTGGTTTAAAACCCGGCTCAAACCTTAGGAGGAAATCATAAATATCTTCGGTATTTACATCCTTAAAAACATCTGCAGATCTTATCGTAAGATTCGACTCTTTATTTTTTATTTTCAAGTTTTCCCATAACTCTTCAAATAAAGTATAGTTACTTGCCTGAATATCTACATTTTTAGTTAATAAATATAACTCTTTTAGCTCACCAGAAAATGACTTTGAAACTTCAAATTTTTGTCCTCTGCGACTTTTGTTTCTAGCTGTCACTAACAAGCCATCATCGCTTGACTGTACATATAAACCAAAGTCGCGTGGTGTTGCTTTTACTTGATGCATCCTACCAACTTGATCCCGAAGATCTTCCACAGCTTTAGTAATGTGCTGATACCAAGCATAAGCTTGATCAGTCATAAAAATTCGACATAGATCTTCATAATTAGGTCGATAGCCAAACCATCGGCCCATTTGGAGCAATGTGTCATACATCTTTGTATTTCGATAGAAATAACTTATCGTTAATCCTTCAATAGTTAATCCACGAGATAAGCTAAAGCCTCCAATAACAATGGCCATTAAACCTTTGTTCTGCCGTGAATATTCTGAGTAATCTAAAGGCTTCTGAGTTTTACTATTTACAACAAAAACATCTCTGTCATAATCTTTAGGGCTATCATCAAAAATTCCAATCAATTCATCCAGAATAACTTGCCACGCAGGATAGACCTCATCTGACGGACCGCTATTAACGAACTGGTTTTTATATATTGTTTCAAACTGGTCGATATATTTAGTTTCAGACTCTTCTATGTTTTCATGGTGAAACTCACTACCCATTGAGCCATATAAAACAATTTGATTACCAACCTTTCTTAAAAAACTACTTACATGATTTGATATTTGGTTTTGTACATTTACAAAGGTAGATACGTTTATAAGCATTGAACAATGCGATGTAGACTGCCCTCTTAAATTGCGTATGGCTTTAGTTAAGACAAACGTAAGTACAGCATTTTTCATAGACTGTGGTAAATCTCTTATTTGTAGCGTAGTCTTATGTTTGCTAGGGAAAACAGCTTCTACCTCTTCTTTATATAAAGGTATTCTTACTCTTTCATAATCATCTTCAAGGAATATTTTTTGGGGTCCAAAATAATTACTTGGAGGGTTTAAACAATATATAAAATCTTTTGGAAATAAATCTTCATAACTATCTGAATATGATTCAGGGTCAATGAAGATATTTGCAAATGGTGTGGCAGTATATCCAACGTAGCAGCTTTTACTAAATAGATTTAAAATCTTTCTTAAATAATCATTAGTTATAGTAGGGTCATCTTCAATTTTATTAGTATTAATCGAAGCATTATCAGACTCATCATCAATCATCAACATAGGTGCATCAATTTTACTCCCCTTCTGATGTGTCGTGTTGTAAGTTCTAAGCCATCTTTCCAAGCTACGTAACGTATGAGTATTCTTCTTAATAACTAATATAACAGGCTTATTGAAGTCCCCAATCTCTGTTTGAGATTGATTGGCAAACCTACTATTAAAATCTTCATCTTGAGTCGTTAAAGAAATAGGATGAGGATACTCTTCATCTCTCATACTCCCATGCTTTAAGCCTACACCTACTTTTGATTTTTGGTCTTTTTTCCTAAGGTCAAAGCTCTCTCTACCTATAAAACCATAATCTATCCGTTGTTGAGTTTGTTTACGTAGATTGTTATGAATACCCGCTATAACAATAATGAATTTATAACCAGCATCTGCAGCTTTTGTAATGAGTGACAAGTAGTTACTTGTTTTACCAGACTGTACATCACCTATGACTAGACCGCGTCTTTGAAAAGCTACTGTTTTATTTGGATCGTCTAGTAAGCTAAGTATTTCATCGTTTGATTTGGAAATAGTGTCAACAATTACTGGTGGCATACCATCATTTTTAAGGTAGTCTTCATAGCGATTGGCATATATCCTTTCTGAGTTTTCAATCCTATTAATCCAGTTTATGTCGTGATCATCTTCATTACTAGTAATATAGCTACCTAGCTCCATAGTACAACTAGTAGCCGCTTGTACACTCCTTATTACCTTATCAAGGTCTCCTGTATATCCAAAGAGATCTGCCATTCCTTCAACTTTTACTTGAACTTCTTCATAAGAAGGGGTTGGCTTACCAGCGAAGAAACTCACTACTGGATTAACTATCATATTTTGATCACAACTCATTAATATAATCCTTTGCCCATTCGTTAATTTTTTTATCATCTATCTCATGAAATAGCTGCGTGCTTCTTGATATTCTTAATAAATTATCTAACTCGAAATCTTTTTCATCAGATGAGAATATACTTATGAATTCCAGAAACTTAGTACGAAGACTCTCATCATCTACAATACTACTGTCTGTATTGGTAATAGAATTCGGTTTACCTGCAATATCTGAATAAATACTATGTATCGGTAAACTCGATTCAATTACATCTATAACTAAATTTAACATTTTCTTTTCACTAACACTCAACTGCTTTTCAAACTCACTATATAACGTATATTGACGATTAACCTTATACAAGACTGACTCTCTTGATTTAACTCTATGCCAAGGACGATCATCATTAAATCGTGCTTTCTGCACTCTAGACCTTACGACTCTTCCACTAGAATTCTTAATCCTTTCAATAACCTCTTTCAAACGCTCTGAAATAATTCTAGGCAAGTTAACTGTAGATTTTTTGATATCTATATCCCATAGATGATCGGTAGTATTATCAAAATTAATTTCGACTCTTGCAAGCTTAGTTGTTTCAGACTTTCTAGCAAGGCCAAACCAACTACCCCACACGACGAGTCTGTTGTTCCTATAAATATATAAACCTTGGTTTTCTAAAAGATTACTTTTCTCTCTTAGCTGTTTTTCTTCCGGTTTCAAAAGCTTACTATAGTGAGGTAAGATATGAGTTTGGACCGTAATAGAAGACTCACCAAGACTTATCTTTTCAGCTATTTGATGAACGGTATATGGATTATCTGACAGAAAGGGATCAAAGGGGAAGATATCATTATTGTTTAATTTTAATGAAATAGGATTGTCTGTAAAGTTCTCACTCAAATATTTATGATAAATTAAGCTGAGATGATCTTTTAAGTTGACTAGAACTTCATTTATACCAAACCTCCCATCTTCATCAACCCCCTCTAATCGGTCGATTTCATCCCAAATAACGATTGTTCCATGCGGCGTTATTTTATCTACCAAAACACTTGTCAAGCCTTCAACGTCATCAATATCTAATATTTTAAGTAGCCACTGTTTAGTTTCAACAATATAATCAACATCCCACTGTGCACATGATATATCTGCATTAATAGACGTGACTACTGTCATGCTTGTGAAAGGCTAGCGGTTTTCAGCCCTAGTCCAAACCTTCCTAAATCATCATGATCTCTTACATCTAGAGGGCTCATGTAAGCAAAAGTTAGTGCTTCATGTAGCTGTTCAGTTGTCATTCCAGATCCATCATCTACAATCATTAGTGATGGTTTTTTACCTTGAAAAAAATATATATCTATGTTCTTAGCACCTGCAGCAATACTATTATCTATAACATCAGCCACTGCAGTGTTTAAGTTATAGCCCATATGGCGCATCGATTGAATAAAGAGATCTGCTGAAGGATTTAATACTATGTTTTTTGACATGCGAACAACCTAACCAAAGTCCAAATACAGAATTCTGAGGAATTATTTTGCTATAGAGTGTATATTAAATTGAACAGCAAATCCTCCCTAAAAATTAACTATAGTCAGTCTTTTACGATCTATGCTGTCAATCCCCTAGAAATTAACTTGGGAGATTTTAGTTATGCAGCCTGACGATAATAATCAAACTACATCTGCCTCGGCGTTTTATAGCCAAAGACTTTCTGAATCCTAGTCTGATTATAATCCAACTCAATATATTTGATGATATCGTCAATGACTTCAGATCTTGTTTTATAGTCTTGATGATATAACAGCTCATTCTTTAATACGCTCTAGGAACCCTCTATCGGAGCATTGTCAAAGTAGTTACTCCTAGACATTGAACCTGTAAACTGATGCTTCTTGATAATCTTATGATATCGTTGCTACAGTACTGACTTCCTCTGTCAGAATGCACAATTAGGTTTGAGTTTGGTCGTTTGTTTTTGATTGCCATGTTCAATGCACGGCAAACTAATTTTGCTGTCATACGCTTGTGTATGGCATAGCCGACGAGCTCTTTAGTGTAGAGATCTTTAACGAATGTACTTAACGAGCTGTGTTTGGCAAAGTACGTGGACGTGATGGCCTTTTTTAATATCTCGTGCTCCTCCTTGACAATTTTTAGCTGCCGTTTAAGCTGTTTTACTTCTTCAAGAGCCGCCATAAGCTTTGAATAATATCATTCTGTGCCAACAAGTTTAATTCTACAGTTTATTCAGCATAGCTCACAGAGCTTAAAGCAGATACAATCAGAACTTATCCCGATACTCAGTTGGAATGATTAATTTATCAACTTAGAGAAGATAGCATTCGTCAACTTATTAATCATTAAGTTAAAAACATATACAGCAAAGTTAAGTACGCAGATACTATATAATATCGATCAGAACTGGGATCTCAGTATTAACATATCATTGAAAAAAATAGTTGTGAATAACCATGAAAGATAAATCCGAAATTCTATATAAAGCAGAGGAACTGATTAGGCCGTTAGTAGAGCCACATATACCTGATGGAACAGAAGCACAAGCAGTGATTGACCAGTGGTTACATGCTGTAGCTACAGATAGTCAATTTTTTTGTGATTCAGAGCTTGCTAAGCCAGAGGATCTTAAAAACGATGTAATCTCTATACTTAGAGAAAGCAATGTCTATAAAGATAGAGCTAAATTTTTCAGAATAGTTTTTGGTAAGCTTCAATTAAAGCCAAGCGAAAAAGCAAAGTTTACATTTATAGATTTGTTCGCTGGCATTGGTGGTATGAGACTCGGGTTTCAAAATACTGGTGGAGTTTGTGTTTTCTCTTCTGAGTTTGACAAGCACGCTCAAAAAACCTATCAAAAAAACCATGGAGAACATCCATTTGGTGATATTACTTTAATTGATCCAAAAAACATACCTGAGCATGATATTTTGCTTGCAGGATTTCCTTGCCAACCCTTTTCTCATGCAGGTTTAAAACTAGGGATCGAAGATACTAGGGGTACATTATTCCATGATATTGCAAACATCATTGATCATAAAAGACCTAGGTTTGCTGTATTGGAAAATGTTAAAGGTTTAATTAGCCATGATAAAGGCTACACTCTGAAAGTCATTTTAAATACGCTGACACAAATCGGTTATAACTGTAATATCCCAAAAGAAGTTATCGAGGAAGGGACTACTAAAGAGATTCAAACATTAGCCAAGAAAATGGTATTAAAATCTGTTGATTTTGGCATCCCTCAGAATAGGCAAAGAATATATATTGTGCTTTGGAGAGACGGTGAAATTGATGAGTTCTTATATCCAGAGAGCCTTAAATTAGATACTCGTTTGGGTGACATATTGGAAGATAATCCAGACCCTAAACTGACTATATCTGATCGCTTATGGGCTGGTCATCAGCGCCGGAAAATACAAAATAAGAAAAATGGCAAAGGCTTTGGTTATGGTTTAGTATCTCCAGAATCGCCCTATACTAATACTATCTCAGCTAGATATTACAAAGATGGTAGTGAGATTCTAATTGAACAACCTAATCAAAATCCACGAAAAGTAAGTCCAAGGGAGGCGGCTCGATTACAAGGATTCCCCGATGAATTTGAGGTTAGTGGTTCCAACACACAAGCATATAGACAGTTTGGGAATAGCGTTACTGTAAACGTGATTACAGCTTTAGCTGAAAAAATATTGATTACAATGGAGTGATTCAATTGCAAGATTTAAATGATTATTTCTCATCAGTCTCCGCAGAGTCTAACTTTCAATGTAATTTAGGTGAACTGGGCGGCTTCATTAACTTTACAAATAGCGGGCAACGTGGCTTAAAAGAGTTTACCGTATCTTTGAAGTCTATACTGACTGGCCTTCAAGACATAGTAGACAACATTAATGCTTTTAAAAACCATAGCACTTATGTAGAAAAAAGTTGGAGAGACTTAGGGTCTAAGTATTTCACTGATCTTGTTCTACAATCGATGATAACTGTTCAAACTAAGCCTTGTTTCACCACTTTCTCAAAAGTCATAAGCTGGGCAAACAATGTCGATCCTTCAGAACACGATGATAACACTATAGATCTTAGAGTCGACTCTCTAAATAATGCTATTGCTAAGATTAAAAATTTATCCCAAATATTCACTCCCACCAATGCTAGTCGATTCTCAGCAAAAAGTCGGACCAGTCATAACACTACAATAATATCTGGAAATGTAATAAGAAAGTTCATTTACGATGTCTTTTCTTTTCTTATAAAGAACAATATTCACTCTCCAATTACTAGTATTTTGAAAGTTGATGAAAATTCCGAGTCTAAATCTTATAGCTTGATTCTAAATAATAATATATTGAAGTCCATTTTTATAATTTCTAATGACTTCTTATCAACCACTGACTTAATGTTAGGAAATATGATTCGTTATTTTGAAGAACCTTTTGAAATTAACTCTCATAAATATTATTTATCCACACAATGGTCTAAAAAAGACAATAGACACTTAAATATACATAGTTTTATTAAAATATTTAATGCACTTTATGATGATTATAAAATTCTTAAAGAGAATGAAAATTATGTGCTAATTCAAACATCGCAAAAAGAGCAAAAACCTCTTCCTGATAATATAACCTCCCTATCAAAACCCTTCCTACTGTTAGCTGGTATCTCCGGCACTGGTAAAACTCGCTTTGTCCGTGAG
>RCMY010005106.1_pt1 | contig 11197 bp, 10 predicted proteins | sample 2041341 | NCBI WGS metagenome assembly RCMY01 (sample SAMN09708234, study PRJNA481090) | Marine sediment metagenome, whole genome shotgun sequencing project.
TACCGGCACCGAAATGGATTTCGCCGTTGAGGTTTGCGATGCGGTCACCGCCGTATGGCAGCCAACGCGCGAGCAGCCAGCGATTATCAATCTGCCAGCGACAGTAGAAATGAGCACGCCGAACGTCTACGCCGATCAAATCGAGTGGTTTTGCGATCACGTCGCCCGCCGCGACGCGTTGCGGATAAGCCTGCACACGCACAATGACCGAGGCGGCGCAGTCGCTGCAGCGGAACTGGGTGTGCTGGCCGGTGCTGATCGTGTGGAGGGAACGCTGTTAGGCAACGGCGAGCGCACCGGCAATATGGATATTGTCACCATGGCGATGAACCTGTACAGCCAGGGAGTCGATCCGCAATTAAACCTCTCTAATATGGATGACATTATTCGCTGCGTAAAAGCCTGCACCAATTTGCCAGTGCATCCACGCCACCCCTATGCCGGTGAATTGGTGTTCACTGCATTTTCCGGTAGCCATCAAGACGCGATCAAAAAATGTCTGACCCGTTATCAGCCCGGCCAGCCATGGCAGGCGGCCTATCTGCCGATAGACCCGGCCGATTTAGGCCGTTCGTACCAGGAGGTCATTCGCATTAACAGCCAGTCGGGCAAGGGCGGCATAGCCTACGTGTTAGAACAACAGCATGGCTTGCAATTACCGCGCTGGTTGCAATTAGATTTTAGCGGCGTTGTGCAGCACTATGCCGAGCAAAGTGCTGCAGAAATTTCCGGCACGCAAATCTGGCAGTTGTTCGAGCAACACTATCTGCGGCAGGCGACACCCTACAAACTACTCAGCTATCAGATAAGCCGTGCTAACAGTGAAGACGAATTGCGCGCCCAACTCGACTGCGGCGATGCTACTGTTGATGTGAGGGCGCACGGCAGCGGTGTAGTCGAAGCCTTCGTCGCGGCGCTACAACAACACACGGGCAAGACGCTGGTATTGGTTGAATACAGCGAGCATGCGTTAAGCCAAAGCGCGGATGCCGATGCGATCTGCTACGTGCAACTTAACATCGACGGCCAGCGCTGCTGCGGCGTCGGCCAAAGCGGCGATATTGTCGAAGCGTCACTGCGGGCGATTCTCGGAGCGCTGAATCTGGCGCAGTGCAACGAGGAAGGGCTTGCAGCCTGACCCCTTCCTGTTTGTGCAATCACACCTCTCGCAACTTCCATTTTCCACGACGAAACACCGGCACAACCAACAGCGTAAGCAGCGACTCGGAAATCACCACAGCCCATATCACGCCGTTGGCACCCAGCGGGGTGCAGTGCGCCAACCACCAGGCAAGCGGCACCATGATCAGCCAGAAACAGATAAGATTCAAAATCGACGGCGTGAAGGTATCGCCGGCGCCATTGATGGATTGCACCAGCACCATGCCCACCGCGTACAGCGGGTAGCCAAAACTCAGTATGCGCAAGCACTGCACACCCACGTCAACGATGGCCGGCTCCTGGGTGAACAGGCGAATAATCGGTTCGGCAAACAGTACGAAGAAAACCGCGACGCAACTCAGGAAAATAAAGTTATAGCGGGTGGCGATCCACGCTGACTCCTCCGCCCGCTGCGACTGTTTCGCCCCCAGGTTCTGGCCCACCAGTGTGGACGCGGCGTTACCCAACCCCCAGGCCGGCAATAACACGAACTCAATCACCCGCAAGCCAATGGTATAACCCGCTACAGCGGCACTGCCGAAGGTGGCGATAATGCGCATCAGAAATATCCAGCTCAGCACAGTGATCATAAACTGGCATATACCGCCGATAGACAAACGCAGCAGACTGGTCATAACACTCGGCACGATTTTAAGATGCTTGAGCCGCACTCGTATGCGCCCACCGTGACCACCAAGCTCCCACAACTGATATAACACGGCAATGCCGCGGCCAATGGTCGTGGCTACTGCCGCGCCGGTAACACCCATTTCCGGAAACGGACCCAAGCCAAAAATCAGGCACGGGTCGAGGACGATGTTGATGCCGTTGGCCAGCCACAGTGAACGCATTGCAATCGTGGCATCGCCTGCCCCGCGAAACACGGCGTTCAACAGAAACAAATAAAACACGGTAGCAGAGCCGCCCAGCATGATGGTTGCATAGCGCGAACCCGTAGCGATAACTTCAGGCTCGGCACCCATTAGCCGCAATAAATCAGGCGCATGAAAACCGCCAATCACACCGATGATTAACGCGAGAATACCAGCGATCCAGATCGACTGACCGGCCACAATCGCAGCGGCTTGCGGATTTTTTTCACCAATGCGCCGCGACACCATGGCGGTGACCGACAGCGTCATGCCAATCGCTGCCGCGTAAAGCACGGTCAGCAGCATCTCGGTGAGCCCCACGGTGGCAATCGCAGCCGCGCCCAGTTTTGCCACGAAGAAAATGTCGACAATCGCAAATAGCGACTCCATCGACATCTCCAGCATCATAGGAATGGCAAGCAAAATCACCAGCCGCGATGGGCGGCCTACGGTCATGTCGCGTTCGCTGGACTGCATCGCTTCGCGAAACAAATTAGTTGTGCGCCGCCACCAGGACCGGGAGCGGTTTGCCAGTTCGACAATCATTATCTTTGCTCGGTTTGACCGATATGTTAGAAGCGATCGGTCGAGTCTTAAGTCAGGGTCGCCTGCGCCTGACTGCTCTGCTAGTCGTCCGATGTATCTGTCATGGCGGTGAAATTAATCACAGCCCTGTAGACAAGGGTGAATGTGTGCGGCCGGAAGCTTAAGCCCCGATACTTACGGTTGCATCTTTAGCCGATACCGGTCTTGGCTGGAGTGATCGTGACAAGAGAACCAGCGCGCACCATGGCGCGCTTCAAAGAATGCAGCATTCCTCTACAAAAAATCAGCGTACAAACTCCGTGGGCTGCTCAATTTCATAGATAGCCTCGGTAATTTCTTCAAACCGACTTGTTAAAACAGATCGCGCGTCGTGCAGGCCCTTGTTGTAGTAATACGGGCCAATTTGCTCGGAAAAGAAGTCCAGCAGAAACTCGGCGTCGAACTGGCCGATGTCTTGCCCAAGCTCCACCTTGAAGTACTGTTGCAGCTTGTGGACGATGGTGTCTTTTTCGGCTTTAGAAAATTCTATTTGTGACATTAGCTGCTGTTGATTTTTAGGTTGTGGCTAAATTTTTCAAGGCTGCACCCGCCAAACGGTAACCTATCCATTCGTTTTGTGGCTGCGCGCCAATGGCTTGATAGAACTTTATGGCTGGTTCATTCCAGTCAAGCACGTTCCATTCAAAGCGACCGCAATCATTTTCTATGGCAATAGCGGCAAGGTGTTTGAGTAGAGCCTTGCCGGCACCCGTGCCCCTGCTGGCGGGAGCAACGTACAAGTCTTCGAGGAACAGACCTTTTTTACCGAGCCAGGTTGAATAATTAAAAAAATATACAGCGAAGCCGATTGGCTCGCCTGCCTGCTCACAAACCATAGCCTTCGCTGTCGCAGTTCCCCCAAACAGAGATTTTCGAATATCGGCTTCTGTCGCCAGCATCTCGTGCTCGGCTTTTTCGTAAATCGCAAGGTCAGTGATAAATTTGAGAATCAATGCAGCATCTGCGCTGGTCGCCTCACGAATTTGCAGGCTGGTCATGGTGGCTCCGATGAGTGGTGGTTATTTGGTGTGGGCTAAGCCTACGTTAATGGTTGACTAACGTAGACCGCTTACCTGCTTGACGATTGTCAATCACACCAGCGCGCTGGCAATGGCGCTGTGCGTTTGCGTTTTCAATTCTTCGATGCTCGCATCACCCGGTTCGATTAGCGGATGGATCTGTATTAAGGCCTTACCGGGAAACAGGTCGATGCTGCCCGGCGGCAAGATTTTGTCGGTACCGACCAGCGTGATTGGCAAAATAGGCAAGTTGAGATCTTTCGCCATCATAAATGCACCTTTTTTAAAGTTGCCAAGGCCGCCCTGATTTTTACGGGTGCCCTCAGGAAAGATCATCATCGAGGTTCCGGGCGGCAAATCATCTTTAATGCGCTTCAGTTTATCTATTGCGGCATTCGGATTCCTGCGATTGATAAACACATGCCCCAAAGCGGCGGCGGCAAAGCCGAGAAACGGCACTTTGCGCAACTCCTCTTTCATTACCCACTTCAGGTCCAGATTCAGCCAACCATACAGAGCAAAAATATCAAATTGACTAATATGATTGGCAACCACGACATAGCAGGACTTAGGGTCAAAATTTTCCTTGCCCAGCACTTCGATATTGGCCGGCGTCGTATAGACGTTAAAACGTGCCCAGATTCTTACGATAACGCGGCTCGCCAGGCGTGGGCTAAAGCGACAAATCAGCACCACGAGACACGCACCGATCACAGTCGATACGGCCAACAGCGGCCCATAAACCAGCCACTTGTAAAATTGATACAAAAAGTGCAGCAGCAGATTGGGGCGCGCTCGTGCGTCCTCAGCAGATGCGGAAAGCGGCTTCATGCTAGCGCGTGCTTGTTCGGTAAATATTTTCTTGTCACGGCAAAGTCATCACTACAGCGTTTTATTTCGTTTTAATAGTTTATGAGCTTGCCATGAACACCGGAAAAATTCTATAACTGTGAGCAAAATAACCCCAGCAGCAAAATCCGCCATGGTTTCTCGACAAAGATGCTCGGCGCAGTCGCTACTGTGCAAACTACGCGGTAAGCTACGCCTATGAAGCAACTATTTTTATTGCGCCACGCCAAATCAAGCTGGAAAGACCCGCAGCTAACAGACATAGACCGGCCTTTAAACGGCCGCGGCAAACGCGACTGCGCCATGATGGCAGCGCACGTTGTCGGCATGCAGCTTCACCCTGTCTACTGCAGCCCGGCGCAGAGAACGCGCAGCACCGTTGAAGGCGTGGCTGCCGCAGGGCTAGCGGGCAACCTTAGCTGGCAAATAGAAGACGCTCTATATACGTTTAACGCCGATGACTTACTGCAGTTTTGTCGCGAGCTGGATGATCAACTTGGCAGCGCAGTAATTATTGGTCACAACCCGGCGCTGACAGATTTGTGTAACGATTTAACGGGGGCTGGTATCGCCAATATTCCAACCTGTGGCTATGTTGACATGCAGCTGCGCATTGATCGCTGGTGCAAACTGTCTAACGGCTGCGGTACGCTGCAAGACTTTTTGTACCCGAAACTATTCAAAAACTGATGGGCTAAGCCTGTTTGCGGGTGAAAACAAAGTTTTTTTCAGACGACAGCTTGCTACTAAAGCCGTAACCATCAACATCGAACGCCTTGATATCGTCCACTGCGGTAATTTTGTGTTTAATCAGGTAGGCGCTCATGGACCCGCGCGCCTTTTTGGCAAAAAAGCTGATGATTTTATACTGACCATTTTTGAAATCCTTGAACGTTGGGGTAAGCACGTCGGCGACCAGCTGCTTCTTCTGAACCGCCTTGAAGTATTCGTTGGACGCCAGGTTGACTAAATAGTCGCTTTTGTTGTTTTTCAGCTGCTTATTCAGCGCGACTGTGATTTTATCGCCCCAGAACTCGTACAGATTGGCACCGACGTCGGTACGCAGCTTAGTGCCCATCTCCAGCCGGTAGGCCTGCATTAAGTCCAGCGGGCGCAGCACGCCGTACAACCCCGACAAAATACGCAGGTGCTTTTGTGCGAATTTGAAATCTTTGCTGTCGAACGTTTCGGCCTGCAAGCCGGTATACACGTCGCCCTGAAAGGCGAGCACGGCCTGCTTCGCATTGGCGGGCGTGAACGGCGTGTGCCAGTTAAGATAGCGGCCAAAGTTCAGGTCGCCCAGCTTGGCACTAATCCCCATAAGGCGCGACACTTCGGGCGGCGACAGCTCGCGCAGCTGGCTAATGAGGGCCTGCGATTCTTCCAGAAACTCGGGTTCGGTATGCACTTTGGTGACAGCCTTGCTGTTGAAGTCGAGGGTTTTAGCGGGCGAAATGACGATTAACATATGACTGCTCTAACGGTTTGATTGTAGCGGTTTAACTATGGCGGTTTAACTATGACTGCTCAACTACGGCGGATTAACTACGGCGAGTACTGCGGCTCAACAAGCGGAAAAGGCGAGACATGCTGGCGTGCCGGCTTGGGCGCAGAGTAAAATCCCTGTAGCCCTGCCCATGGCCCTATTGTACAACGCCATGCAATTCGAAAACGGGGCAGAATTTATGTTTCATAAGACCATAACGACAATATCTCATGGGCAAGGCCACGTTAAGCAAGACAATGTACGCTATCGACCGCTTCACACAACTGTGCGGTTGCGGGCTGGCGTGGCTGTTATACGCCATGATGCTGATTACCTGTGCGGTGGTGCTGCTTCGCTATGGCTTTTCACTCGGCACTATCGCATTACAGGAGTCGGTGGTTTACCTGCACGGCCTGGTGTTTATGCTTGGCGCAGCTTATGCCCTGCAGCAGGACGCACACGTTAGAGTCGATATTTTCTATCGCAATTTTTCACCGCGCCGCAAGGCATTGGTCAATCTTTTCGGCACGCTCGTTTTCCTGGTGCCGATATGTGGTTTTATTTTTTACGTTAGCTGGAGCTTCGTCGGCAGCGCCTGGATCATTCGGGAAACGTCGGTAGAAACACAGGGGATAGCCGCCGTGTATCTGCTAAAAACCCTGATACTACTGCTGCCTGTGCTGCTACTGCTGCAAGCGGTTGCTGAAATCATTCGTAACGTACTGCTCCTGAGCGCACCACAAGACTAATAAAATGCTGGAACTCATACCTTTACTGATGTTTTTAACTGTCTGCGCGGTGCTGATGCTAGGCTATCCGGTCGCATTAAGCCTGGCGGGCACGGCCCTGCTATATGCCTTCGGCGGCGTGCTGACCGGCACTTTTGACCTCGCCTTTCTGAACGCGCTGCCGAACCGCATGTTTGGCACAATCACTAACACCACGCTGATTGCCGTGCCGCTTTTTATCTTGATGGGCGTCATGCTGGAGAAATCCAAAGTAGCCGAGCAGTTGCTGCAAAATATGGCGGCAGCATTCGGCAGCATTCGCGGCGGCATGGGCATTTCGGTAGTGCTGGTGGGCATGCTGCTTGCCGCCAGTACCGGTATTGTTGGCGCTACCGTGGTGACCATGGGGTTATTGTCGCTGCCTAGCATGCTGAAGCAGGGCTATTCTCCAGCGCTGGCCGCCGGCACCATTTGCGCGACCGGCACGCTTGGGCAAATCATCCCGCCCTCGATTGCGCTGGTGTTACTGGGCGACATTCTCTCCAGCGCCTATCAGCAGGCGCAGCTGAATATGGGTATATTTTCACCGAAGACTGTATCGGTGGGCGATTTGTTTGTCGGCGCGCTGCTGCCAGGGCTGCTGTTGGTATTGATGTACATCGCTTACCTGCTGATCTATGCGGCACTAAAGCCCGACGCCGCTCCGGCAGTTGATCACAGCCAGCTACCGCACTCTTCGCGTAAGGAAAAGCTGTTGAGCGTTATGCCACCCATTTTGCTGATCGTAGTGGTGCTTGGTTCCATTCTAGCTGGCGCTGCAACGCCTACTGAAGCGGCCGGAGTCGGCGCCCTGGGTGCCAGCTTGCTGGCGCTGGTCAGAGGGCAGATGAGTGTCAGCATGCTGCACGAGGTAGCGCTGGCAACCTTGCGGGTCACCTGCATGGTGTTTCTCATCCTCATTGGCGCTGCGGTTTTCTCGCTGGTTTTTCGCGGTTTCGGCGGCGAAGAGCTTATTCAAGATTTTTTCTCACAACTGCCTGGCGGCGTGTTCGGCGCAACTTTTGTGGTCATGCTGGTGCTGTTTTTACTGGGGTTTATTCTCGATTTTATCGAAATCACGTTTGTGGTGGTGCCCATTGTCGGGCCGATATTACTTAGCATGGGGCTGGACCCGGTCTGGCTAGGAGTAATGATTGCCATTAACCTGCAAACGTCTTTTCTCACACCGCCGTTTGGTTTCGCGCTGTTTTATCTGCGCGGTGTAGCGCCAGACGCGGTCTCCACCAGCGCTATCTATCGCGGTGTGTTGCCCTTCATTCTGATGCAACTGCTTATGCTGATGCTGCTGGCTTTGTGGCCAGCACTGGCAACCTGGCTGCCCAACCTCGTGTATGCTAGTTGAGAACATCTGTATTGACTGCTTGTGGCTTCGGCGTGACCTTAAGCTTGCAAGTTGCCAACAGCTGGCATAACGTCGCGCCCTTTGTAATATTTTTTCAATAAAATAAGTAGTCGCTATCAATGAACAGCATGACAGAAATGAACACGCCCCCCTCTCCGGCCGGCGAACTCGCTTTGCAAACGGTCGCCCTGCCGAAGGACACCAACGCCAGTGGCGATATTTTCGGCGGCTGGCTGGTTTCACAAATGGACCTGGCGGCGATGGTCGCGGCACAGCGTGTCGCCAACGGTCGCGTAGCCACAGTTGCTATCGAAGAGATGCACTTTATGGTACCGGTAAAAGTCGGCGCGCTGGTGAGCTGCTTCGCTGATATTGCCTCAGTCGGGCGCAGCTCTATTCAGGTTCAAGTTGAGGTGTGGATAGCAAACCAGGGTTCGACCGAGCTAACCAAAGTAACCGAAGGCATGTTTGTGTTTGTTGCCATTGACGACAACGGTAGAACGCGGGCGATCTCCAGCTAACATCCTCATAATACTCCGCTAATATTCCAAATCGCGCGCCTCGGTATACGCTTGCTCGGAAACCGCATGCCATGCTCTCACGTTGTCACGAAATGCAGTGAACGAGTCGTAAATCTTTTGCGCCTCTGGCGATGACCCTGCCATTTCTTCAAGCACCTGGTCAGAGGTTTTGTGTAACGCACGCAGCACATCGTCCGGCAGGCGACGTAGCTGCACGCTGTGGTCTTCCACCAGGATTTTAAGGGCTGCGTTATTGGCGGCGGTAAATTCGTCCAGCATATCCTGATTTACTGCACGCGCAGCGGTGGTGACAATGGCCTGCAAATCTGCCGGCAGACTTTCATAAGCCGTTTTATTTACCGTGAATTCCAGCGTCGGACCGGGCTCATGCCAGCCAGGGTAATAGTAGTATTTCGCCGCTTTGTGCAAGCCGAAGGCTAAATCATTGTAGGGCCCAACCCATTCGGTGGCATCGATCACACCGGTTTGCAGCGACGTAAACAGTTCGCTGCCGGGCAAATTAACCGCCGTGCCTCCGACGCGATTCAATACATCGCCTGCCAGGCCGGGGATGCGCATTTTTAAGCCCTTAAGATCTTTCAATGATTTGATTTCTTTATTAAACCAGCCGGCCATTTGTACGCCAGTGTTGCCGCCGGCTAAAGGTATTAAATTAAAGGGTGCATAGGCCTCGCGCCATAATTCCATACCGCCGCCGTGGTATAGCCAGGCGTTCATCTCCTGCGCGGTCAACCCAAAAGGTACGGTAGTAAAAAACGGTGCCAGCGACAGCTTGCCCTTCCAGTAATAAGCGGCGCCGTGGCTCATTTCTGCGGTGCCTTGCTGCACTGTATCGAAGGCTTGCATGGCGGGCACCAGGTCATCAGCACCATAGACTTTTATTTTTAAGCGGCCGGCGCTCATATCGTCGACCAGCTTGGCAAAGTTTTCAGGCCCCACGCCCAGACCGGGATAGTTTTTTGGCCAGGTTGTTACCAGCTTCCACTTGAAAGTTTGTGCTGGCTCACCAGGACTAACACTCCCGCTTGTTGGCGCGGTATCGCTGCCGCAGCCGGCGAGTAAACTGATTGTGAGTAACCCTAGAAGCCCGCGTATCGTTTTCATTTTTTTAGTCTCCTCGTAGTATGCGCATAACGCCGTTCAGAGTGCATCCAGCTTAGCAAACGACAGCACCAACCACTTGCTGCCCTCCTCAAAATTAACCTGCACACGTGCATTGTTGCCCTGGCCCTCGAAATTTAAAATGACGCCCTCACCAAATTTTTTATGCTGTACCCGCTGGCCGAGTGAGAAGCCGGTGTCCGGTACGTCTGCCGCCATGCTGTAACGAGCGTAACTAACCGGGCGCTGCACGGCACCTTTAACACGAATTTCGTGCATAAACTGCGGCGGTATCTCCCGAATAAAACGCGACGGCGCGTTATAAGTGTCGCTACCGTGCAGACGGCGCACTTCAGCGTAGCTTAAATGCAGTTTCTGCATCGCGCGGGTAATGCCAACGTAGCAGAGCCGTCGCTCCTCCTCCAACCGGCCCGGCTCTTCCATCGACATGCGATGGGGGAACAGGTTTTCTTCCATGCCCGCCAACATCACGAACGGAAATTCCAGCCCTTTGGCTGAGTGCAGCGTCATCAGCTGAATGCTGTCTTCGTATTCGTCGGCCTGGGTGTCGCCGGCGTCGAGTGCGGCGCTGTCGAGAAACTCCTGCAGTGGTGACAGCGCTTCATCTTCAGGCACAAAACTGCGGCAGGCGCTGACTAATTCCTCGAGGTTTTCCACCCTGGCCTGGCCCTTCTCGCCTTTTTCCCTGGCATGGTAGTCCAATAGCCCGGTGGCGGTAAGGATATGATCGGCCAGGTCCGGCAACATCATGTCGTCGGTTTCAGTATTCAGGTTGCCAATCAACTGCATAAACTGCGCCAGCGCATTGGCAGCGCGACTGCTCAGGCGCTGCTCGGCCAGCAGCTGCGTGGAGGCCTGCCAAAGAGACAGCTGCCGCTCACGCGCCAGGCCGCGAATATCTTCCAGCGTTTTATTGCCTATGCCGCGTGTGGGTATATTTACCACGCGCTCAAACGATGCGTCGGCATCAGGATTGACCAGCAGGCGCATGTAGGCAAGCGCGTTTTTAATTTCCAGCCGATCGTAGAAACGCTGGCCACCGTAAACACGGTAGGGGATATTTTGCCGCAACAGCCCCTCCTCCAACACCCGCGACTGGGCGTTGGAGCGATACAGAATAGCGACATCGGCGCGCTTATTACCCTGCTGCAGTATCTCCTCGATGCGATCGACGATGTAGCGCGCTTCGTCCAGCTCATTAAAGCCGGCGTACAGCGCGATTTGTTCGCCGTCTTCACCCTCGGTCCACAGGTTTTTCCCCATGCGGCCGGAGTTGTTGGCAATCAGCGCGTTGGCGGCGCCAAGAATGGTGCTGGTGGAACGATAGTTTTGCTCCAGCTTGATCAGCTCGGTATTGGCAAAGTCCTGGCTAAACTGCTGGATATTCTCGATTTTAGCGCCGCGCCAGCCGTAAATTGACTGATCATCGTC
>RCMY010005107.1_pt1 | contig 11196 bp, 9 predicted proteins | sample 2041341 | NCBI WGS metagenome assembly RCMY01 (sample SAMN09708234, study PRJNA481090) | Marine sediment metagenome, whole genome shotgun sequencing project.
AACAACATCTCGATCGACGGTAACGTGGACGGCTGGTTCACCGACGACACGCCGAAGCGCTTCGAAGCCTACGGCTGGCAGGTGATGCGCGATGTGCAGGGCCACGATCCGGCGTCGATCGAAGCGGCCATCGCCGAAGCGACCGCCAATACCACGCAGCCGACGCTGATCTGTTGCAAAACGGTGATCGGTGCCGGCGCACCAAACAAGCAAGGCGGGCACGACGTGCACGGCGCGCCGCTGGGCGATGCAGAGATCACCGCCGCGCGCGCCCACATCGGCTGGAATCATCCGCCGTTCGAAGTGCCTGACGACGTCTATACGGCCTGGAACGCCCGCGAAGCCGGCAACGCCGCCGAGACGGAATGGAACACACGCTTCGACGCTTATCGCGCGGCCCACCCGGAACTGGCGGCCGAATTCAAACGCCGCGCCGCCAGTGAGTTGCCGGCCGACTGGTCGGCGCATGTGGCCAAGGTGCTGAGCCAGGTGTGCGACAAGGGCGAAACCATTGCAACGCGCAAGGCCAGCCAGAACGCCATCGAAGCGTTCGCGGCAAAGTTGCCCGAACTGTTCGGCGGCTCGGCCGATCTGGCGGGTTCGAACCTCACGCTGTGGAGCGGCGCCAAAGGCGTGACGCGGGAGGACGGCGGCAATTATGTGTATTACGGCGTACGTGAATTCGGCATGTCGGCGATTGCCAACGGCGTCAGCCTGCACCGCGGGCTGATTCCCTACACCGCCACTTTCCTGATGTTCAGCGAGTATTCGCGCAATGCGCTGCGCATGGCCGCACTGATGAAGCTGCGCCAGATATTCGTGTTCACGCATGACTCCATCGGGCTGGGCGAAGACGGCCCCACGCACCAGCCGGTCGAGCAAATCTCGACCTTGCGCTACACCCCCAACATGGACGTGTGGCGCCCGTGCGACACCACCGAGTCGGCCGTCGCCTGGGCCTGCGCAATCGAACGCAAAGACGGCCCCTCATCGCTGTGTTTTTCGCGCCAGAATCTGCCATTCCAGTCGCGCGACGCGGCGCAGGTCAAAGCCATCCGCCAGGGCGGCTATGTACTCTCGGAAGCAGGCAATGCGGCAGGTGGCGAACAGCCGCACGCGGTCATCATCGCCACCGGCTCAGAAGTCGCGCTTGCCATCGCCGCGCAGAAGACACTGGCGGACGCCGGCACTCATGTGCGTGTGGTGTCGATGCCGAGCACCAACGTTTTCGACCGGCAGGAATCCGCCTACAAGGCCTCGATCCTGGTGGCCGGCGTGCCGAGGGTGGCGATCGAAGCGGGCGTCAGCGACTTCTGGCGCAAGTATGTCGGCCTCGAAGGTGCGGTGATCGGTGTCGACCGCTTTGGCGAATCGGCACCTGCCGGCGAACTGTTCGAGATGTTCGGCATCACCAGCGAGGCGGTCGTCAATGCGGTACGCACGCTGGTCGGCTGAAGACGGCCCAAACACTTCATTGGATTTCACTGAAACAAGAGAAGGACTTACGCTATGAGCATCAATGTCGCCATCAACGGCTATGGACGGATCGGACGCTGCACGCTGCGCGCCATTTACGAGCTCGGCCTGCGCGAAGAATTCAAGGTGGTTGCGATCAACGCCAGCGGCAGCATCGAGACCAATGCCCACCTGACGCAGTACGACACCACGCACGGCCGCTTCGCATTCCCCGTCAGTATTGAGGGTGAAGACGCGATCGTGGTCGATGGTGACCGCATCCCGTACTTCTCCACCAAGAATCCGCTCGACATCAACTGGGGCGAACTGGGTGTCGACGTACTGCTCGAATGCACCGGCGCCTACAACTCCAAGGCAAAAGCGGATGTGCTGCTCAGCCAGGGCGCGAAGAAGGTGCTGATCTCCGCGCCGGGTGGCGAAGATGTGGACGCCACCATCGTGTATGGCGTCAATCACGACATCCTGAGCGCCGACATGACCGTCGTCTCCAACGCCTCGTGCACCACCAACTGCCTGGCGCCGGTCGCCAAGGTGCTGCAGGACAACATCGGCATCAAGCAGGGCCTCATGACCACGGTGCACGCCTACACCAACGATCAGGTGCTGCTGGACGTGCGTCACAAGGATCTGCGCCGTGCGCGTGCCGCCGCGCAGAACATCATCCCCACCAAAACCGGCGCCGCCAAGGCCGTCGGCCTGGTGATGCCGGAACTGAAGGGCAAGGTCGACGGCTTTGCACTGCGCGTACCGACGATGAACGTGTCGCTGGTCGACCTCACCTTCACCGCCGAGCGCGCCACCAGCGTTGAGGAAATCAACGATCTCATGAAGGAAGCGGCAAACGGCGCGCTCAAAGGTGTGCTGGCCGTCAACGAGGCCCCGTTGGTGTCGGTGGATTTCAACCACGACAGTCACTCGTCCATCTTCGACGCCACGCAAACGCGCGTCGTCGATGGCACGCTGGTCAAGGTGCTGGCCTGGTACGACAACGAGTGGGGCTACTCCTGCCGCATGCTTGACGCCGCACGCGCCTTCGTGCAAGCGAAGTAAACGCTCACCGGGGCGCCAATTGGCGCCTCGCTTTCCTTGGAATCAGGCACTCGCCGCGCATGCCCCTACGTATTGCCATTAACGGATATGGCCGCATCGGCCGGTGTTTTCTGCGCGCCGTGCATGAATCGGCCGCTTGCGACGGCTGCCGCGTGGTCGCCATCAACGAGCCGGCCGATCTGGCGAGCATCGAATACCTCACCCGCTTCGATTCGACCCACGGTCGTTTCCCCGGCGTGGTCGATATCGCCGATGGTGGGTTGCGCATCGACGGCGAAGCGGTGCGCATCACGCATGAATTGACGCCCGAAGCGGTCGACTGGGCAAGTATGGAACTCGACGTTCTGGTTGAATGCTCCGGTCAATACGGCACACGCGCCGAGCTGCAGCGTTTTGTGGACGCGGCCTGCCCGCGCGTTTTGCTCTCTCATCCTGCGCTGAGCGCCGAGGATGTCGACGCCACCATCGTCTTCGGCATCAATCACGAGACGCTGCGTGGCGACGAGCGCATCGTCTCCAATGCCTCATGCACCACAAATGCGGTGGTGCCGGTACTCGACCTCCTCGACACCGCGATCGGCGTCGATTACGCGGTGCTGACCACGCTGCACTCGGTCATGAACGATCAGCCACTGATCGACGGCTATCATCACACCGACCTGCGCCGCACGCGCTCGGCGATGCAATCGATCATCCCGGTTTCGACCGGACTGGCGCGCGGCGTCGAGCGCCTGCTGCCGCAACTGACTGGCCGCATCCAGGCCAAGGCGATTCGCGTGCCGACGCTCAACGTCTCGGCCATCGAATTGACATTGACCACGCGCCGGCCGGTGACCGTCGACGAGATCAACCGCCTGCTGGCCGACGCCACCCACACGCGCTACCGCAACCTGCTCGCCTACACCGAGCGCGAACATGCCTCGATCGACTTCAATCACGACCCCCACTCCGCGATCATCGATGGCGGTCAGACGCGCGTCAGCGGCGACTCTTTGGTCAGCCTGCTGTTGTGGTTCGACAACGAGTGGGGCTTTGCCAGCCGCATGGTCGATGTGCTCCACCATTGGCAGGCGAAGTGGTCCGCCACGGCAACGCGCTAGCTCGCTCCGAATCCCATTCTTCCGTTCAGGAAACAGCCCAAATGAAAGTCAAGAAGCTCGATGAACTGGATGTTGCGGGCAAGCGCGTCCTGATTCGCGCCGACCTCAACGTGCCTCAAGACGAAGCCGGCAACATCACCGAAGATACGCGCATCCGCGCCTCCATTCCGTCGATCCGCTACTGCCTCGACCGCGGCGCTGCGCTGATGGTGGTCTCCCATCTGGGGCGGCCGACGGAAGGCAAACTCTCGGCGGACGATACGCTCATGCCGGTCGCGGTGCGCCTCGGCCAGCTCATCAACAAACCGGTCAAGCTGATCACCGACTGGGTCGACGGCGGCTTTGAGGTCAAGCCGGGCGAAATTGTCTTGCTCGAGAACTGCCGCGGCAATGTCGGCGAGAAGAAGAACGACGAAACGCTGGCGCGCAAGGTCGCTGCACTGTGCGACATTTACGTCAATGACGCCTTCGGCACCGCCCATCGCGCCGAGGCTACCACTGCGGGTGTGGCACGTTTCGCGCCAGTGGCCTGCGCCGGTTTGCTGATGGGCGCCGAGATCGACGCGCTCACCAAAGCCACCGATAACCCGGCGCGCCCGATGGTGGCAATCGTCGGTGGCGCGAAGGTGTCGACCAAGCTGACCATCCTGCGCACGCTGGCCGAAAAGGTCGATCAACTCATCGTTGGCGGCGGCATCGCAAACACCTTTTTGCTCGCCTCTGGCAAGCGCATCGGCGAATCGCTCGCCGAGCCGGAACTGGTCAAGGAAGCGCAGATCATCATGGACATGATGCGCGAGCGCGGTGCCGAAGTACCCTTGCCAGTGGACGTGGTGGTGGCCGACGAAGTGTCGGCGCTGGCGCGCGCCAACCGAATCCCGGTCGACAATGTCGGCCCGACCGACCGCATTCTCGACGTTGGCCCGAAGAGTTCGGCCCGCCTTGCCGACATCATTGCGCACGCCGGCACTATCGTCTGGAACGGCCCGGTTGGCGTATTCGAGTACGCGCAATTTGCCGGCGGCACCAAGATGATGGCGTCGGCGATCGCGCACTCGCAGGCATTCACGATCGCCGGCGGCGGCGATACGCTGGCCGCCATCGCCAAGTTCAATATTGCCGACGACGTCGGCTATATCTCCACCGGCGGCGGCGCCTTTCTCGAATTCCTGGAAGGCAAAACCTTGCCAGCGATTGCGGCGCTCGAAGCGCGCTACGACGGCTGAGCGCGACCGTCAAGACAGAAAAAGCGGCTCACGGGCCGCTTTTTCTGTTTGAAGAATCCAAAACCGGCGAGGCATTCCGCCTCGCCGGCTCGCTCACTGTGGCGGCATCAGTTCTGCCGCCAGAGGTTTGCGCCGATAGGACTCGCCGGGGGGATAGTTCGTCGCCAGATAATCCAGAATCTGCCCCTCCATCACCGGTTCGAAGGTCCACAGACCCTGCGTTTTCTGCATCCAGCGGATGATGCTCTCCCAGGTCTTGCGCGTGCCGCGCTGGGCGGTGACCAGTTTCGACGAATGGCACACCGTACATTGCGCCTTCACGATCTCCCAATTGTCATCCATGATAAAACCCGATTCGGGATCAACGTCCTGGGCTGCTGCCGCAAGGCTGAAACAGCACAGCGCGGCAATCGCCGTTCCTCTCAAGATCGTTTTCATGCCTCACACCACCTTCACCGCAATGCGATGGCACGAGTTGTTGAGATAACCCCGCGGGTTCCATTGCGGCATCACCATCGGTTGCGAGGCCCCATTGCTGTCGACGGCCCGCGCCCACACCTCGTAATAGCCGATGGTCGGGAAGCGCACTTCGGTATTCCAGTGCTGCCAGGCGATCGGGTTCACCGGCCGGGTCAGATCCGCCTTTTGCCAGGTTTCGCCAAAATCGATCGACACGAACACTTCGTTCACCTCGAGATCACCCGCCCACGCGTGCCCGCGCACCGCGAAGGCATCGACCTGAGGCGCCACGACACCTGATTCGGGGAAGGTGACGAGTGATTTGACCGGCATCGACTCGATGATGACCATGTCCTCGTCAGGCACTTCGGTTCCCGGCGCCACCGGGTGCTTCGGCACACGATAGGACTGCCCGCTCATCTTCGGACCTTCGTGCACCTTGTTGTCGATAACGATTTTTTTCAGCCATTTACCCGAGGTCGACCCCGGCCAGCCGCCGCACACCAGACGCAGGGGATTGCCATTGAGCGCGGGGATGTCTTCACCGTTCATCGCCCAGGCGACCAGCGTCTCGTCAGCGAGCGCTTTTTCCATCGGCACGCCACGCGAAATCACCACCTTCTCGGGATCCCCGCTGAGGTGGGTATCGGCGCCGTAGTAGCCAATGTATACGGCGTCATCCTTGATTCCGCAGGCTTGCAACACGTCGCGCAGACGCACCCCGGTAAACTCGGGGCAGCCAACTGCGCCCTGCCCCCACTGGTTACCTTTGGCCGGCGGACTGACTTCACCCCGGCCGTTGCCCCCACATTCGATCTGCAGTTGATAGGTGTGGTTTTCGAAGCGCTCCTTGAGTTCGGCGATGGTGAAAGTGGTGGGCTTCTCGCAGGAGTCGCCGGCGATTTCGAGTGTCCAGGTTGCTGGATCGACCTTGCTCTCGTCGGGCGGAACGCCGTTGTTACGCACAAACATGCGGCTGACCGGCGTGATCTTGTCGTCGAGCAGATGCGGCGGCGTTTCGGCATTGATCGGCCGGTCGTTGAGGATGGTCAGCCCCTCTCGGCCCGGAATGACAAAGGGCTCGGTGGTGGCGGCAAGCGCCGCCGGAATGAGCCCACCCGGCATTTTGTCCCAGAACGGAATTTGCGCGCCGACCGCGGTCGTCATGGCGAGCAAACCGGTTTTCTTCAGAAAACCGCGACGACTGGAGGGGTCAACCTTGCGCCCCCACACCAGCCAATCCGCGCGTTGCGGATCCTCGGCGTAGAGTTCGTGAATTCCTTTTTCCTGTCTTTTTTTGGTCATTTATTAGTCTCCGGCTCCTGTTGGGGGTATTACCTGGTTGCGACTGGATCAGGCTAGACTCGCAGGAATGGCGGGTCAACGCCAATATAGAACGTTCTTGCTCGATAATCGAGATGCGATGCCACCCAAGCGAGTTCGCTGGTGACGCCGCAATACCCTGTAACGCAAGGGCGCCCTGCCAAAATGACGACCAACGACCCGCGCCGGCACGCACCACGGTAAAATGCCGCCATTTCCCCCACCGCACCGCGTGGCCGATCCGGCCCGCTGCGCAAACCCAAAAGTTTTCAGGAGACACACCATGCCGCTCGTATCCATGCGACAGCTTCTCGATCATGCCGCCGAGAACGGTTACGGTCTGCCCGCCTTCAACGTCAACAACCTGGAGCAGGTCCAGGCCATCATGGAAGCCGCCAGCGAGATGGACAGCCCGGTGATCATGCAGGCCTCCGCCGGCGCCCGCCGTTATGCTGGCGAAGCGTTCCTGCGCCACCTCATCGACGCCGCGGTCGAGGCCTATCCGCACATCCCCATTGTCATGCACCAGGATCACGGCCAGTCACCCGCCATCTGCCTGAGCGCGATGCGCTCCGGCTTCACCTCGGTGATGATGGACGGCTCGCTGCTCGAAGACGGCAAGACCCCCTCGAGCTATGAATACAACGTTGAGGTCAGCCGCAAGGTGGTCGAGATGGCCCACGCCATCGGCGTTACTGTCGAGGCCGAGCTGGGCTGCCTGGGTTCGCTAGAAACCGGCCAGGCCGGCGAAGAAGACGGCATCGGCGCCGAAGGCACGCTCGACCATTCGCAACTACTCACCGATCCCGACGAGGCCGCCGACTTCGTCAAGCAGACCGATTGCGACGCGCTCGCCATCGCCATCGGCACCAGCCACGGCGCCTATAAATTCACCCGCAAGCCCACCGGCGACATCCTCGCGATCGACCGCATCAAGGCCATTCACGCGCGCATCCCGAACACGCATCTGGTCATGCATGGTTCCTCCTCGGTGCCGCAGGATCTGCTCGAGATCATCCGCCAACACGGTGGCGAGATGGCCGAAACCTATGGCGTACCGGTCGAGGAAATCGTCGAAGGCATCAAGTACGGCGTGCGCAAGGTCAACGTCGACACCGATATCCGGCTTGCCATGACCGGCGCGATCCGCAAATTCATGGCCGAGAACCCCTCCAAATTCGACCCGCGCGAATACAACAAGCCCGCGCGCGAAGCGGCCAAGCAAGTGTGCAAGGCGCGCTATGAAGCGTTTGGCAGTGCCGGGCACGCCAGCCAAATCAAGCCGGTGCCGCTGGAGAAGATGGCGGCGCGTTACGCTGCCGACGAACTTCGTCAGGTGGTGCGCTGAAGTGTTTCCGTCACACGTGACGACGGCATCCTGCGGGGTGCCGTTTTTCGTTGTTAGTCGTCTCGATGGCTGAAGCCTGTTTCACCTACGGCACGCTGATGTACAAGGACGTCTTCGCCGCCGCCACCGGACTGACGCGCACACCCCGATATGCGCGCCTCGACGGTTACGCTCGCCACCCGGTGCACGGCCAGCTCTACCCCGGCATTCGCCCCGCGTCGGGCAGCCACGTCGATGGCTATTTATATGAAAATGTCACCGCCGATGTGCTCACCCGGCTCGACTGCTTCGAAGGCAGCGACTATGTGCGCGAAGCGCTGGAGGTCACAATCGACGATGGCACGCGAATGCGCGCCTGGACTTACGTTTTCAAATCTGCCTGCTACCATCGACTGGCACCCGGTCCGTGGGATGCGGATCGTTTTCGCGCCACCGGCAAAGACCGATTCATGACGCCTGACATGTCACACCGCTGAACGGCGCCGACTTTACGCACATCCACCATTGACACGGCCCCGACATGACGCTCTACAAAGCCCATCCGTTGCGCGAGGCGCTGAATGACGAAGTGCATTCACGCCCGCCCATACCGCTGCGCGGCCCGACACGCATCAGTTATCTGGTTTTTGTGCACACCGACGGCAGCAGCGATCACGAAGCCCAGCACCTGCAAAAACTGGCGCGTCAATACGGCCTCGACACGCTGGAGACGCGCCACGGTCACCTGATGTTTGACGCCGGCGAGTTTCGCGTCAAGTGGGAACGCCACACGGAGTTTTCGGGCTTCACTTTCTTGCGCGACGTTGCCGCTGACGAACCCGAAGAGACGACGGCACTCAGCGCCGTGCCGGCCGACTGGCGAGACGGCTTGCCGGGAAAACTGATCGTTGCAACCCACCTCTCACTGCTTGACGCCGCAGCCCATCCACCCGCGATACTTCTGCAACGGCAAACCGATCCCGACCAACTTGCCGTCATTTCGCGCATCGCCAAAGGCGCCGCCTGGGTATTTACCGACTTCCACTTGCACGACGGCTTTTCGCACTTCAAGGTCATCGACGAACGCCTCAATCCACGCCAGGCCGGCCGCAATATCAAGCGCCTGCTGGAGATCGAGACCTACCGCATGATGGCATTGCTGGCCTTTCCGGTCGCGCAGTCGGTGGGCCGTCTGCTCGGCGAAGCCGAGGTCGAGCTGGCTGACCTGATGGACAGCATGAGCAGCAGCGTGCTTCCCGCCGACGAACGCGAAATTCTCGCCCGCCTCACCCGCCTGGCGGCCCAAGTCGAGCAGTCCGTCGCGCGCACCACCTACCGCTTTGGCGCTGCGAACGCGTACTACCGGCTGGTTCGCCAGCGCACCGCCGAACTGCGCGAGTTGCGCGTCGAGGGTTTTCCCAATATCGCCGATTTCGTCGAACGCCGCCTCGCGCCGGCGATGGATACTTGCGTCACCATCGCGCACCGGCAGGAAGAACTCTCCGCCCGCATCGCCCGCAACAGTCAGTTGCTGCGCACCCGTGTCGACATCGAGATGCAGCAGCAGAACAAGTTGCTGCTCGAACAGATGAACCGGCGTGCCAAGCTGCAATTGCGTTTGCAGGAAACCGTCGAAGGCCTGTCGATCGTGGCGATCACCTATTACGCCTCGCAACTGGTGAACTACCTCGCCAAAGGTACCACTGGGTTAATTGCACCGGTGACCCCCGAGATCGCTACCGCAATTTCCATCCCAATCATCGCCACCGCCGTTGCGCTTGGCCTGCGTCGTATGCGCAAGGCACTCGCGGTCGCCGAGAGCGGCTGAGGCGAGCGCGTCCAACGGCCATTTCCAGGATAATCCCCGTTTAATCCACCCGCGCTTGCCTGCCATGACCGCTCCGCTTTTCGAATCCAGCATCCGTTCCTTGCCGCTGATTGCGCGCGGCAAAGTGCGCGATATCTACGCCGTGGATGACGACACGCTGCTGATCGTCACCTCCGATCGCCTGTCCGCGTTCGACGTCATCCTGCCCGACCCGATCCCGCGCAAAGGCGAAGTGCTCACCGCAACGGCGCTATTCTGGTTCGATCGTCTCGCGCATGTGGTGCCCAACCAGCTCACCGGCATCGCACCCGAGGATGTGGTCGCCGCGGACGAACGCGATCAGGTCACGGGCCGCGCGCTGGTGGTCAAGCGGCTCACGCCACTGCCTATCGAGGCGGTGGTGCGCGGCTATGTGATCGGCTCAGGGTGGAAGGACTACCAGGCCACCGGCGCCATCTGCGGCATCGCGTTGCCGCCGGGGCTCAAGCAAGCTGCGCGTCTGCCCGCGCCGATCTTCACGCCCGCCTTGAAAGCCGAGAAGGGTGATCACGACGAAAACATTTCGTTCGCTGAAGCACAGCAGCGCACCGCAACCCTGCTAGCCGGCCTGATTTCCGGCACTGGCAAAGACGGAAGCCAACTGGTCGACGAGGCACGCCGTGCGGCGCTGGCCCTGTATGGTGAAGCGGCGCAATACGCCGTCGGACGCGGCATCATCATCGCCGACACCAAGTTCGAATTCGGTATCGATGCCGGCGGCACGCTGCACCTCATCGACGAAGCGCTGACGCCCGACTCATCCCGCTTCTGGCCAGCCGATCAGTATCGCGAAGGCATCAGCCCGCCCTCCTTCGACAAGCAATACGTGCGCGACCACCTTGAAACGCTCGACTGGAACAAGCGCGCACCCGGCCCGCATCTGCCCGCCGAGATCATCGAGCGCACCAGCGCAAAGTACCTTGAAGCCTATGAACGCCTGACCGGCCATCGCCTGAGCTGAGCGCACTCGGGCATAATGCCGAAGGGATGGCATGGCACACTGGCGCCTTCCCGCGATGACGCATCCGGCCGGGCCAACGGACGACGTTTAAGGAGAAGCGCAGCCATGGGAGACAAGGGAGCCAAGCACGAACAGGACGACTTTCTCGCACAACATTTTGAATTGCCGTCCATTCGGCGTGTGAGTGTGCAGCGACCCTTCAGCTGGCTGGCCCGCGGCTGGAGTGACATGCGCGCGAACCTCGGCGTCAGTCTAGCCTACGGCATTTTCTTCGCGCTCATCGGTTACGCCCTGCTGGCGTTCGCCGCACCGCGGCCTTACCTCTTCTCGACCGCCATCTCCGGTTTCCTGCTCATTGGCCCACTGTCGGCCGCGGGCCTTTACGAGATTTCACGCCGCCGCGAGCA
>RCMY010005108.1_pt1 | contig 11196 bp, 10 predicted proteins | sample 2041341 | NCBI WGS metagenome assembly RCMY01 (sample SAMN09708234, study PRJNA481090) | Marine sediment metagenome, whole genome shotgun sequencing project.
TAGATGTCCAGGAAACGAACGTCGTCGGCGTTCGTCTGGATGAAGTTCTTCCGGCTCTCGACGTCGTCGCCCATCAACACAGCGAAGACCTCGTCGGCGATGGCGGACTGATCGACCGTGACCTGCAGCAGCGTGCGAGTTTCGGGATCCATGGTGGTCTCCCACAACTCGTTGGCATCCATCTCGCCCAATCCCTTCAGACGAGCGAACTCGGCGTTGGGGTGATCGGCCAGATACGCGTCGCGCTCTTGTGCGTCCTTGAGGTAGATCTTGGACTTGCCGACCTCGGTCGAGAACAGCGGCGGCTGAGCCACGTAGACGTACCCCGCATCGACCATCGGACGCATCTGACGGAAGAAGAACGTGAGTAGCAGCGTGCGGATGTGGCTGCCGTCGACATCGGCGTCGGCCAGCAGAATCACCTTGTGATAGCGAGCCTTCGAAACATCGAAGCCTTCGCCGGTCTCTTCGTCAGGCTCACCAAGGCCGCAACCGATTGCTTGAATCAGCGAGACGACCTCGGTGTTCTTGAGCATGCGATCGGGGCGAGCCCGCTCGACGTTCAGGATCTTGCCGCGGATGGGCAGGATCGCCATCGAGTTCGAGTCCCGGGCTTCCTTCGCCGAACCGCCGGCCGAGTTGCCCTCCACGATGTAGAGCTCGGACTCAGCAGGGTCCTTGCTGCGACAGTCGGCAAGCTTGCCGGGCAGGCCGGCACCATCGAGTGCCGATTTGCGGCGAATGGTCTGGCGAGCCGTGGTGGCAGCGATGCGGGCCTTGGCCGCCATGATCGCCTTGTTCACCATCAGCTTGGCTTCACGAGGATGTTCTTCGAACCACTCACGAAGATGCTCGTTGGTGGCCTTCTCAACCAGCGATCGCACCGACACATTGCCGAGCTTCGACTTCGTCTGGCCCTCGAACTGGGGGTCCTGGATACGAACTGAGATGATCGCCGTGAGACCCTCGCGGATGTCCTCGCCCTGGAGGTTCTCTTCTTTCTCCTTGAGGATCTCGCGATCACGGGCGTAGGCGTTGACCGTTCGGGTCAGCGCACTGCGGAAGCCCTGCTCGTGCATGCCACCCTCGAGGGTGCTGATGCCATTGGCGAAGCTGTGGATGCCGTCGGTCTGGTAGCCGGTGTTCCACGAGAAGGCGATTTCGACCTCTTCGGTCTCGTCGATCTCCTCGAACCAGCCAACCTGATCGAACAGCTCTTCTTTGCTGTGATTCAAGTGGCTGACGAAGTCACGGATTCCACCGTCGTAGCGGTGCGTGACCGTTTCGGACCCAGGGTTGAGCTCGTCTGTGACTCGCAATTCGAGGCCGGCGTTGAGAAACGCCATCATCTGGAAGCGCTCGATCATCGTCTGGGTGCGGAACTCGACACCCTCCTTGAAGATCTCGGGATCTGGCCAGAAGCGAACGGTGGTGCCCGTACGAGGCACGCCGTCATCGTTCAGCGGAGCGTCACCGATGACGCGAAGCTTTTCGTTCGGAGCACCGCCGTCCTTGTACGACATGGCGTAGCGCTTGCCGTTCCGATCGATCTCGACCTCGACACGATTCGACAGGGCGTTCACGACCGAAATGCCGACGCCGTGCAACCCGCCGGACACCTTGTAGCCGCCGTCGCCGAACTTACCGCCTGCGTGGAGCACAGTGAGCACCACTTCGGCCGCGGTCATGTCTTCATACTTCGAGTGCTTGTCGACCGGAATGCCGCGGCCATCGTCGCTGACTTGGACCCCGCCATCGTCGCGGACCGTGACCTCGATCAGCGAGCAGTGACCTGCCATCGCCTCGTCGACGGAGTTGTCGACGACCTCCCAGACAAGGTGGTGCAGACCGGTCGGACCGGTCGACCCGATGTACATGCCCGGCCGCTTGCGTACCGCCTCGAGGCCCTCGAGAACTTGAATTTGGTCGGCGCCGTAGCTGCCGTCGACCGCGGCAGAAGCCGAGGCAGACGAAGGTGCGTCAGAGGTGCTTGAAGAGCTGTCGTTGTCCATACGTCCCGTCACAATCGTGCTGGTCGATTCTAGCAGCGGAGTGGGTGCCGACGGGTGACGCCTAGCGGCCGATTCGTGGCTTGATTCTGCGGATTTCCGTCTCGGGGAACAAGGCCTTGAAGCGCGCCGTGATCTGCGCTTCCATCCACCCGACCTGCGAGGCCCAGGTCGCGTCGTCGCAACCGATCACGAGGACCCCGTCGACCAGCTCGATCGGCCGCGTCGGCTCGGCCAACGCCGGGCCGACGATTTCGGTCCATCGCTCCTGGAGCGCCGACAGCGTGCGGATCGGCGGAGCGCCGAGGTAGTCGAGGTAACTGTCGAGTGTCTCTCCGATCGCAAGCGGCTGCGGCGATGACCAACGTTGCTCACGATTGGTTCTGCGCACAGCTCACCTCCCGTCGGATGCGACAAACCCCGAGCCACCCGGCCGCAGGGTCTGGTCAGGAACCGTACCCGGGGGGAGATCCGACGCGCTGGTGATGATGGTCTGTCCGGGCGGCAGGGTCGACAAGAGCACTCGACCCCGCTCGGGGTCCAGTTCACTGAGGACGTCGTCGAGCAGCAAGAGTGGCGGTTCACCCAGCTGTTCTGTCACCAGGCGATGGCCGGCCATTCGCAACGCCAAGGCCATCGTGCGCTGCTCCCCTTGTGACGCTTGCACCCGGCTGTCGAACCCGTTGACGACGAGCGACACGTCGTCGCGATGAGGGCCGACGGACGTAATCCCGCGTCGCAGATCATGGTCTCGAGCCGCAGACAGGCCCTCCGCCAAGGACGGCGTCATCCACGAACGCTCGTAGATCGCCGCGACGTCGCTCGGCTCACCCGCCAGCTCGTCGTAGGCGGAGGCCACCCCGGGCATCAACAGCGCCAAGGTGTTCTCGCGACGAACCGTCAGGTGTTCGCCGGCAGCAGCGAGCTTCATGTCCCACACGTCGAGCGTGCCGGCGGCCGCTTCGTCCAGACGACCGTTTGTTTGGCGAAGCAAGGCATTCCGTTGTTTCACGATCTTGTCGACGTCGCGCAACACCCGGTCGGCAGACGGGTCGAGCGACACGATGAGATCGTCCAGAAAGTCCCGCCGCAGAGCGGGGCCCTCTTTCACCAACGCCAGATCGTCTGGCGCAAACACGGTGACCCGAAGTGCGCCAAGCAGATCGCGTCCCCGCTGCAGCCGTTGTTGATTGACCTGAGCGCGCGTGCGACCCTTCCCGAGCTCCAGGTCGATCGATACCTCGCGTCCGTCACGTTCGCCGACGGCGCGAACGATCGCCGTCGCTGCTCCCCTGCGAACCAGGCTCTCGGTCGGCGCGCCCCGGAACGACTTCAGCGTCGCCAGCAAGGCCAGCGCCTCGACCACATTGGTCTTCCCGATCCCGTTCGGACCGATGATGGCCGTGAGCCCGTCGTCGAGCGACAGTTCCAGGCGTTCGTAACTACGAAAGTCGACGAGTTCGAGTCTGCGGATGAGCACGAGGTGGGTGCAATCCTCCCGCCATCAGGAGACGCGGACGGGCATCAGCAGATAGAGGAAGTCCTCGTTGCCCTCGATGCGCACCAACGCCGGCTTCAGCTCGTCGATCGTGGACAGCGTGATGCGATCGGACACAGCGACCTCAACACCCTCGATCAAGTACTGGGCGTTGAAGGCGACCGTAAGCGGCGAACCGACATAGTCACCTTCGATCTGCTCACGCGCCGTACCGACATCCTGGGTGACGGCAACGAGTTCGACACCGGCGTCTGACAACTCGAGACGAACCGGTGTGGCCTCCCGAGCGAGGAGCTTCACCCGTCGCAACGCATCGAGGAGGCTGTCGCGATCGAGCGTCAACACGTTCGGGTGCGCATCGGGGATCAGTCCGCCATAGTTCGGGAACGCGCCTTCGATGAGCCGAGTGATCAGCGTGACCGGTCCGACTTCGAAAGAGGCTTCCCGCTCGCCGAGACGCAGCTGCACCTCATCGCCGTGGCCGAGCACGCGGTTCAACTCGTTGAGCGCTTTCGAGGGGATCAACACTGTCTGACCCTCGGCCAGAACCGAGACTCCGGGGACATCACGAAGGGCGAGCCGATACGAATCGGTGGCCACCAATCGGAGGCCACCCTCGTGAGCCGCCAGCAGGACACCGGTCAGAATCGGACGTGAATCGTCTGAGCTCGCGGCCCGAACGACCTGGTGGAGTGCTTCGGCCAACACAGCCGCGTTCAGCGAGACCGGATCGGTGCTGAGCATCGATATCTGCGGGAAGTCATCGCCGGCGATGAGGCGGATCGCGAAGTCCGAACGACCGGCAGCGATGCGCAACTCATCTGCCTCGGCGCTCACACTGACCGCACCGGGCTCGAGAGCTCGAACGATGTCGGACGCAAGTCGAGCCGGAATGACGGCCACCCCGTCGCTCTCACCGGACACCGTAACCGACACCGTGATGGTCAGATCGAGGTCGCTTCCGGTCAGGCGCAGTTGGTCGCCCTCGAGGTCGGCGCGGACACCGGAGAGGCCCGGCAGGCCCCCGCGGCCGCTGACCGCTCGTCCGGCAATGCCAAGGGCATCGACCAATACATCTCGCTCACAACGGAACTTCACCGTTGGTTCTCCCTGTTCGTCTGGCTCATTTGCTGGATGGATGGGGCCGGAGTTTCCGGCCGAGGTTTGAGGCTGTGGTTAATACTGTCTTCTTTGGATCGAAACGGTAGTGGTAGTAGTAGGGCCTGTGGATTGTGGACAGTGACCTGTTTTGCCTGGTCGGAGCGGAGATCGTTGTCCACGGGATGTCGGGCGCTGTCCACAGAGCGCGTGCATCACTCGAGGAACGGTGGGGACAGCAGTCGCTCCGTCCACGCATCATCCCCCGTTGATCCACAGCGTTGTCCAGAACAGCGTTGTCCAGAACAGCGTTGTCCAGAGACCGGGCACCGACATGATGGCGCGTCTTGGTGTCGGCTGCCGGGATGGCGGTCAGGAGCGACGTGCTACGAGCGGCGAAGAGCGGGTCAGGCATTCTTTGCCTTGTTGCGGATGACCTTCTCGAGCACGGTCACGTCGTCGTAGATCTGCGAACGTTCGGCCATCAAGGCCGAGATCTTGTCGCACGCATGCATGACCGTGGTGTGGTCTCGACCCCCGAACTCACGAGCGATCGCTGGATAGCTCAATTCAGTGAGCTCACGACTGACGAACATGGCCATCTGCCGAGCGAGGACGAGGGGTCGGCGGCGGGACTTGCCCTTCAGTTCGTCGAGTGAGAAGTGGAACTTGTCCGAAGTGACGTCGAGGATCATCTCGACCGTGATCGGACGAGGCTGGCGATCGTCGATGAAGTCTCGCAGTGTGCGTTCTGCCAGCTCCCGTGTCATCGGGTGCTGGTTGAGGTTCGCAAAGGCGGTGACCTTGTTGAGCGCACCCTCGAGTTCACGGATGTTGCTCGTGATGTTGTCGGCGATGAACTCGCTGACTTCGTTGGGAAGGAAGTAGCCGTCTCGCTCGGCCTTCTTGCGCAGGATCGCCATACGCGTCTCGATGTCGGGAGGCTGAATGTCGGTGAGCAGGCCCATGACGAACCTGCTGCGGAGACGTTCCTCCAGCGTCGGAATGGCGTCAGGTGGGCGATCCGACGACAGGACGATCTGGCGATCGGCCCCGTACAACTCGTTGAACGTGTGGAAGAACTCCTCCTGGAGTCCGTCCTTGCCGGCGATGAACTGGATGTCATCGACCAGGAGGACGTCGACATTGCGGTAGTGACGCTTGAAATCGGCCCCTTGGCTGTTCTTGATCGAATCGACGAACTCGTTGAGGAACGACTCGGTCGACACGTACCGGACCGTCAAGCGGGGATAGACGCTGTTGACATAGGCCTCGATCGCTCGCAGCAGGTGTGTCTTGCCGAGGCCGGCATCGCCGTAGATGAACAGCGGGTTGTAGCTCCCACCGGGTCGTTCGGCCACTGAAAGGGCAGCAGCGTGGGCGAAACGGTTCGAGGCACCGATGACGAAGCTCTCGAAGTCGTACCGGCGCACCGGGTCATACGGAGGGGTCGGCGCCTCCGGACCTCGGGGGAAGACCACGTTCAGATCGTCGCTGACCGAGGCTGTGCCGTCGGTCGGATGCGCAAGCGGATCGTGATTGCCCGTGGTTGTCGAGGTCGAGAGTTGATCGACATCGAAGAGCGTCGGGGTCGACTGCTCGAAGTCGATCGCTACCGAGTGGCCCGCAGCCTCGGTCACGGCTTCTTCGAGCAGGCTGCGATACCGACCGTCGAGCTTCTCCCGGACGATCGCGTTCGGCACACGAAGGGTGAGGACGTCGGCCTGGAGACCGGCAGCCTCGACGTTGGAGAACGTGCTCTGCCATGTGCCGACGTTGATCTCCTTACGGACCGCAGCAGCCGCTTGGTTCCAGAGTTCGTTGGCGTTGGTGGCTGGCATGGTCATGTTCTCGGTTTCGCCCGTACCTTCTCGATCAGCGGGTTTCCCCAGATCCCACAGACTTGTCCACAGAATTCCAGGGGTTTCTTGGGTGGATCCGCCTATCCAGGGTGGCCGACGCTACACCGGGGCCCCTCGCCTTACCACTCAACTTGTGGAAAAGGTTGGACCCTTCCGCAAACGGCTCTACCGTGCTGGCGACGCCGGTGTGTCCGGTCAATGTGTGGTGCCCATGCACCGCATGTGCACCCGGGCACGCCATCATGTCACCCCGATCGCCGCTGCTGATTCGTTCAGTTTGCAGGGTCGATCCCGTGACAACCACCACGGAGCCGTCCCACGAGTCGGCTCCCACTCTCGACAGCCATCACCGCTGCGAGCCCAGGAGACACCGATGAAGCGCACATTCCAACCGAACACTCGCAAACGAGCCATGAAGCACGGGTTCCGAGCCCGCAAGGCGACTCGCGGTGGTCGCGCTGTTCTGCGCTCCCGTCGTCTCAGGGGCCGTCACAAGCTGAGTGCGTGACCTCCCCGGTCACCCGCCGAGCGACGTTTGCAGCGTTGGCATCACGCGGCGACCGAGTCCGCCATGGTGCGGTGAGCCTTCGGCATCTGCGCGCCGACGATCCTGACATGCAGCCGGCTGCGTCGACTGCGCTTGCGTTCGCGTTCTCCCGCCGTTTCGGCAACGCCGTCGAGCGCAACCGGGCCCGGCGACGACTTCGTCGTGCCTTCGAGGCTGCGGGCGGCGATCAGCAGGCCGGGGCGATGTTGATCAGCGGCTCCCGGCGTGTGCTCGACTGCTCATATGACCGCTTGGTTGCCGACGTTCGATCCTGTCTCGAGCGCCTCACCCAACTTGACAGTGTCAAGATAGACGACATCCCCAGGGTTGCACCATGAAACGAGTGCTGTTGACCTTGATCGGTTGGTATCGAGCCACGGCTCCGGCCCGAACTCCCCGCTGTCGGTACATTCCCACGTGTTCGCACTATGCAGAAGAGGCCATTTCCACGTACGGCGCCGGTCGCGGCACGTGGCTCGCCATCCGCCGAATCGGCCGATGTCACCCGTTTGGGTCCTTCGGCTTCGACCCCGTCCCGGAGAAGTAGCTCATGTTCGATCCGTTCCTCCAAGCCGTTGCCCAAGCGCTTGCTGCCCTCTACGAGCTTCCCGTCGTCGGCGGGAGCTATGGCATCGCCATCATCCTGCTCACCCTGGTGGTGATGGTTCTCCTGATGCCGCTGACGCTCAAGGCGACGCGAAGCACCATCAAGATGACGCAGGTCCAGCCGGAACTGAAGCGTCTGCAGAAACAGTACAAAGACGATCGGGAAACGCTGAACCAGGAGATGATGAAGCTCTACCAGGAGTATGGCATCAACCCCGTCGGTGGCTGCCTCCCCATGTTGGCGCAGCTGCCCGTGTTCCTCGTTCTGTTCCAGGTTCTGCGCGGGTTGAGCCGTCGCATCTCCGATCAGCCGTTCTTCGAGGCGGCCAACATCGTTCGTGAACGCAGCGGACTCATCGTTCGAGCCGGCAACGAGATCAGCCCTCGGTTCATCGGCCAGGACACCGAGATGTTCCGCAATCTTGACGGGCACACCGAGATGGGTTTCGGCCCCTTCGATCTCGCTGCCCAAGCTCGCGATGTTCTCTCCGAAAGTATTCCTCGGGGAATTCCCTACGTCCTGTTGATCATTCTGGTCGTTGGCACCAGCTACTACCAGCAACGCCAGGTGTCTGCCCGCCGGACCGAAGGTGCGCCGGGCATGAATTCACAGCAGCAGATGCTCTTGCGCTTTCTGCCGTTGCTCTCAGGTTTCTGGTCGTTCCTTTTTCCGGCGGGTCTCGTCCTCTACTGGGCGACCTCGAACACCTTCCGGATCGGACAACAGGCGTACATCACCCATCAGATCTACGGTCGTGAGACCGAAGCAGGGAAGCACAAGATCGTGATTCCCGAGAGCGACGACGAGCCAACCGACAAGAAGAAGAACGCCAAGAGCGGGACCAAAGGTCAGTCGGGCGCCTCCTCATCGGAGGCGAAGAAAGGGTCGTCCAGCAAGAAGGCATCAGCGAGCTCTAACGATTCGGACAAGGAATCGTCCAGTCAGGGTGATCGCAATGCCGAATGGAAGAAGCTGCGAGCCAAGAAGCAGGCTGCACAACGAACATCGACCACGACATCGAGTCGGGTCACTCCAAAAGGGACGCAAGGCCGTCCCTCCAAGCCGAAGCGGAAGAGGTAAGTCACGTGGAATGGGTTGAAACCACTGCCAAGAGCATCGAGGAAGCGAAAGACCTGGCGCTCGACAAGCTCGGGGTCGATGAGGCCGACGCCGAGTTCGAGGTCATCGAGGAACCCCGTCAGGGACTCTTCGGCCGGACCCGCGGAGAGGCTCGGGTGCGAGCTCGAGTCGAACCGAAGTCACCTCGCGCCAAAGAAGATCGACCGCGGAAGCGCCGCAAGCCGAAGACCGATCGACCGAAGACGGCCACGAAGGCTGCGGCCTCTGAAGAATCGGACGAGGCCACCACCAATGGTAAGGATGAAGCGGCCGCGGCCGCCGCCAAGCCGAGGCGTCAATCGCCGAGCGGCAATGCTTCGGGCGGTCGCAGTCAGCGAGGCGATCGACCGCAACGAGCCGAGAAGTCCGACCGAAAAGAGTCCTCGATGGAAGAAGTACGCACCTGTGTCGATGAGTTCCTCACGGGACTTGTCGCTGCCTTCGACATCGATACCCCGGTAGTCATCGATGACAGCGATGAGCAGATTGTCGCCACGATCGAAGGCAAGCACGGTCTCCTGCTCGGACCGAAGGCACGCACCCTCGATGCCATCCAGGAGCTGACTCGGGTGACGGCCCAACGCACCGCTCCGTCGGCGATTCGCATCAAGGTCGATGTCGGTGGCTACCGCGAGGCTCGCCGAGTTGCCCTTGCGGGGTTCGCTCACCAGGCTGCCGAGAAGGCTCGGGCCGAGGGCTTCGACGTGCATCTCGAAGCCATGTCGTCCGCCGATCGCAAGGTCGTCCACGACACCTTGAACGACGAACCAGGTGTCTCTACCCGATCGGCCGGCACTGATCCACGTCGCTATGTCGTCGTGGTCCCCGATGCCCACACCGACGGTGCCGACGCCGATGATGTGGAAGCAGCTGACACTGACGACTGACGACCAACTATTGGCCGTTCTCGAACGGGCTCGGACCGTGGGTTTCCTCGGTCCGGGCCCGTTGCGCGTCCACCTCGATCACGCCCGAACCTTCGGGCACCTGATCCCTTCGTCGGCCAGGACGTTGGTGGACTTGGGTTCGGGGGGCGGACTCCCGGGCCTCCCGCTCCTCGCCGACCGGCCGGAACTCTCCGGCGTGCTCCTTGACGCTGCGGCCAAACGAACAGCGTTTCTCGTTTGGGCCACAACCGAGCTCGGGCTCCAGGAGAAGGTCACCGTGGTGACAGCGCGCGCAGAAGAGGCAGCGCACAGCGCCGATCTCCGCCGCAGTTTTGACGTCGTGGTGTGCCGGGGTTTCGGGCCGCCCGCGATCACCATCGAATGTTCGGCCGGATTCGTGGCCGACGAGGGACGTCTGTTGATCAGTGAACCACCCGAGTACCGATCCTGGGACAACGACGTCCTGGCGTCGATCGGACTCGAGCACCTCGCGTCAGAACACGGCGTCGCTGTCTTCACCCGTATCGGTGAGACCCCAGAGACGACACCGCGATCTGCGAAGCGAATGCAGCGCCACCCCCTGAAGGTCCGCGCCTAGGGTCGCCAGCGTTCTTTCACGTGTAACAACGCTGGCAGCTTGCTCGCCTGCAGGCCCCCGCCTGCCCGGCAGGTTCGATCGCCGCCTGCTGCCCTAGTGCCGATTGTTGGGTGTCCGTGAGATGCCGGATTCCGACTAGCCGGTCAGCGTGCGCACCCCGCCTGTCCGTTACCGGAGCGATGCGGATCGGTCGGAAGAGGTTCTGACCCTCGCTCGATTGTCGAGCAGGATGCCGGTGTCTGACCGCCCGGAACCCTGACGCCCGACCACGGGCCGGGACGTCACGGGCGACAGCCCACCGCCCATGGGTGCCTGCCGACGACCCGTTTCCGGCGGCACACGGTCGTTGCCTTTCCGGCCGAAGGCAGGCGCCTGAGGTCCTCCCCAGAACATGGCCGTCGTGGCGCTCCTCATCGAAGCGGGTGACATCGCCGCTGGAAGGTCGGACGGGAGGGAGTGAGAGTCCGCACAGGAGGTGTTGGAGCGGGCATCGTTGCCGGACGAACCTGGATTGGTAAGTGAGGCTCCATGTCGCGCGCGGCGGTCGTCGAACGGAACGGTGGTCGGTACGCCAGACGACGCGTCCCGTGCCTGATCGCCGATGAGACACAATGTTTCACGTGAAACATCACGCCAGTGAGGGGTATGGGTCTGCGGCCGGGCGCAGCGTCCCTGCACGAGACCGTGCGCGATGCCGTGAGGCAACTTGTGTGTGCGGGCGAGCGGAGGCGCGACGGACGCGAGAGGGGCGGGCGGAGCGAGTGGTCGTTGGCTGGAGCGGCACGCGGCAGCCCCGTGGACGGGAGGGAGGTTAAGGGGAGGCGAGGGTCTTCGCTCGCCTGGACCCACTCCGGCACACGCGCTCTGGCACACGCGCTCCGGCAGAACCTCGGGGCTGACGTCGGAGCCCTCGAAGATTCGTGGCTGCCCTGCAAGCTCGGGCTCGAAAATCCGAATGTGGCTCGGTAATC